>Ga0326727_10000150_pt1 | contig 299204 bp, 244 predicted proteins | sample MB2enrmetagenome_FD_207643 | JGI IMG/M metagenome (GOLD analysis project Ga0326727, IMG submission 207643) | Lab enriched peat soil microbial communities from McLean, Ithaca, NY, United States - MB29MY | ecosystem: Environmental > Terrestrial > Soil > Wetlands > Peat | place: USA: New York... | reverse complement strand
CCAATGCCCGGCAGTTCTCGCACACGATCATGACCCGGTCGCCGGCTCTCACGCCTAAATCGAGCAGCCAACCCTGGGTCTCTGACACGGCATCTGCCAGTTGCCGATAAGACCAGGTGCCGGATGTCTCGACCAAAGCCGGATGATCTGGCGAGCGCTCGGCCCAAGGCGCAATTACGTCGCAGATGCGGGCGGGAAGGCCCTTCAGGACCTCTGCCACACTATCAGTAACATTTTCGGACATAACAGGATCGTACCGTAATTCTGGGAATTGTTCGGCTACAACCACGAGAGCTAGGAAGGAATGATCGCGCTCCGCTCCGATCACAGGGAGAGATCACCATACGCTCGGGCAAAATTCAGACGGGATTGAGATAAGAGTGTCGCACGGTGCGCGATATCTGCCCCAGGAATCCAGGCATTGGCCAACCGTCCCGCCGCCGGACCGTGACTCGGCAGCGCAAGCGAGTTTTCACATCGTCACCGGAAGACTCTTCAGGCCCCTGAATCCAAACGTAGAAGCCCATTCCGGCCGGGGCCCGGCGAGCTTCATCTGCGGAAAACGCTGCACCAGATTGAGGAGCGCAACCTGCCCCTCTAACCGAGCCAGGTGGGCTCCAATGCAAAAATGCGTACCCGCGCTAAACGCCAGGTGTTGGTTGTTCAGCCTCTTCAGGTCCAGCCGATTCGGTTCCTTAAATTGTTTCGGATCCCGATTCGCCGCTCCGAGCATGCACAGAACCGTCCAGCCCTTCCGTATCGGCTGGCCGCAAACCTCGATATCTTCCTTGAGCACGCGGGCTGTGAATTGCACCGGGCTTTCATAGCGCAGAAGCTCCTCCACCGCCGAGCGGATCATCTCCGGGTTGTCGCGCAATTTGGCGGTTTCCTCCGGGTGCTGCAAGAGCGTGTACATTCCGTTGCCGATCAAATTTCGCGTCGTCTCGTGCCCCGCGAAAAGCAGCGCGATGCACTGCGCATATAGCTCTTCTTCGGTCAGCACGTCTCCTTCTTCCTCGATGTCGATGAGTAGGCTAATCAAGTCCCTCCCCTTGTTCAGCCTCCGCTCTGCCACCGTCTTTCGGAAGAACTCGGTTAGCTCAAGGAGCGCACTTTGCGCCGCCTGCGCCTCCTTCACCGTTCGATTTGGATTGCCTCGAAATACCGCGATGGCCCGCGACCAATCGACGAACGTATCACGCAGTTCCTGCGGGATTCCGAGCATTTCCAAAATGATGCGAACGGGCATTGGGTTTGCGAACTCGCGCATCAGTTCGACCTCGGAGCCATGCTGTAGCCCCTTGAGCATTTGATCGACGATGCTCTCAACCTGCGGACGCAGGCCTTCAACCACGTCGGACGAAAAGCTCTTATTGAGAAGCTTGCGCAGCCGCGTGTGCTCCGGCGGGTCCATGAAGATGAGCCACAAGCCAAACATCCGTGCGAGATCGCTGAACTCGGCCTGGCGGCTCAGCGGCAGCGCCAATAACATCTGCTGCGCGCGTTTGGCGGAAAGCCTCGGGTCTTTGGCAATCGCGGAACACTCGGCGTGGCTGAAGATTGACCATACCGCCCATTTACCGCCAACGTCCACGAAATGCAGCGGCCCTTCTTCGTGCAAGCGAGCGTATGTAGAGTACGGGTCCTGCAGAATTTCGTCGGTGAAAACAACCTTTTTGCCGGCAGCAATATCCTTGGACACCGTCATCTCCTCACAAATTCGAAATTTCGGTCACGTAGAAATCGGGGATTACTGACGTTGACCTTTCCACAGCACTGTTTGCGCAGAGTTTCGCGCTGAGTGCGCGCTCCTCAGGGAAGAGCGGCTCTTCAGACGCCGGCATCTAGACGCTCCCAGATCAATTCGATGATTCGGGTTTTGCCCTTGATCGGCGTGGGCGGTGTTGCCAATATGATTTGATCACCCTGGAATTTTACGGTCCGGACTAAATCCTTGCCCACATAGTTTTGAATCGATGAGATTTCGACAGAATGAATTATCTCGCCGCCGCTGATCGTGTACTTCCCTGCATAAGCCAGAAACGTGTTAAACGCATCGGCATGTTGTTCCATCGTCGCCAGAGGAGGGAGTGGTCTGCGCCCGCCGTGGCTGATCACGACGCTTACTCTGCCGTCCTCCGTGTAGGTAAGTAAACCTGCAGGGCTGGTTCCATAGGGGCTATCGCTTGGCTCCCCCTTCGATGTTGTGCTCGAGGCCGACACCAGTTTCCATGTACCTATAAGTTTGTCGTTGCGTTCCATCGCACTGCTTCCTCTCTCCATTCCACCTTCGCGGACCGTAAGCACAGCCTTCGAAAAACACCGTACCTCTCTTGCACGGGAAGAAAATCAGCTTCTACTCGAAGAAGATGAAGAAACACACTTGACGCTCCCTGGCCTTCTCAACGAAGGTATTTGAGAAAACCTGTTTCCCGGAGCTTAGCGCAAAGCTTATGACAACGGAATTGGAAGGCAAAGTTGGGCTCGTAACCGGCGGCACGTCCGGCGTTGGCCGCGATACCGCCGTGCTGTTCGCAAAGGCGGGAGCCAAAGTGGTGGTTGCGGGCCGGCGTGAGCCAGAAGGCAATGAAACCGTCGAATTGATCCACGCCGCCGGCGGCGATGGCCTGTTTGTGAAGACCGACGTTTCGAAAGCCTCTGAAGTCGACACGCTCGTCCAGAAGACGGTGGAGAAATTCGGCCGCCTCGACATCGCTTTCAATAACGCCGGGATCGAGGGCAATCGGGTACTCATCGTCAGACAATCTGAACAAGACTGGGATCGGACCATCGCCGTCAACCTCAAAGGAGTCTGGCTCTGCCTGAAGTACGAAATTCGGCAAATGCTCAAGCAGGGTGGTGGCGGAGCGATTGTAAACATGTCCTCCGTTATGGGCATGATCGGCTCTGCCGGTACTGCTGCCTATAGCGCAAGCAAACACGGAGTAATTGGCCTGACGAAGACCGCCGCCCTCGAAAACGCTAAGAATGGGATTCGGGTCAACGCCCTCTGTCCCGGGGTAATCGAAACGCCCATGGCCAAGCGTCTTTTTGGCGCTCCCAAGGTCCACGAATACGTTCTTGGTTGCCATCCCATCGGGCGTTTTGGACGGCCCGCGGAAATCGCTGAAGCCGTGGTATGGATGTGCTCCGACCGCGCATCCTTCATGACCGGCCAGTCCCTGGTTCTCGACGGCGGCTTCCTGGCGGGGCGCGACTCTCCGAACTAGAAAATGGAAGTTCTCTTGTCTGGGTATTGGGAGCCCGGTGACTTGGCTCAGGAAATCTGCGGATTGGCGTCCTGATCTCGATTGTGTGCGGTTGGCAAAGAGCATGACAGTGCCCGGCGCCGCTGCCATCTGGAGGCTCTCTCGAACTTCGCGCTCAAGGTCTTACCGCTGTGGCTAGTGATCGGGCGAGCGCTCAGCCCACGGCTTCATCACGTCGGAGTCGCGGATCGGCATTGAAACGTTCGCCCAAATCGCTCGTAGCTGATTTTTCGTCGCGGTCAATTTCGTGGTTTGCCTAATTCGCGGTCATGTTGCGGCGCGTCGGCCGTGGCGCTGCCGCTCGCCCCTTCTACCCCTTGCTCCGAAGCTTCCTTTCAATAAAGCCAACAACACTTGTCACAGAAGCAAAATTGTCCGCTGTCACTTCTTCATCATCTACTGCGATGCCGAAGCGGTCTTGAACAAACTGAATTAGCTCGATCACTCCCTGGGAGTCGATCACATTGCCGAGCAGCGGCATTTCGTCATTGAGCGTTTCGTCGCGGCCAAAAAGAAACTTCTCTGTGAGAAAACTACGAACTTCTTGTTCGATCTCTGTCCCCTGCATTTACACATATCCCCCTGTTTTTCGTTGACAAGTTGTGACCGCGGCCAAAATCGAAGCAGACCATCAATCATCGAAGCGTGATTGGGCTTGTACCATCCCTAACAGGCTGCGGAAAACCTCGGCCCTGCTCCGGATTTTGGGGGGCGCAGCGCTTTAGCGCTGCGGTAACCGCTTTTCCCTGAATCCGCCTTCAGCCGCTGAGGTACCGCTTCTTACTCAGAAACGACTTCCTCCGCAGTCTGCTGAACAATCGGATCGGAAGCCGCCCTCAGACTTACCTGGACTCGCCATTACGGCAATTCGGCTTGCGCTTTCCGCGCAGCTTCAGGCCCTCCACAAAGTCTTGATAGGGATGTTGTGACGTTAGTGGAACTGTCGCCACTCCCAGGACTTCGGCCGCGGGAGGCCCCCAGAAAGTGTGCGCTGGCACGTTGCGGCTCACTACAGTCCCAGCCCTGATCACCGCCCCTTCACCGATTCTCACATTCGGCAAAATGACACAGTGCGGCCCAATGAAGACGTCCTTCTCAATCACAACTCTTCCATTGCTTGCTGGTCTCCTCGGTCCCGAGTAAAAGTGGGAGATGATCGACGTTCTGAGGCCGATTGTGCAGTTGTCCCCGATTGTCACTTCCGTGGGATGTATTTCATCAATGTAAACGAACTGGCCAAGCCAGACGTTATTTCCGATCACAACTCCGCGCAGACGCTGCAGCCACGGGCGCAAACTGAACCCCCCAGGGGCCACGAACGCAATCTTACCCGCCAGCCTACTGAGCAGAGTTGGCGCTTTCAACGGCTCCTACCTCTCACTTTAGCATCCAAAACGCAAAACCTCTTTCACGTACCTCAAAGCATCGGGCGACCAGTCGCGCTTCGTATTTTGACTTTCGGTGAGGTCCCTGCTCGGCCGCACGGCAACGGTCCTACCAGCAGATTCCTTCATAAGTTCGGGCGCCTTCTGGACGATAGCTCTTGTCGAGGTGGATTAGGTCGATCACCATTTGTTCGCGCCGCAAGTATTTGGCCAACTGGGCTTTGCTCGCCGATTTGTTGCCCAGGATCACGACTTCGGCCCCGCTTAGTACGGTTTCCAGATCGGCGGAGAGTACCGAGCCGATGTGCGGAATCACTTCTTCGATGTATTGGCGGTTGGAACCAGCCAGGCGGCCCAGTGAGACGTCTTCGTCCCACACCTTGACTTCGAGGCCCTCACCCATCAGGCGCTTGATTAATTGCACTTGCGGGCTTTCGCGCAGATCGTCGGTGCCGGCTTTGAAGCTCAGGCCGATCTGCGCAATCTTCTTCTTGCCCGTGTCGAGGACCATCTCAACCGCGCGATCCACGTGCTCGGCGTTGCTCGGCATGAGCGATTCAAGCATCGGCAGCTTCAGATCGAGTTCTTTGGCTTTGTAAGTGATAGCACGCAGATCTTTGGGTAGACAAGAACCGCCGAAGGCGAAGCCGGGAAAAAGATAGGCGGGAGAAACGTTGAGCTTAGTGTCGGAAGTGAAAATTGTGGTAACCGCGTGGGCATCGACGCCCAGATGCTTGCACATGGTTCCCATTTCGTTGGCGAAGGTCACTTTCACCGCATGGTAACAGTTCGAAAAATACTTGACCATCTCGGCAACGGGAATGGTGGTTTCGTAGAGCCTGCCGGGTGTGTCCTTGTAAAGTTCGCGCAGCGGCGCCAGATGCTTGGCGTCGCTGGCCCCGAGAATGGTGTAAGGCGGATTGAGGAAATCGGCCACGGCACTGCCTTCCCGCATAAATTCCGGGTTATAGCAGACGGTGAAGTCGGCGCCACATTTCTTGCCGCTCTCTTTTTCGAGGATCGGGAGCACGATGGTTTCGGTGGTGCCGGCCAGGACCGTGCTGCGGAGCACGAAAACGTGGGGCGATTTCTTTTGCCGAATGGCCGCGCCGATTTCGCGGGCTACGCTCTCAATGTGGCTGAGATCGAGCTTGCCATTCTTCAGGCTGGGGGTTCCGACGCAGACGAACGAAACGTCGGAATTAAGCACGGCCTCGGTGGCATCGGTGGTGGCACACAGCCGGCTGGCCCGGTGCGCTTCGGCGACCATTTCGCTCATGCGCGCTTCGATGATGGGGGTACGGCCCGAACCTAACATTTCAACTTTCGCGTGACTGACGTCGACGCCGATCACCTTGTGCCCCATCGAGGCGAAGCAGGCTGCCGAAACGGACCCGACGTATCCCAAACCAAAAATGCTAACGGACAGACTCAAGCGAATTCTCCTGGCAATCGACTATGTGGGGTTGACTTGGCGACGCTATGAACAGGCGAAAGGTGAGCAATGGTCTCCACAGCCTCGGCAATCCTGCACCGCTGACCTTGCTAACAATATATCTTTAAGACAAACACATGCAACAGCCGCTTACTTCGCGACTACCGTTTCATTCCGCCGCTCCGCAAGCAGGGCATCGCAAACAGGTCATTTGAGCAGGCCGGCACCGCCCGTTACCAGAGGCACGTTCCGGCTCTTGTTCCTGTCGGGTTTATTCGGAGGCCGCCGCAGGTTCCACAGCGGAAAAGCAACTATGGCCAGCATGGGAGACTACTTGCTTCCGACTCCAACGACTCGGAAGAGCTTCTTACACACCTTCAAGCATAAACCTAGCGGCCGCCACATTGTCTCCCTCAGCACAGCGACCTTGCGAATGTGATTGACAACGCGCCATGTGCGCGTCGTCCCGGCCGGAAAGAATCCAACGTCTCCGGGGCCAAAGCGCCGTTCTTCACCATCCTCGTTGATGATGAAGGCTTCACCGGAGACCACCAGAAGAGTCTCGTCCTGCTTGTAGTGCCAGCGAAAGCAACCCTCGGTACAATCCCAAACCACAAGGGATGACACCAAGTCACGGCTTCTCGACAGATTTTTGCTCCGGGCCACCGGCGTCCCACTCACAATCCACTCTTGTGGAATAGGTTCGGGTTCCAGTTCTATTGTGGCTGGCGAAGCTACGACGACCGGCTCGAGCAAGGCATTCCCCCGCGTGACCTTAACTTCAACTTCCTAAGTTTTCACGGGATGCCTCAAACAAACAAGATTACTTTCGACACGTTCCTCGCTTTTGACGTTGGGGCAGCGCCCTTCGCTCGCTCGGCACATTTTCGCTGATCGCCGTCACAGGGGATGACATGGCCACGCTCGCTTTCCCCGATATCACATAGTGCAGCCAATTCCGGTACATCTCCGTAGCACATGAGTACCATGTCCTCTGGAGTGTCCGAGCCAGCACCCTGTCAGGAAAGTTCTCCATGAGTTCTTCCCTCCTGTCGCAAGGCTGCTGCCCAAGAACCGCGTCGCGAAAGTCCGCCGCAAGTTTCTCGCCAGCGGCATCGAAGTACCCCTTCGGCATCGTGGGATACGTCTCTCTTTCCCCCTTTAGAAATCTCCGTACATCTCGCCGGTACTCTTTCAGTAAGGTCTCGGCGCCATACTCCGGATGGCCTTGGAAATGCACGAAAAGGCTTTGCTTTCGCTTCTTTACAAATGTATCCACGCCCGCATCGGCCGATTGCGTCAAAACGGCGTAACCGCAATCCGTCAGCGCCTTGGCTTGCACTTCGTTCCACCGCGAATGCGAAAAACGTACTCCGTCCTCAATACTGCTGGTTAAAGGATGACTGGCGGTTTTGGTGAAGTTGAAAACGCCAAACTGTTTATCGGGCAGTCGGTGACGGCCGATGCCATCGCCATGCAGAACGCTGGCATGTGCCGCCAGACACGAAAGCACAGCAGAAACCGTGTTGCGTTCCGCCCAATCAAACACCTCGGCTAGAACTTTCCAATACGGCTCGTCCTGAAGATTGGGCTGGCGCGGCTCGGTGCCCGTGACAATCACGCCATCAAACTGGTTCTCCCAAAGCTCATCGAGGCTGTAGTAGAAGCTGTTCAGATGACGCTGTCCGCGATCAGTTCGCGGAATTCCGGTCAGGGAATAGAGCTTCAGGTATATCAGAAGATCCCCGGAAGCGTCGTCGAGAAGGTCGAAGAACTGTAACTCGGTGTCCTCGAGCGCAGCGTCTGGCATGTTATTGATGAACGCTATGTTCACATGCGCAGGGCGCCCAATGTCACAGGGAACAACGGGGCGGCAGTGCCCTTCCAGCACCCAACGCGGTGGTATTCGTCCACCTTCAACAATCAACGGCATGTGACACCTCCCCCACAGCGATGCATGCCTGACCGTGGAACTTCTTACTGTCTTGCGCTATCCAGCGCCTGACCCAGATCTTCGAGGATGTCGTCAATATGCTCGATTCCCACACTAAGTCGAATCATCTCCGGTGTAACTCCAACCTTCGCCTGCTCCTCAGGCGTAAGTTGCCGGTGTGTAGTCGACGCCGGATGACAGGATAACGACTTAGCATCTCCCATGTTCACCATCCGCTTGAATAAGCGAAAAGCGTTGAAACACTTCCTGCCTCCTTCGTATCCGCCTTTCACACCAAACGTCAGCAGCGAGCAGAAGTTCGAACCCAGGTATCGATGGGCCATCGGATACAGCGGACTGTCCGGAAACCCCGCGTAGTTCACCCAATCGACCATGGGATGAGCGCGCAAAAACTCAGCCACCCTCCTTGCGTTTTGTACGTGGCGCTCCATGCGAAGCGCAAGCGTCTGAATCCCTTGCAGGAACAAAAACCCGTTAAAGGGAGACAGTGTAGCGCCCGTATTTCTCTGGCAGACGGTCCGGCAGCGCGCGACAAACGCCGCGTCTCCGTAGTGATCGACATAGACCACACCGTGATAGGCCACCTCCGGCACGTTCAACATATAGAACTTCTTGGGATATTGGCGCCAGGGAAACTTGCCGCCATCCACAATCATGCCGCCGATGCTGGTTCCTGCTCCTCCGATGAACTTGGTCATGGCATGCACCACTACATCGGCGCCGTACTCGATGGGCCGCAACAGAATCGGGGTAGCGACCGTATTGTCCACCACCAGCGGAACTCCGTGCTTGTGCGCCACGCGTGCCAGGCCTTCGATGTCCGCCACGTTTCCCGCCGGATTGCCGACGCTTTCGCAGTACACGGCGCGCGTATTCTCGTCGATCAGCTTTTCAATATCTTCCGGGCGGTCGCTCGCCGCAAATTTCGAACTGATTCCGCGCTTCGGAAAGATGTGCGCCAGGAGCGTGTACGTCGCGCCATACAATTGCGGTGTAGAAACGATGTTGTTCCCCGCTTCGGCAATATTAATAAGCGCATACTCGATCGCAGCCATGCCCGAACTCACGCTGAGCCCGTCGACGCCGCCCTCGAGCGCCGCCACTCGCTGCTCCAGTACCGTATTTGTAGGGTTGCCGATACGGGTGTAGATGTTCCCTTTGACCTCCAGATTAAAGAGAGCTGCACCGTGTTCTGCGCTATCGAACTCGAACGCAACCGTCTGGTAAATCGGAACAGCCACGGCCTTGGTCGTGGGATCGCCATCGTATCCAGCGTGAATCGCGATCGTCTCTAGCTTCATGCCTCCCTCAGTCTTTCCAATCGAATCGACTCCCTTTACTTCGTCGTCCGGGCAACACTCGGAACTGAAACAGATGCCGGGCTCTGCGCAAGCGATTTGGCCAGGACCTGAGTGAGACGGCGAGCCGCGAAACCCGCTCCGAATGCAAACCTCATTACTGGCCCAAAGCTGTTGGCGGCGGCAATCCCCACAAAATAAATGCCTGGCACGGACGATTCGAAACTCGACGAAAGCACTGGCATTCCGGAAGCAGTCTTAATCCGCGAGCGGATCTCTTTGTTGAGAAATCGCAAGCGTTCCATGTCCACTTTGTAACCGGTTCCCGCAATGACGTGCCCGGTCTGAACTTCGCGCTCGGAACCATCCGCCGCCCGCAGACGCAAACAGACCTGGCCATCTTGAACCGCGGCGCGATCCACCGTGTACCCAAGCAGGCAAGGAACATGCGCCATCTTATCCCGCACGAACCATCCTGCCGAAGGACCAAGACTTCGTTCGACAATCTCGCAGCGAAGACGCTCGGGTAAGTAGTGAAACACTCCCGGGGCGTTGGCGTAGAAGCGCGACCGCAATCCCGGACCCAGCCCCGATTTCGGATGCCGCATCTGCTGCCACAAGGGCCGCGGCTTGCCGGTCGGCATGCTGTGGAATTTCAATTCCGCTTGACGGGCAATCAACCGCACGTCCGCGCCAGCCTCGTGGAGCAGTGCTGCCAGGTCGATCGCCGACGCGCCGCCACCAATCACAACCACGTTTCTGTCCTTGAAAAGTTGTGGATCAGCGTGACCAAAAGTATGCGAAAGCAACTCCCGTGGGAGACTTGCCAAACTGCTCGGGACATATTCGAAGTGGGTAATCCCAACCGCAAGCACCACTCGCCGCGCTGTTGCAGTTTCGCCGCTGTCGAGCTGCAGAAGAAATCCTCCCGGCGCCGGGTCAACTCGCACGACCTGTTTGTCTTCGAGCTCCGGCACCATTCGTTCGCGGAAGGCTTGGCCATAAGCCACAAAGGTCTCAAGGCGCACCGGCAGCCCGGCATCGGAGTACCCGATCCCTCGCTCCTCACAGAAATGCTTGAGCGTGAACTCTTGATCCGGATCGTAGATGTTCGAGGCAAACCCGTCGGATTTCAGCATCATGCCTTTCGGCATATGATTCAGCCAGCTGTCCATCGGACGGCCGAAAATGCGGAATGGAATGCCCCTCCTACGGAGGTGCGCGGCGACAGAGAGCCCGTAGGGCCCCGCTCCAATGATTGCAGTGTTCAACATAATCTGGTCGTAGCCCTGCCTAGAACAATCTCAAAAACGGCTGCCGCAGGCCAAGTTTCGCCCGCGCAACTCTTCAAGGAAGCCTCTCTGGGGAAGCTTCGATTTTATCAGGACGCTCTGGCTCTCATTCATGCAGATATCCCGGTCAACGTTACACTGATCCTCGCAACCCGACATAGCTCTGCCCAAGCCTTCACGAGTCGGCCCTGTAATACGTTTACTTTCAATAATATAGCGGATCATTTGAGGAATCCGGTTGGGCAGCGCCGACCGGACCCCCAGGTTGCTCGCGTCAGGCGTCGCCGTCAAAGCCCCCCCACGGGCGAAATAAACACCACTGTGTGATCCAGATCACTGACCGGTGTTTGCCGCCGTAGCACCCTTCTCGTCGCGCGAGGTTGTGTGCTTTCCCCTATTTTATTCGGAATAGCGGCGTTCTACGCCGCCCTCGGAGTGGTGATCGTACGCAGGTTTCGCAAACCCACGTGCCGGGTTTGCCTCCTGCGGCAATCCTGCCCCAACCGCCAGTTGGAGTATGCCGATCCCACCAGGAAGCAGTGCTGGAGCTGCGGCCAAGCCATTTCGTGCATCGAGCCGACACGGGACGCGAAGTCCTAACGCGCTGTTATTACTGCGGCTTCCGCCAACTACCTAACCAGCTGACACTTCTCTTGTTTGTTCAACCGAAGAACGGAAGAGATCAGGTCAACTCGTGACGCTTCAAGACCCAGGCACATACCATCGCACCCAGAGCCGTCCCCAACGTGTTCGTAAACAGATCCGTCATCCCTGATTGTCGCGTCGGCAGAAATGACTGCAGAACTTCTATGGTAAGGCTGACGGCAAAGCCGAGCGCGATCGTAAGCCGCGTAGCGCGTTTGGCTCCTCCAACAACCGAGAAATACATTTGAAAAAAGAAGCCAAGCGGAATGAAACCGGCTACGTTGATGCCAACGTCTTTCCAGTAACTCCGCACGGGATGGAATTCATCCCACGGTCGTTCGAGAAACTGCTCATGCAAAATGAAGAAGCGTTCTGGAATAAGAAGGTTGGTCGCAGAATCTACCTGGTTGTGAACTACATTTCCCTTCCCCTCATCGAAAAGATAGCGGGCAATAACACCCTCGCTCTTAGCCGCATCTTTTCTGCCGCTCGCTGCCCAGCCCCCAGTCCAGCTTGCGTAATCCTGCAACACCTCGCCAGCGTTAAGCCCGCGATCGTAAATCGCAATTCCCTTCACCTGCCCGGACCAATAATAGGGCGTCACCGGGCTGCTGCCGACTACAAATTCCCCGGACAAATCCCGGCTTACCAATTTGAAATCTGGAGCACTCCTGACCAATGTGCCATCCACATAGACCGCAGTACCCGCTTCGCCTGAACTGATCGTGACAAGGACGGGTTTCGGACCGCGGAAAACATTACCAACATAGATACTCGATGCCGGGTTCGCGTGGCCCCGGCTCTCGCGCTCCAGCACCAGCCCGTTTTGATATTGACGCAATGCAAATGAGACGATTTTACTGGTGGGCCAGTAAAAGGCGACAACCATGCCCTTGGAGTCGATCTGGCTCGGTTCCAGCCAGATCTCAAGGCTGCAAGAATTGTCAGTCTGCGACATGTCAGCTTCAAGAGGCCGCGCGCTCGCGATGCTGCCGTGCTTGCCAAAAAGAAGACCGTTTCCGTCACTCAACCAACTGACGTCATTCCGGGGAGCATGAAATGGCCACAGCCCCGCTACCAGAATGCCCAATAGAACGCAGGCACAGATTGCGGTCAAAGGCAGTTTCGGAACCAGATTCCTCATCTCTCCGCCAGCAAACTTGATCGAGTCCATCGTATTGCTGACTCAACCGGCGCAAAAATTTCTTGCAGCCCACCGAGTCTTTATGCAGACGCGCGTGTACCCATGAACCGCGGTGACATTTTTCGGCAGACCCCCGAAAGAGCCAAATCAGCACTCTTCAGATCCCGGCCCGGGCAGTTCTGCGCCTCCACAGGCGCCAGTCGCTTGAGTGACTGGTTTCCCTCCTGACTTCACAAAGTACTTCTTTGTCAAGAGATAAGGAAGCATCAGCATTTCCGCGAAGGAGGGCAGCGGATCTTGTAGGCAAAACACCGACTCAGCGCGCGTGTTTCTGAGAGATCTCCAATAGGAGCGCAGGTTGGTCTCGCCATCCCATAGATCCAAAGCAGCAGTTGGCAAATCTGTGATCGCTCGGAGCCAGCCGACGCCCACTTTTGCATGGCCCCGCTCGACCGGTTTACCAAGCTGATCCGCGTACAACAAATAGGGAAAATCCACACCCGCTGGCAGGCCAATGCTATGAAACCCCCAGGTTCGCGCGTTCACATCCAACAACTTGTATTGGCCGTCCCGAGGATCCTGCTTAAACTCGATCTCCACGAGCCCGTAGTAGTTGATGGCCCGGAGAAAGCGTTCTGAGAGTTCTACGATCTCAGGGAGCTCGACGGTCTCAACATAGGTAGCTGCCCGGCCAAATTCTCGAGGATGCTGGCGCATCCGCCTCGCAATCAAGGTGCTGTGAGCTTCGCCATCACGAAAGAAGGCGCAATACGAGTATTGTCGTTGACCATCCCCCGGAATTATCTCTTGGATCAGAATCTCTTCCGGCCTAATCTGCCGACTGGCTTCCTGAAACAAATCGTTAAGTTGATCAGGGGTCTCCGCCCGCCATGCCTTGGCGCCTGTGGCATAAAAGAAATTCTCTTTAACCGCCGGTTTGACGGCCAGGGGCAGGCGACTGTACAACTCGGCAAGTTCTTCCTTACTCCTGGGGTTATAGGTCCTTGGAACCGGAATCCCCAGCTCTGCGGCACGGTCATAAGTGTTCTTCTTATCCCACGCCCACTTCACTGTGTCCCAGCCTGGGGTTGTGACCCGAAAGAATTCTGCCAGCCGATCCCGGTGGCGGGAAAATGCGGCGACCGTTTCATCTCTGGTCGGAAATAGAACCCAACCCTTCAGCCCATAGCGCTGCCCCACTGCCATCACACTCTCGACGGTATTGTCCTCATTTCGCAAGTCCTTTACCCGCACTACCCGGCTTACATATCTGGAAAATTGTGAAATCGAGTGCAGGTCATCGATGACGCAGATTGGAATGCCTCTGCGTCCCAGGCTTCGAGCGATCCCCAATCCGGGGTGTTCGCCCCCGATCACGATTGCTCCTACTCGCTCTCGGTTCGTTAGTGTCTTCGTTGTGGACATTTTCGTTGCAGGGGCCGGAACGATCAGCGAGTTCTCGAAAGGTGGTGGACCAGTTCCCGGGACGCGAACTCTGTTCCCGCCACGAAATACAGCAACGGCCCAAAGCTGCGGGCGGCTGTAGCACCGATGAAGTGGAGTCCAGGTACGGAGGTACAGAAACCGTTGGCAAGTTTCGGGTAGCCGTTAAATTGCTCGATATCTCGCGTGAGTTCCGGCGGAAGAAAATCGTATCGGGATATGTCCACCTGATACCCGGTTCCAAGCAGGACGTGATCTACGCGCCGCTCGCTGCCGTCATCGAGCTCGAGCGCGACCTCGTCGCCAACTGCTTTGGCCTGCGACACGCTGCGTCCAGTTGTGATCTTCACCGCTGCCAATCGCTCAGGAAGCCACCGTGCTCCCGCAGGTCGCACCGCTCGAGTTCGGATTTGGTCCCGTACCTTCAGCGGGATATGGGACACGAGCTTGGGGTATGCCACCAGACGGCTGATTCCGGCCGGGCCTACGTCGTGCGGAGAATAGAGCAGGGATGAAATCGGGCCCATGTGGTGCAACCAGGAATGCATACCGATCCAACGCAGGTGCGACTCGCGCGCAATCACTTCAACCTGGGCATTCGCTTCATGCAAAAGGGCTGCCGACTCGAGCGCGCTCTGTCCTGCGCCGATGACCGCGACTCTCTTCCTCGCAAACTTTCGGATCACCCGGCCCTCGTAGCAATGAACTGCTTGTTGCGGAGAAAGATTCTGGAAGACTGCGGGCTTTTTCTTAAACGGACCAATCCCCGCGGCGATCACCACGCGGGTGGAGCGAATCTCTTCACCGTCTTGCACTGTAAGCTTGAAGCCCGATTGATTTCGCTCGACACGCAGAACCGTTCTCGGGTCCAGGTCCGAACCCAGTTGCTGCCGGAACCACCTGCCATATTCCACAAAGGTGTCCAGAGGAAGAGGTGCGCAGGGTTTCCGATTCGATGCGGCCTCGTACGCTTCCAGGGTAAAAGCTTGACCAGGGTCAGACAGATTCGACGCCACACGAGGTGAGCGTAGGAGCATCCCTTCGGGCATCTGGTTAGCCCAAAACCCCATCGCTTCGCCAAAGACCCGCGTTTTCATGCCAGCCGCGCGCAAATAGGCCGCTGCGGAGAGTCCATAGGGGCCCGCACCTATGACCGCGACATCACACCGCGCAGAATCGGGTCCACTGCTGGTTCGCGCGGATCGCGTGACCTCACCACTTACCTTCAACAACTTGTCGACCTCCATCCTTTGAAAGCTATTGCTTGCTGGCAGGATCTGCAGTCCATGGCGAGGAATGCGTTTAGCAACTATCGGAAAGTCGCAACAGCCAACACCCCGGCTAGGCTATGTGCTTGTACAAAACCCGGCTGGCCGCCCGACTGACAGTATCTGGCAAAATAGAGCAAATCTGCCGCACGAACGGCGAATCCCAGGTCGATGCCAACTCCGCGCTCTCCGGCTTCGGGTATCGATAATAGGTCAGCGTGCTTCGCGTCGTGCCAAGCCGGTTCTTGAAGGTGATCAGACCCTCATGATCCAGGTCGGTTCGGCCAAAATCAACCTGTTTAACTCCCGAAGCTTTACAGTCTTCGATGAGGCTCCAGAACAGAAATGGCATGGCGCCCAGCTTGTGATACTTCTCATCTGAGCATCCATACTTGTAAATCACCGAGGATCCATGCCGCAGCGTGAGCAGGGCCGCGATGGAAGTGCCATTCTTGCGGGCCAACCGGATCTGGACCTTATCACCCATACTCTTAACCAGGTTGTCAAACCAGCTTCGCGGTTGCGGAAGAACTCGCAGACGTCTCCTCGTAATCAACTGCAGCCGATAGAATTCGTCCAGGAGATGCGACCCGCCTACTTCGCAGGAAAGCTGTTCCCTCTCTGCTCGCCGGATCTTCCGCTGAATCGAGTTCTTGTGCAAGGTTCGAAAGATCCTCTCGATGCTCTGGTCAAGATCGAGTTTGTGAAGGCAGTACGAACGGCTGGGCTGTAGATCGCAACTCGCTGGTCGCAACGTAAGCGGTCGGAGCTCGATGTACTTCCAGCGCTGGCGATCGCATGCTGCTCGCAACCAATTCGTGAATATCGGGAAATCGTCCGGATCGTTAAGAAGAGGTTCACAATGATCTGCAAACGGCAGCGATACGAAGCGGGTTCCTGTGATCCAACTCGAGACCAGGCACAGAACAATGCCGTCGCGCAATGGTTTCCCTGCCGCTGCGCTCGTCAGGACGCGCGGCTCATAGCCGTACGTGCAAGCTAAGGCTTCTAACCAACCCCGCTGGTGAAATGCTGACGCCTTGGCATGGCGAGCGACCAGGTCATCCCAGCGCCTATCCGAAAGAGGATCGATCGTGTGGAGCTCCACTAGATTCCTCTCGGTGCTTTGGGACGAGCGTTCGATCCGGTTAAATCTGGCGCCACTGCTAGCCATTCTTGTTAAAAGCTCTCTGGTAAGCCGCGAGTAGATTCGGAATCGAATACTTCCAACCAAGCTCCTTTTCCACTCGTCTACGCCCGAATTCACCCATCTTTTTTCTCTCCTCAGGATGGTCGAGCAGCCAAATGATCTTAGCAGCAAAATCGGCGACCCGGTTGCTCGTATCCGCATATACCGCCGCTTCCTGCGCGCTGAATCGCCCTTCCCGCAGATCGAATTGAACGATGGGCTTCCCCAACGCCATGTATTCCATGATCTTGATCATCGTGGAAATATCGTTCATCTCGCATGGTTTGTCTGGGTTAACACAGACATCCGCCGTCGAGAGAATCTCCAATAATTCCTCGTCGGACACTCTCCCCGTGAAATTCATCATCTCCCCAAGATCCTGGTCCTTAACCATATTCCGGAGACTCGTTAGTGCCGGCCCTCCACCTACGCAAGTAAAGTGGATGTCCGCGCGCCCCAGCCTTTTGACGTGCGCCGCCACCTCTACGAGAATGTCCAGGCCATCCTGCTCGCTCATGTTCCCCACATAGCCGACCAGGTAAGCCTTGCCCTTCTTGAGCGCCGGGTTCGGAGAAACCGCCTTAAACGTTTCCGTGTCCGGCCCGTTGCGAACAATGAATACATCCTCCGGAGCAACACGCCCCCGGCTTACGGCGAGATCGCGGTAACTTTCGTTGGTGGCCATGACTACGTCGCTGAAGCGGTAAGTTAGCTTTTCTAGTAGGACCTGCGTCTTGTACAGGACTCCCCGTTTCCCATACTTTGATAAGTACAGTTCCGGTATCGCATCGTGATGATCGAAGATGTACTTAACGCCGAACAGCTTGAATGGCAGCGCGACCAGGAAAATATCGTCCGGAGGGTTGCAGCCCTGAATCACCTGAAATCCATGCCGCAGATAGATCCACCAGACATACCAGAACTCCCAAAACAGAGCCCAGCCGTATTCCCACAAGTACCCTAGCGCGCTATTCCCTTCCTCGGGCATGAAGTGCCGGTAGACCCGGACCCCACCGATGATCTCGTGTCCCAAATCCGCCCCCTTGGCTCTCGGACACAACACCGTAACTTCATATCCCGCCTCATGAAGCGAGTACGCTTCTTTTATTACGCGCGTGTCGAAAGGGACGGGAGCGTTTTCAACTACAATGAGGACTTTTTTCTTCACTGAGAGCGTCATTCCTACCTACAACAACTGGTAGAGACCAGCGAGGGCACTTAGCATCGTCGCCTGTCCCCAGTGGAGCGTGGGAGTCTTGTTGACGATCCACGGCGAATATCGGCGGTAGTAGAAATAACCTGTCCGGTCTTGCATGTTGGTGATCGTCCATTGCGCCACCTTCGCCGCCAAAGACAGGCTTTCCGGGTCGCGGTCGTGGAAAAATACCAGTGTATCTATCGCCTGAGAACTGCACTGGATGTCTAGCGGAAGGGTCTTATGATCGTAATATCTCGGCGTTCCATCGGAAAGAAAGAATGTCTTCTTCCAGTACTCGTATCCCTTCGTCAAGACTTGGTTAAAACGCTCGTCGCCGGTGCTCTCCCCATACCACTTGAAACAGTCCAGAACATACGCCGTATGAAAATTGTCCACCCAGTGCGAATTTGCAATCTCGGCATAGTACCAGGATGAATCGGCTCTTTGATGTTGGGCCGTGTACTGCATCGCCTTCTGCGCCAATTCCCGATAAGACTCGTTGCCCGTGTGCGAATAAGTCCTCGCCAGCAAACTTGCCCCCAGCGTGTTAGCGTTGTGGACTTGCGAGTCCATGATCGGAATGTAGCTGATACAAACTCCCTCACCATCGCGCAACCTGCCCAGATCGTGGACAATGTGCTCGCACGCGCTTACTGCGGTTTGAAGATATTGGTCCTTTTGAAAATGATCGTAAGCATCCAAAAAGGCGTGCCCGATTAGCGACGTCCACACTATCGTAGGCACTCCCTTCGGCAGGTAAAACCCTCGCGATTGATAGTCGAAGTGATTGCCCCAGCACGCTCCACTGTAACCCGGCAGCTTATTGTCTATGAGCCACCGCAGCGCAAACTCAGCTTTGTCCGCCCATACTTGTTCCCCTGTCGCCTTGTGAAGCCGTATGAAGCCTCGCGCGAGAAAGCCCATGCCTTTGCTCGAGTATTCCTTGCTAACGCCCAGTATGGGCCGCAAATTAACCGGAAACCTCCTCACGCCTTGCAGCAATACAGTCCGCAGCAGTCGGGTCTCGAAGGTAAGCGGGCGCACAAACGCGTTCAGGCCGTCGAAGGTGTCGTAGCCGCGGTAGTCATTCTGCTCCAGCCAGCGTGAAAGTTGCTCAATCGACTTGTAGACTGTCGCCTTCAAAGCGAGGTTCGAGCTTTGTGCTCCACCACTCCGTCCGTCAATTGATGCCATCGTAGTTGCCATTTTTACCCTTTCCGTCGACAAATCCATACAGGCCCATGATGATTTGCCGTTTTTTCACGACTTACACCCGTCCACTCCCAGCCGCCCGCTCCACCTTAACAGCAAGACGACCGTCTACGGCGCTTGCATAGGCTATTCGTCCCCGTTCACTGCCTTCCCCCTCGATCCGAACTCCTCCAGGCCCCTCCACAATCCTCATCTGTGCCCGCTGTCTCCACCACCGATTCACCTCACCCGCAGTCGCGATCCACAATCCTTTTTCGCGCCGTAACTCGGCCAAACGCGAAAGCAGCCCTTCGAAAACCTTCTTCTCACGCTCAGTCGTGACATAGTCGGGATGAATAATAAAACTCAGCAGACCATGCTTTTCCATAATCAGGTCAATCTGAGTCTTCCAGAGTGCGGCTTTATAGTCCCTGAGTATATGAAATAATGTGTAGTCTTGAGTTGTGGTGACCGGAATTTCCAGTAAGTTACCGATAAAATATGGCATTACAGTACAACATCCGCCTCGCTGTGGATCAAGGTGGGCCACGTTGGGGACTGACATATCATAGGAAAATTCTAAGTCCTTAAACCACTCTTGCCTTCGGTATAACACCGCTGCCCGAAACCCATCCGCAGCCCACTGCCGTCCGTACTGGTTAATCTTTGCGACCCGCTCCATAAACTGCTGGTGACTCTTGTACAGTCGCCCATCATGGTTAAGATCCTGCACCGCCACTTCAAAACCACGCTTAGTGATTGAGTCCAAGAATGCAGATGTGACTTCGTATCTTTTCTCCGGCACCACCTGGAAGGATGCGTTGACACCGTAGGCCGCATCCATATCCATTATAGTGCCGCAGAAATCCCTTCCCATGCTTGTTTCAACATCGTGGGTCATGATGGCGGCGCTCGGAGCGCCATCGGGCCAGAACCAAATAAACGGAACCCTTTCTACCTTTTGGGACTGGAGTGTGAACAACATTAGAAGCTCAAACAGTTCATCCACGCTCCGATCGACCGGCCAACGAGGAAAAGGAATTCGGTCCCACCCCATAAGATGCACTCTTTGAAGATACTTTCTGACTCTTACCGGCAGAATTGGCCGCACACCGTAATACATGGCGGCCACGGCGGCGTACGTCATCGAGTTTTCATTTCGCGCAGGCGAGGGATACAGTTCGCAACGTAGATTGTCAACCACCTCTTTGATGTCAAAGGGCACGCTAACAGTAGTTCCGTCGACCGTCACCTCCTGAGCCACGTCAGGCATCGTTCCCGAGTCAGCACGGGTCTCGGCCCCAGCGAGACGCCCATAGCCGACGCCCCTTTCGCCGAAACGGAAGTAGCGCGCCGGTCCGGAAACAGGCCCTTTCAGCGCCAGCCGCGCGTAGTGATCCGGACATTTGAAGTAGTCCAGAAAGAATTCGTTCATTGGAGTACTTTGCATGACAGTTTGATGCAACCGCTCCGGCCTGGATGTCGCCCGGGCTTAGACGGCCGCCTTCGCGTCTTTTCTCCCACTCCTAAAGATGACGGGTGAGCCGCGAAGGTGTGGCTGAAGATTCGCACATCCGGGAATACATCAATTACAAATATCAAGGCGCAAACTGTTCGTACCACCGGCCCAACAACTCTCATCGTTCAAGAGGCACTACCGACCCGCCCCATCTGTCTTCGCGAACTGAGCGAAAGTGCCGAGACTAATAACTTCCCCAGTCGTCTTTCTGCACGTTATATGGCCTCCGTTTTGCCTCCGCTACGATGACAGCTCACCGACAGGCTTACTGTCGGCCTCCTGCCCGTAAATCACATTCCGCTCGCTTGCCAGCGTCTGATCGTACAGTTTTTCCGGTTCGTATACAACGACGTGACTGCCTCTGGTTGAAAACTTGAATGGGATACACAACAATTTCTTCAGTCTTTCTCGCAAAGCTTCGCGACGTTCGGGCGGCACGAAGAACAGCATGAAACCGCCGCCCCCAGCGCCTAGCAGTTTCCCCCCCAGCGCTCCCGCGCTGAGGCCCGCTTCGTAGATCTCGTCGATCGCAGAAGTCGTGATTCTTTGTGTCAGCTTCCTCTTTATGCTCCAGCCTTCGTGCAACAAGCGGCCAAAATCGCCGATCGGATGGCTCGGATTCGTAATGATTGCCTCCGCCTGATCGACTAGTCCACGCATAACACTTAATTCTCGAGTCTTATTAGGCGTCTGCCGCAGTTGCTCTTGGGCGATTTCCGAGGCGAATCGGGTAAACCCGGTGAAATACAATGCTAAGTTGCCTTCTAATTCCGCCAGCCTGTCCCCGGAAGTTAGTATCCGGGTTACGTCAACCGAGCCGTCTGTGCCGAAATCGATGCGGTTGAAGCCTCCATAGGCTGCACTAACCTGATCCTGCGCTCCAACCGCTTCTTGTAATATTTCTTGCTCCACCTTGATCGCTTCCATCGCTAGCGCATGCTTGTCCCGCATCTGATCCCTGAGGGCATAGAGGCCGTGGAGAAGTCCGACTGTGAACGCTGAACTTGTGCCTAACCCTGTGCGCGCTGGTAAGTCGGCAATGTGATGAATTTCGACACCTTCGTTAATCCCAAGATATTGCAGGCATGCGCGCACCGATGGATGCTGGATGGCATTGTTGGCGCCGACATTTTCCACCTTCGTGTAGGAAATACGGCTGTGATACTCAAAGAAAGGCGGCAACCATCGGCAAGTAATGAAGCAGGACTTGTCGATCGTCGTCGATAACACAGCGCCGCCGTGTTCTCGGTACCATACGGGGTAATCAGTACCGCCGCCGAAGAATGAAATACGAAGTGGAGTGCTCGTTATTACCATGTCTGGAAAGCCTTCCGTAAAGCCGAAATAAGCGCTACCGTTCAACGCGCCGCCGCTTCCCTGTCCGCATGAGAAAGGGGTACGCCACGACGTAGTACTTTCCTATGCGAAGCCTGGAAGGGAGACCAAAGCTGCAGCGGCGTCGATTTGCAAGATCTTGCGAGCCGCTTCGAGCAGTGAGGATGCAAACACGTCGGCGCCGTTATCTTTGGACTTGCCATCGTCCGTCAGTCGAACTGTACGGCATCCTGCTGTCCTGCCGGCTTCGATATCGTGCTCTGAATCGCCAATCATCCATGACGCGGTCAGATCCAGTTCGTGTTTTCGTGCAGCATCTAGCAGCAGTCCCGGTTGGGGTTTGCGGCAGGCGCAGGGCGGCAGCATCTCATGGGGACAGTAATAGATCGCATCGATTCTCGCGCCCGCCGCGGCAAACTCTTCACGCATCCGCGCATGCAGGGAGTCCAGCTCGGCTGTCGTAATAAGACCCTTGGCCACACAACGCTGATTGCTCACTACAACCACAAAGAACCCACCGCGATTGAGCAACCGGATTGCCTCACGCACATCGGGAAGAAATTCCATTTCCTCCCACCGCGTCACGTATTGGCCTTCAGGAGCTTTTCGATTGATCACTCCGTCGCGATCGAGAAAGGCAGCTTTCTTCATGAAATATCGTCTGTTCTACTAGTTCCGAAATGATGTGCCCGACAAGTATGTGACATTCCTGTATACGCGGAGTCTCGGTCGATGGCGCGCAAATGCAATAGTCCACTGCATCTGCCAATGCTTTGCCTGAAGAACCTGTCAACCCGACCGTGTGCAACCCCATCTTCTTCGCCGTGGACATCGCTCGAAGCACGTTCAGCGACCCACCACTTGTTGAAATGCCGATCGCCACGTCACCCCGGCGCGCCAGGGCTTCAATCTGTCGCGAGAATACCACATCGAACCCGTAGTCGTTGCCGATGGCAGTAACACAGGACGTATTCACTGAGAGCGCCAGTGCCGGCAAAGCCGGACGATCAAACGCAAATCGCCCCACAAATTCCGCTGCGATGTGTTGCGCGTCCGCCGCGCTACCGCCGTTTCCGAACAGCAACACCTTGTTCCCCGCTTGAAAGGCGTCGATCAAGACTTCGGCGACACGGCTCACAGTAGCAATTAGTTTCTCGTCCGCAAGCAGGCGTTGCTTCGCGGCAATCGACGATTCGATTGCATCCTTGACTTGCCCCTCGAAATGTTTCATAGGATCTAATTCTCGCAATCGCGATGCCCCTAACGGCTCACCTTATACTCGTCGGCGAAGTTTCAGAGCAAGGCTCTAATCCTGCCGCAGAACGCAGGCGATCAGCCAGACGTTGCGCCTGCGCATAGTCGTCGGGAGTGCCGATGTCAATGAATACCCCATGCTGTTTCGCTGCATACACTCCCTGGTCGAGGAGCGCTGGAAAGATCTCCTTTTCTAAACTGACCATTCCCGCAGGAATGTGCTTCAAGACCTCGTAATTAAAGACGTACACACCCGCGTTGATCAGGCCCGGAGCGTCACGTCCGGTTTTCTCGCAAAATCTTCTGATCCTTCCGCTCTCGTCCATTTCCACAGTTCCGTAACGGCCGGCGCTCTTTACATCCACAACCGCCATGGTTGCCATAGCTTTCTCTGCGCGATGTAAATCAAGAAGGTCTTGGACTTCGAATTCGAGAAATGAATCTCCGTTCATCACAAGGAATTCCGGAGTGTCCCGTAGCAAGGGCTCCGCGAACTTCACCGCGCCTCCCGTGCCTAGGGCTTGCGGCTCGCGAGAATATTGAATGGTGACGCCGAGCGGGCCGCCATCGCCAAATTCGCGTTCCAGCTGGTCAGCCAGGTGTCCGGTGCACAGGATGAGATTTCGAACTCGCTGGTGTTCTAGCTGGCGAATAAGCAATTCAAGAAATGGTCTGCTGCCGACCAGGGCAAGCGGCTTTGGCGCCGACGGCAGAATGGACCGCAGGCGGGTCCCGAATCCGCCAACGAGAAGAACGACTTTGAGTGTCGAAGATTTCACGGTGCCTTATCGCTCAAACACGGCTCCCCGCAAGCGTTGCATAGGCATTGCAGGTGAGCTGGGCCACCGCGGACCAGGAGTGATGAACGGCGGCATGGTCCTTTATCTCCCGCCGGCCCCTTTCTAAGTTTCGATAAAGATCGCTCGAGAAGTAAGTCCTGATAGCCCTCGCCAGATCTTCGGCATTGCCTGGTTTACAGATGAAGCCCGTCTTGCCTTCGACAATTTCTTCGCGGAACGAGCCCACATCGGTTGCGACTACCGGCAACCCGAAGGTATAGCTAAGAAACAGCACTCCACTCTGAAAGATTTCGTTGTAGGGCAGAACCATCACATCCGCTGCCTTCAGATGAATCTCCATCTCCGCGTCCGGAATGAACTGGGTCTTCAGAATCACTTGGCCGCGCTCTAGTTCCAGGCCGATCGTCTGCTTCAGATCCGCCATGTATTGCTCGTTTCCTTTTTGCACTTCGCCGGCGATGACGAGGCGGTAGTCAGGATCATTCTTGGAGAGTTGTTGAAACGCCGAGAGGAGATGCTCAATGCCCTTGTAGGGCTTAATTCTGCCGAAGCAGAGGATTGTCTTTTCACTACCCCGAAGTCCAAACTTCCGTTTTGCATCCGCCGGAGTCAATTCCGTGTCCGGGAAGGCATCGTTGATTGGGTGCCGGATCACCGTGACCGCGCGGTCGCGAACTCCAAACTCCGCGATGACTTCATCCTTCATCTTCTGCGTATGAACAAAAATATGATCTGCCAACCGGTATTGCATCCTCAATGTTAGCCGATTCAGGAGCGAGTCGTTTCCGTCCCTTCTGCCCTGATTCACGTTGTGCGCAGTAAGCGCAATCTTCTTGCCCATCGCCTTGTAGTAGAGCATCAGGAGAGTTCGATCGAACAGTTGAACCTTGCTGTTCCAAAGGATGTGAAATATTCTCGGCTTCGCGACTGCCGTGTACCGGACGAGACGCCCATAGTGTCGCAAGACTCTCAAAAGCTTGCCCGTCGCTGTTCGCTTTGTTGGTCGAGGTGGCCACAGATTGAAAAACTGCAGACCGGATGTGGTATGCATCTCAGGGCTATCAACTTCGTCACTGCCGATGACGTCCAGACGAACTCCCTTTGCAACCAGCGCCATCGCCAATCCATACGCATATGGACGGTCAAAGCCGCCGGTAAGCAGCGCCACCTCGAACTCAGCGACTTGCGCCGTCGAACTGGCGTGAACGATAACGTTTTCAGTGAGTGATGGCACTAAGACCTTGAGGTTTTCCTACTCATATGGCGGATTCTAAGATCCGCTGATCGGACGCTGGGGATAAGAAGGGCGTTCTTCCTAAATCAACGTGTGTAAAGACGCTTACACCAACGCAGGCCGAGCACAGCGATCTCCACGTCTGTGATGCAAAAAGCGAGGCGCCGTAAAGAAGCTCAGGTTCGCACTAAGCTATCAGCCGTCCACGCCTCGCGTAAGCAAGTCGCTCCAACAAAGCTCATCAGTTGACAACAGCCGTGAGGCCCGTGGGCGGAGCAGGGGGCGGAGGATTTCCCCCGGAATCATCTTGGTAAACGCTCTCGTCGAACTGCCGCACGTCCGGGAATTTCATCGTCCCTGTACACGAAACACCTGGATTAGACGCTAGAGCGTATTGGACGGTCGTGGAACTTGATCCCGTCATTAAAATTTCGTTACTTGCGTTAATTGTAGCGCCCGACGTACATGCCGAATTGACTCCGCTTAATTGAAACGCTCCCATCAGGTGCGTCATATTGGGCAGTCCACTGATCGTCAGTTTCTCGGTTCCGCCAGACCAGGTCGACGCCGTAATCGTGTAGGACTTCTGGTAAGTCGTGTCGACGGGCAAGTTGAGCCACGCCACTTCTGCTGGGATGTCGTAGGCGTACCCGTTGACGTAAGAACCGCTGCTGACATCTGGCCCCGCAGGAGGGAAAGGCTGGAGTTGCGTCCCTGAGCAACTGGTCGGGAAAGTTGTCCAACTCGTGCAGACCTTCCACCACGAAAGCCCCGTTCCGCCGCTCGGATGTGCCGTGCAGGTGGTGGAAGTGTAATTACTAAGGAAGAAAGAGCACGGGAGATCGTTTGACGGAACCGGATTCGAGAACGATGTATTAGGACTAGGTAGACTCGATGGAACTTCACTCGCCACGAACCGCACACCGGAATTCGCTGGAGTGTCACTCGATTGCTGGACTACACTGACGTTGCCCCAGCGCATCAGCGTGCTTGCAACCAAGGAATCGCTGGTCGCTATGCGAAACACCGTTCCGTATCCGCTGCCTTGATACGTTGAGCAGTAGTTGAGGTTTCCAATCACGTTCCCGATGAAGTTCTCCATGCGGTGATAATTGTCGGCTTGCAGACCACGGGCATTCGCTCCGCTGGAATATGTACTGTACGGCGGGTCCCAGCAGAACACATTATTGCGGAAGTAGGTATTCAGGTCGTGAGTTCCCCATGTGTTATCTTCTGTTGCGCTGCTAATTTCATTGCCCTCGAACAGGTCGAATGAACTATAAGCGTGGTGATCGAAGATGTTATTCTCGGTGTACATCGTGAAAGTGTCTCGCCCGTAGTTGTAGGCCCAGACATTCCCGACGTTCTGGCCTTCTCTCACACCCGGAACCCCGGACGCGGAAATGTTGTTCAAGACCAAAGTGTTTGTTGCTCCCTGCAACTGAAAAGCGGGCGGATAACCACTGTCGAGATCCACATCGGCAAAGAAATAGTTATTGGAGATCAGGGAGTTTGCTACACCACCCAAAGCATACATAGGCGAGACGGCGGCAGAGCCAACGAACCGCACGCCTTTGACCCAACAGGCATAGCAATTGTTCATCTGAACGGTTTCATCGCCAGTCACGCCGCTGGAGTAGATGGTCATGTCTTCCAGGCCCACTCCAACCGCGTTGTACGTCGGGCTGTTCCAGCTTAAGACTACCGTTCGCGACGTAGACCAATTCGGCATGTAAATCGCAGGCGAGATGCCAACCGTGTAAGTGCCGCCGCTGTTGCTCACGGAGGTTATGAGAACGGTTTGGTACTGATTGTTGTGTGGGCCACCCCCCGGAGTATCGCTCATGCAGCTCGTGTTGTAGCCACACACATAGAGACCGCCATTATCCGCCGCTGTGCCCGTACAAGGACCAGCGCCACTGTATCCTGTGTCGCACTGATTGAGCGTGGCAATGTCTCCCACTGCCGGAGCGGTTCCAGACAAGGAGTTACCCACGAGACTTACAGCGCCTGCGGCTGGACTGCTGGTCAAAGTAATTGATCCTCCGCTTGAAGCTGCACCCATGAAAATTACGCCCGATCCGCTTACCGATAGAATCGTGCTCATTGGGCCGCTGCCCCGGAGTGAGCAACTATGGCTGTACATGTTGATGGTGCCTTGGATCAGGAACGTTCCGGACCCAAGCAGCACATAATCGCCATCCGTGCAATTGCTCAGCGCCCTATTGATGTTCGAGAGATCAGTCAAAGCGCTTCCAGATGGGCTGATCGTGGAACCGGATTGCGTGCGAGTTGGAAGCGTCCACGGATTCGTGGTGGTTTCCGTATTGCTGCCGCCCTTGTCCGTAAAACTGGCGGGAAGTCCTGCTCCCGTCCAGTTGATTGCCCGACTGGACGGGAGAATGCCCGACCATGCTTGCCCATACGAAAATGTAGAAAACAACAGCAATAGCGAGATAAGGGGGGAAAGATGCGTACAATTGCGTCTCATTACCTCTGGCCTCCGACGAATGATTCGTTTGCGTCTCAAGGAGAGTCTAGCAATGCAACGCAGTGAAATCCACACACAGAAGTACATCAACTGGGGTCAAAAGGGCACCGACCCCTGACCCTCCGGCCATGGCCGTCGGCGTCAGGCGTCCCGCAACACCGATGATTTCCTTTGGCTCCCAAGCGCGCGATCGCCTCAGTGATCCGTGCCTCAGCGTTGTATGCAGGAATAAATGAGGATTGATCCCAGGGGTTTCATGATGATTTCCTCCCCTAAGATTTTCGTGTACGCATTGCGATCTACCCGGCGCGGGCATCACCGGCGTATGGAGCGGCCTTTTCGCGCGAGGGGATGATACCGGATGCTAACGCTTTCGGCGGCAGAAGATCTGGCTTTGGGCCCCGCCGCAGCACCCACTCAAGGACTCTGCTGGTATCTTGCGCTTTCGCCTCCCAGGTGAGGTGTTCCCGCGCATAAGCCATTCCCTGCCGGCGTAACTGCTCTAAATGATGCCGATTGTGATCCAACTCTGCCAGAATCTTCTCCATCTGCGCCACGAACTCGCTCTCGTTCGTAAGGGGTACTTTGTACCCGATTTCTGGATGCACGATATCCCCGGGCCCACCGAAATCCGCGACCACAGGCACGGCGCCGGACGCGAGAGCTTCAAAAACCACGCCTGCGCCGAAGTCGCGCACCGATGGAAAAACCATCACATCCGCCAAGCGTAGCCGCTTGAAGACCTCCTCATGACTAACCCACCCACAGAAGGAAACAGCCTCCTCAATCCCAAGAGATCTCACAAGCTGCTCAAGATGGTTCCGTTCAGGACCATCCCCGAGAGCGGTAAAGCGAGCCAAGCCGTTTCGCAAGAGTGGGGCGGCCGCCCGCAGCGCCAGATCGCAAGCTTTGCAGGGGACCAGTCCCCCGACGAAGATCAACTCAAACTTGTCGCCTGGCCCCGCACTGCGCTCGTCGGCTGAACACAGGGAACTACTAACACCGTTCTCCGGGACAAAAAACAGTTTGTCGCGATACGCGGCAAACTCGCCATACGTGTGGGATGAGGCTGCTATGATCGCTGCCGCATACCGATAGGTAGAGCGAGCGAAAGGCAGATATCGATACAGATTCCGCAAGTTAGAGACCCATCCCTTTTGCTTATCGACTTGACTAAACCCGGGGGGCCACGGCAACCCACCATTGAGAGGTCCGATCACAAAGGGTATAGGTCCCTTCCGCAGGAAGAAAGCAAAAGGACTGGGCAACACCGCTGTCACCGGGAGCACGCGTAGAACTGCATCGAACTCCCCCGCGAAGATCCGACGTCGTAACTGTCGCCATGCTTGCCATTCAAAAGCGAGGGAAAACGGATAGTCGAAGGCGGTCAACGCCTGGCTCGCAAAGTTGGATTTGAAGATCCTGCGGAAACTCCATGCATGGATGCGCTCGAGCGTTGGCGTCCGGACCACCTCGATGTTTCGAAACGGCCCCTTTGCTCGACGCACGTTATCCTCAACAGGAGATCCCACAACCAAAGTGACGTCATGGAGTTGGGCAAGCGCTTTCGCATGAGAATATGCGACAAGAGGCATGCTAATAGCTTGCGGATCACAGAACGGTGCTAAGACCAAAATGCGCAATCGACTCACGTATGATTTCCTTGTTAAAAAGCCGGCATTGGAGGAACCATCTAGCTGTAGATTTCAACTTCTTCGACACGCCGTGGCGGCCGTTCCGGTAGCAGGTCGCGAAGCAGACCAACGGTGTCACTAATCGGCTTGAGGCCCTGGTGCAATGCAATTATTCCGACGATATACAACCCGAAAAATACCAGAGAAACTGCAACCATCCTCACGAAGGCGCCCGGAGCTCCAGACAACGTCGCAAGATAAGGCATAGATCTCACGATCAGAGCCGTCCCCAACCCAGCTCCAACCGATGCCGCAAAAAATTTCCAGATGACGGCGAGTAAAGGCCCCATGCCGAGACCGATGGGTTTTCCCGCGTACCAGAAGCCGGGAAACATCAAGAGAAAATACGAAGCCGTCCAGGCAAAAGCAATTCCAGAAGGACCCCAGCGCAAAGTCAGCAAGAACAAGCTGGCTGTACACACAAATTCCATCAAGCCCCAGCGAAACCATCTCTCCGGACGGCCGATCGAGAGATGAATCCACCCGTGCGTGTTGTACAGCAGCATGACTCCGATTCCCGGGCCGAATAAAGCGAAGATTCGGCCAGCTTCCTCCCACCCAGGCCCTAGCAGAACTCGAAAGAGGTCCTGTCCTACTAAGGCAAAATCCGCTCCGATCCCCATCCCTAACAACGCCAGAACCGCTATCGTCCGCAGAAAGTAACGTTGGTATTGTTCCCGGTCCCGGTTCACCCGGCTAAGTGTGCCCACGACCACGGCCGACAATGGCGCCAATAACTGCGTTTCTGGCATGACAAACAGGTCATACGCTTTCTTATAAAATCCAAGCGCCCGATCGCCAAACCGCCAGCCCACGAGGAGGTTATCCATGTTGCGAGTCACGTAACTGAACGCAAAATGGAAATATACGTTCATCGCGAACTTGAATCCCGAACCGGTGCCTGGGACGCGGCCCGGCCGGCTCGGTATCCATCGGCACATCAACCACGTACCCGCCACCACGGTTGCGGTCTGCATTATACTGGCCCAAACCAGCGCCCAGTAGTGCCACCCCGCCATCGCTAGGACAATCGAGGTAATCACTTGGACTACCTGCCCGGTGAAACCAATGGTTGCGGTCGCTCTGAACTGCAGGGCGCGCTGCAATAGACCGGTATGCATGTAGCCCAAACAGCCGATCACAATCGTCAGCGACATACCCCGAGTTACGTGAACTACAGCCGGGTTGTGATAGAACAGCGCCAATAACGGACCCGCGCTCGCAAACCCTAGCGTGAGAAGCGTACCGATACCGAGGTTAATCCAAAAAAGATTGCTCGCGAGAGAATCTGTGATTTCCTCGCGCTGCATGATCAATTCCGTAAATCCATTCAAACCAAAGCTTCGAAGCAGGAGGCTAAAGGTAGTGACCATCGTCACAACCCCGAAATCGGCCGGAGTAAGCAGCCGCGCCAGGATGACGACTGACCCGATCCCCACAGCAAAGGTACCCGCCGATCCAGCAATGGCCGCCCCCGCGCCACGAACTGCCGTCCGGCGTAGCCCCTTGCCTGTGGCGATCGGGTGGAAAGTACCGTCGGACTGAAAGGGTTTCAACTGTTATTCCTTTGGCAACATTTCCGGTCTCTGGTGTCGACCCGATTTCAGATAGGCCGCCATGCGAGTGGCAAACATCGGCGATCCCAGGCCGCTAAATCACTGGCCATAAAGCCCCGGCCTTCAGCGGTTCGCCCCAAAACGCATCCCATATTATTTGCGCTTTTGTGATTTACGCTTTCACAGCTTAGCTATGTGAGGGATCTGGCTTCAACGGGCGCAGGCCCGTTTCGCCCGGGGCGGGCAGACCGGCGAGTGCCCGGCCCAGTCGATGCGCCAATCCCATGCAGGCCTTTGGCCTGAGGTGCACGGAATCGTAGAAATCCTCATCAGTCGCACTCCCCTCCATGTCCAGATAATATATTCCCGGCATGCGAAGCACTGCCGCAAGATAGGCCTGCTTTCGACGCGAATAGTCGGTGGCCGCCGGAACCCCCTCCGCGTGCCATCGGGGAAGCGGAAGGTCTACCAGCACAAGTCGATCCCCTGCGTCAGAAATGCGCTTGGCGATTGGCATCAGTTTCGCCAGAACATCATCGTCTAATCGAGTCCCAACTGCAGAGCGCCGCTCGATAAGCGCCCGCTTTTCTGCCTCGGCAGGACTTGCTGCCTCATCCTGTGCGGCCAAGTCGATCGCTGGCGGATGGGGTTGGCGAAGAATGTCCTGTACTACCAAAGTGCTGACGCCAGTTATGGTTTCCCACGCCCGCTGCATAATGATCAACGGTCGTAAACTGGCAGCAACAACGGGCAGCGTTGACCGGGGGATTTTGAGTATTGCCCGATCTTCCTCGACTTTCCGGTAGAGCCCGTAACGGGTGAGTTCGCTCTTGAGCGCTTCCCGACCGACTCCGTCACCTCCAAGAAAATCTCCGTACCAAAGGCCGAATACGAATGTACGTCTACCAGAAGATAATGCGGGCAGGACCTCGTAGGCCAGGTTCACTACTAGTTCAAAATCCTCGAGGTTGCTGCCGTCGACCGCCATATTGCTGGCGGATATTCCCGGCATTTCGGAAGCAATCGCGTTGGCGGAATAGTGCTGGAAGTTAGAGGACCCAATAAGGATCACCTGTGGGCCGTTTCGGATGAGCGGGCGTCGATTGTAAACCACTGCGCTGGCGCCGAGCGCGCCGAACGTGAGGTCGGACGCGCGTGATCCTGTGTCCAGTTGGTGGTCAAGGCCCAACCCGTGGTAAGCGGCTGTACTCGCCACGACGCTCAGCCCATAAAGGACCAACATGGAAAGCGCGGATATCAAAAGGAAGCGCGCAAGAGCCATAATCAAAAAGCCTGGTAGATGAACGCGGGTGCTGAGTTCAAGACTACCGCCAGACTGACAACGATGAATCCCCGGACGCCCAGCCAAAGTGCCGCCGCATCCGCCTGTCGCTGTGGCGCACGCGAAGAGAGGTAGCGCGAAAGGGGGGGATCGAGCACGCCGCCAGCAACGCAAGTCACCGCCAATGTCACCGTAAATAGCACTAACGTCACTATCGCATGCGGCAATGAACTCCCCGCCAAACCTCGGCTGGCAAAGAGCGCCACCGTTGCCGCTGCGGCGCTCGCCAGTGTTAGCGCCATCATCGGAATCGCGATCGTCCGAAGCGTGCCCGATCTCACCGCTAGTGTCTTCGCTTCGTTGACCGGGCCGCCCTGGCCCCAACCCAGAATGTCACGCACCTTAGGAGCGCTGATTTCCCACAGGTGCCCCAGCCCAGCGCCGACGACAGTCATCAGCAAAAAGCTTCCGAAGAGAATCGCGGGCCCACTCGACCGCGCCAGTTTAGCGGCCTGCTCCCCGTCGATCCAGAAGGAAGTAAGTGCGATCGCAAGATAGCTCATTGTCGCGGCCCGAGAGAGTTGGAAATACCACCGGCGGCTAGAGAGCTCCTTGTAGTTACTCTTACCAAAGAACTTCGGCATCAGTATTTGCCATAGCCGATTGACTGTGACGCCCGAACCGAGGAACAGGCCGTAGACTACGAAGATCGACGTTGTACCGTGCCATAGCGCCATCACAAAGAAAGTGACATAAAACGCGATTGCCCCCAGGTAAGGTATCGAATTCTTTGTGCCCCATCGTGCTCCCAGCATTCTCAGCAGCGGATTGAAAAGGTAGGACTTGAACCAATTGGACAGAGTGATATGCCAACGGCTCCAAAGGTCGAGGAAACTTTCTGACCTGAACGGATGGTCGAAGTTTTCTGGTAAGACGATCCCCGCCAGGATCCCGACGCCGATCACGATATTCATATAGCCGGCAAAATTCACGAACAAATTGAGCAGATACGCAAACGTAAGCAGCGCGAATAGGTAAATTCCGAAAACTACTTTGCTTTGGCCGAGAGCATCGAAAAACGGTGCCTTCGCCATCTCCACAAAATTGTTGGTGGCACTGCCCATGACTATAACCATCAGGTAGCCGAGCACTACCCGCTTGGCGGAGCTGTTCACTTCCTCCCAACCTGGCGGTGGCGGCCTCCTCTCCTCCTGAGGTGCAAAATCTTCGTACCGTTGGATAGGGCCGGACAGTAGGCTCAGGAAGAAGAATACGTAATTGAGGTAGGCGATGAAGGATGGCCTGCGCAGGCAACCCTGGCCTACATCGATTAGGATATGCAGGATTCTGAAGAGAATGTATGACAGTCCCACTACCGTGAACGCGAAGTTGAAGGTTGGGAATGCTGAAACAATCGGATATCGCTTGAGCCAGATGAAGATCCCGACCAGACCTGTCACCAGAATGCCTAGCCACAGCCCTGATTTTGCGCGCCCGGCGATTAAAATCGCGCCATAGCCAAGCAATACAAACCCCGCCAGCGGCACCAATTGCACCGGCGCTTTGACCATGCTGAAAAGGAATATGCCGTTCAGCCCGAAGATTGTCACACGGCGCAGCGCTCCTGCTGGTGCTAAACGCAGCAAGATTACGGCCGCCAACGCAAATGCGAGAAATTGTGGGGATGTCAGGCTCATAGTTGAGGCAAGCAATCCTTCCCAGACCGGCGAAGAACGCATTGTGCTACGTAGCGAATGGCAGAAAGAACAATGTTTACGAGAACGAGCTCAATGGCACCTGGGGCCCACTCTCTGTTATTGCGCACCCGGCGATGATGTCTTCTTAACGATCAGGTCGGCCATTTCTCCGACATTGTTGAGACTCCGCAATTCGGCCAGTGCGAATTTGATTTTGTAACGTTTCTCAATAGCGACCACCAGGTTGATGTGCGCGAGCGAGTCCCACCCTTCCACGTTGCTGGCGTTGCTTTCCGCCGTCAAACGCAGATCGGGCAAATCGAGTACATCGGAAAAAATAGTCTGCAGATCCTCAATGATGTCGGAGCTACGCATATACGGAGGTCCCTATTCGGATGTGCTTGCTGCGCGGTGTGTAGGAGGAAACAGGGAGGCTCCAGCTAGACTTACTGCCGTCTTCTGCCTTCGAGTCGAGCGCAAAACCCAGCGTCTTGTAATGCTCTTCCACCATGGCGTTCTTTGCCGTACGGAGGTAGCTTCCCGACAGGCGTTCCACCCCCATGGCCCGGGCGCCTTCTACCAGCACATCGAGCATGGCCAGCTCCATGTCCCGTTTCAAAACCCGGCAACTCATGATCCATAGATCCAAGTGCAGCACTTTGTCCTCGCGACGGCCGATGATGACCGAAATCAGGCCATTGTCTCCAAAGGTATCGGCCAATTTCCCGTAAAGCGGCAGGTAGTTGCTGCGGCGCGAGATTTCCTCGATCTCGGCAAGCGTGTAGCGCCGGGTGGTGAGGTTGAACTGATTGGTCTTGTTGATGAGCTGCGTGATTCGTTCGATATAAACCGGTTTGAATACGTCGATCTCAGCCACCATCTGTAAAGAATCGAGGTACTCGCCGTAGTTGGCGAATTTGGACTGCATCACCGCCCTTTCGGCGTTGGCGGTATAAGTGTCTGCCCTCACCAGATCTTCGGAGGAGAGCCCCACCGTTTCAAAATAGTGGCCGGCCTGGAGAATGGAGGGATACAGCGCCACCTCGCTTCCCACGTCCGGAACCGTCACCGCGGGCAGTTGAGCCGAAACAATACTGCGTTCGGCAGGGTTGTCATCCACAAAAACAAAGCTGTCGAGCCCCAGATTCAGCTCCCGGGCAATGGCTAGGATATTTTCATGCTTCGGCTCCCAGTTTGCCTGAAAGGAAGCGAAGTGCTCCAACTTCAAGACGCTGTCCGGATGCGTGAACCCTGATCGTGCGATGTCCAGGTTGTTCTTGGAACACACCGCCAGCAGCACCCCGCGTTGGCGCAGTGACAGGCAGTATTTCTGAAAGGCTGTGTACGCTTCGGCCACCGCAGTCTCGTTGCCGATCTGGATCCTATCCAGGCCATCGTCGCCGATCACTCCTCCCCACAACGTGTTATCCAGATCGAGGACCAGGCATTTCTTCGCCCGGCCGAGCATCGCCCCGATCATGGCGGCCAGCGATCGGGCAATCGTCAGACTCCCTTCCGGGGTAGTCAGGATTTTGTAGCTATACCAGCGCGGCCAGTCAAACCAGCGCGCATGCCCGATCCTGGCAGCAAGAGTATTCAGATCCTGCAAAAGGAGTCTGCGGTTCCGATTGGCTGCTTTTGCGAATTCCAGATTGAGTTCGTAAACAAACCGGGTTTGGCCGCCATAGGCCACTGCATCCAGATTCCCCAGAACGCCAAGCGCCGGATGTTCAAAGTTGTTCTGAATCACCTGGCATCCGACGGTCTCATGGAGAGAGTCCCAAATGCTTTGGAACCGGGTTGTCTCGTTGCGAACCAGAATCTGAAAATCGCTTTCGCTGCAGCCCGCGGCTGGAAACTGCTGGATATTCAGCCAGTGAGTATGTATGTACGCGATATCAGGCTGGAACTCGCGCAGCTTCTCCGGTTCATGGACCGCATCCTCGTAGTACTTGTTGTATTCGGACTGATAGAACGTCGGCTTGAAGCCGTCCGCAAGCAGCAGTACTTCCAGAAGGTCAACCACCTCATTAGTGGTGGTTCCCCCCAGGACGGCCACCCGAACGGGTTGAAGGTCCCGGGTTGAGGTGAGTTCGCGGCAGAACCGCTTGCGCTTTTGCAGAATTTCTTCAGCAGGTAGCTGCGAGATCGCCTTGTTGCTCATGTTCGCATTCATAATCTCATCTGCAAATGCTGCCCGCGGCATAGGCCGCCCATCCTGGAATCATTCCCGCCTGCCTTGCGCCCATCCTTAATGTCGGCGAGAACTCGGCGTTGCCGCGAATAGCTGGGACTTCAATTTTCTTGCCGGAAGATAAAGACCTTAGACCACCGCACCTACAAACGCAGCGCGTGCGACTTACCGCTGTTCCCCACGCGCGCCTAGGACTGGCCTGCGGTCTCCATCGTTGGAAGAGGTTCGTCGATTGCTTCTGCTGTACGGCTTTGCCCCGTGCTCGAAATGGGACTCCTGGCGTTTTCACGCCCGATGAGACCGGCTGCTACGCCACTGGCACTGAACATAGCTAGAAGCAGAAAGAACCACATGAGATGTGGCGAAAAGAATGCAGATTCGGTTATGTTGTAGACTGCGGAGACGACGACATACGCCAGCATAAGGCTGCCAATCGCCGGGTTCATCCGGAACGCGGCTACCGCACGCCGGTAGCCGGTTATTAGAATGAGTGCGATGACGCAACAGCCGATCCACCCCAGGTCTGCATAAACCTCTAGATAACCGTTGTGTGCCTCGTTTATTGAAGATTCGGGATGCCACCAGCCGGAAAGGCTTCGCCATACCTTCTTCCCACCAGGACCGATCCAGAAACTCTCAAATCCGTCGCCGACGATTGGATTGGATACGGCGGAAATTACGTCCGCCCAAATTTCCGTTCGTCCCGTAAAGTTCGATTGCCTGCCCAGAGCGCCCGTGACCATGGACTGGCCTCCGAAGAGCATCAGCAACGCACCAGCCAGAACAATCCCTAGGCACAGCGCATGCACTCGGGCAGGCCGTCTTTTGATCGCTCGCACACCGGTTGCAAGCATGAGGCCGCCGCCGAGGACAAAGCATGCGACACAGGTGGACGAGTTCGCCATCCCCAATAGCGCCACGCCGAACCCAAGCAATGTGGCCTGCGCCAACAGGCGTCGCGTGCGATTGGGAGCTCTCCTCTCAAACAGCAGCGCGCGCACGTTCCATAGCGTGACCAGTGAAACGACCAACACGATGAGACCTAGGGAGTTCTTGTTGGTCGTTACGCCCGTATTCGTTGGTAACCCTTCCGGCCCGTACCCCCGGCCAAGATCGCCATAATACTTAATAAGAAGCACCGACGTGGGCAATAGCAAGAAACCAACGCGAGAGCTTAAGCGTCTCAGAGAGGCGACTGGCTGTCGATCTGTAACGATGACTAAAACCATTACCAGGTCATCGAGAGCTTTAATCCACCTCTTAAAAGAAACACCCGGATAATATGCCCAACTAATACTGACTAAGCAGTAACCGTAGTAAATCAGTATCGGCCAATTTGCCGCAAGGAAAGCACCTGCCAGCTTGCCTCGCCGGCACAGGACAACGATAGCGCTGGCTAAGAGAAGCCCGAAAACAGCCGCATCAAGTGGGCTGCCTTCAAGCTGGACATTCGTTCCATTCGATGGCGCTATGCCGAGCCACTCTGATACCGATCTTGATCCAAGGATCCATAAATAGACGACCGGCAGCCAGAGAGCTTTTGATGTGCGAACCGACCTGTCTCTATCAAGGTAGAAAAGCCCTGCGATTCCGCAGGCACAAACAAGGCTGGCCAGTGAGGCATTCATTCTAACTGGGACGGGGGCGGCTGAGGCTGATCTGCAACGTCATCTCGCGTCCACGAATAGCCGGTGGATCAGCTCCAGCGAGAGCAGTCGGTGAATTTCGGTTGTGTAGTTCCGGTTGCCCTTGAAATGCCCGCGAACTAGGGTCTCGACACCCTTTCGCTCCAGATAGGGCCGGGCCAAGGTGCGCGAATCAAGTAACATCTCCCGGACGTAGCTTGCCAGAATGTCGCGGTACCAGACCCGGTAGTGGTACACCTTGTGTCTGCCGAGGAAGAGACGCTCCAGCTTCAAGGGCGAAACAAAATGATCGAGCCGGGCCAGCCACTGCGGCATCCCGTAGTCATACGCATACTCGGCCTTGAAAGTGAACTCCTGATAATTCCGGTCAATCCAGCTCGCAAGGCCTGGCTTTCCCCCAAAACCGCGATCGGTGCGAATCCGTTGCAGCGCTGCGCTGCCATCGCCAATCAGGCGCACACGAACATCGTTGTTTGCGGTTACAGACTGTGGCGCACGAAACGCCGCACGCACGAAGTCGTTATCGAGGAATGGGGTCCGCACCGCCAGTTGAGTCTGCTCCAACGACAAAATTCCGTAGTGGTGCCAGGGCGCCTGGCAAAATGCAGCAAAGGTCGTCGGGTGACCCTGAATAAGTCCCGTGTAAGTCTGGCGGGCAGCCGCCACGTGGGGCAGAACATCCGCATTGAATAGTCCCGGCGCTGGGTCTACGGGCTTGAACGCTCGAGTCTGGGGGCGCTGTATCTCATCCCCGTAGAGTCCGGTCATTCTGACCGGCGCAATCTCGCGAGCTTTCTCGCTCAGGTACAGATCCGGAGCACGATTAACTTCCACCCCCGCATCCGTCAGGTACACGCTTCGTTCCGCGTAATGAGCAAACCGCGCAAAAAACTCGTCACCGACCGTAATCACCTGATGCGGCTGTTGACATTCCTTGGCAATCCGGCGCCCCACAACTACGTCGCGGCATTCTCGATCGATGCCTCCATACGTATAGCAAGGCAGCGCTTGGGGGGGGAACCTTTGCCACGCCATCACCGTCCGAGTATCGAGCCCTCCGGTCAGCGACACCCCGATCTTTTCGTGACCGTTGAGATAGCGCGGAAAACGGCGCGAAAAGATGTCTCGTATTTCCGAGTGATACGATTCCGGATCCAGCAGGTCCTGCTGTTCCCACTCGCGCGGCTCAAAATACGCTTTCTTGCTCTCGACCGCACCAGCCCGAAAGCTCCAGGCTGACCCGCCGGGCAGAACGTAAACACCCTCGAAGAGCGTCCGATTCTCAAGCACACAACCGCACGCGACAAATTCACCCAGGCTGCGCGGATCGGTCCGGCGAAGTTCAGGCCGCACGGCTAAGATCGCCTTGGCCTCCACCGCGAAATAGAACGCCTCTTTCGCCTCATGATAGTAGAGACGATGCATGGAGTAGCGGTCATTGAAGAGCGTCGCTGCTCCGCGAGTGCGGTCCGACAGAAGCCCCTGAAAGCGTCCATTCAGGCTTCTTGGAAAGTAAGGATCCTCCTCGTAAAGATGAACCAGATACGACGGTCCTTCTGCCTTAAATTGATGACCGCGCTTCTTGAGGCCTTGGACGGTTTCCGGCTCCGGGTACTCCTCGCCAGAAAACACGAGCGTGATGTCGCCGCGCTCGTTTTCGACGGGCATTCCGTCCGAAAAGGAATTCGCGCGCGCCGTCCATCCCACGTAGATCCCGGCCGTCTCGTCAATCAAGGTTCCCGTCACGTAGAAAGATTCGTGACGCAGGACGTTGAGCATCCGCAACAACTGCGGCTCGGCCCAGGCACGAGGCATTTTGGTAATAAGGCCAAAAATTCCAGGCATTTATGAAGGAGATACTCTAAGATTTGGAGCCGGCGGGGGGAGTTGAACGCCCCATCTGCCACATACAATGCGGCCGCTCTGACATTAAGCTACACCGGCTCATTTTTTAAAGCATACAGCTTGGAGCGCGTGTTCACCAGAAAAGTGATCACGCCGTGGGGCAATAGCCCGAGAAGACCGCGATGGAGCTTCAGTCGGACACTGACCGCTCCTTTTGCAGTCAAAGGGACGTAGTAACGCGGTACCAGTACTTCCTCAAACCCATTCCGGATCTTGAATTCGCGTAAAGGAGTATGGCGCTTGTTTCCGTAATTAAACTTCCCGAACGTCAGGTACTGGATTCCCCGTTCCGCGCAAATCTCAACCGCCTTCGCCATGATGGCATTGGCCGGTCTCTTGTCATGATGACTCGCCTTCGGGAGAAACGTCAAGATGGAGGCCACATCTCCCCGATAAATCAGTTTCACAACGCCGATCAACTCCTTCTCGTGATAGGCGCAAATATAATCGCTGCGATCGAGAAATGCTGCTTGGTCCTTCTTGACCTGGTCGAGAGTCTTGCCGTAATGGGTAAAGGTCTTTCCCTGCCGAACCGGGGAATCGTTATTCAGAACTTGAAGGTCCCGAATCAGGTCATCGTCCACGCTCTTCACTTGGACAATCACGCCTCGTTTTTGCCCCCGACGAACATTCTTCCGTGTTTCCTGCGGCAGACTGTCCCACCATTCCTGATAAGTGGTGAGGCGAACCGCGGCAATGCTGTCCCACTCCATGGGATACTGGTACTTCGGTCGCACCGCTGGAAGCTTCTGCCCAAAACATAAGATATCCGCCCGCAAATCACCAGCCCGCTGCTCCTTGAGAACCTCGACGCACCCCTGCGGATTTTCCAGTTCCGTTGTCAGCCACTCCTCCGCCTCAACACGGGCGATTCTTATCCACTTTCCCCCGACCACAATGTCTTTCCCGTTGATCTCCAGGGCGGGCACAGTCAACCACTTCCCCTTGACGGCGATTTCGATGTTTTTCTGCGTAGGTTGCATTTCCTGGTTGTTCCCGTTTCGTTGCGAATAGACCGCCGGCCGCTTTAGCCAGCCTCGGCCTCTCGCTAATTCTAGAATCGGTTCAATTCCTCACCGCCGCCTTGGGCCGAAACACTATTACCGTGGGCCGTCCCCGCTCCTCATATTGACGCTTCTCGAGAACATCGAATTCCGTCGCCATGATGTTCAGCATGGCGATTGGCCGGGACTTATCCTTGTCCTCCTCGCCCCCGCTTGACGCGAACAGCCTCACCACGAACACCCCGCCCTCTTTCAAGTACGCAGAGTAGCGGTCCAATGTCGCCTTCACTTTTCCGAGCGGAACATGGTACATGGACTCGCGGAACAGGATCACATCGTACTTACCCGTGGGAACATAAGTGAGGAAATCGCCGCATTCAAACTTGTTCTTCTCTCCGCGCCCGCACTCCTGGCTGCGCCGGCGCGCCTTTGCCAGGGCTGCCTCCGAAATATCCACGCCGAGGTAACTCCGGTAGTTATCGGCCATTTCCGTCGCCGTATTGCCCGAGCCACATCCAATATCGAGTACATCGCCGTTTGTGGAGTACTTTTCCAGGTGTTGGTACACGCAGTCCCCAACCGTGTTATACGCAAACGCCCACTTCTCCTCCGTGTATTCCTTGTCCCAAAAATGTTTCTTGATGCTGGTGGGGCCATAGCTCAGGAGGAACCCGCGTACGAACTGCAAACTTCGATCCACAATATACATTTTCTAATCTCCACCAAAATTGTGCCGCACAAAAACAATCGGCTTGTGATTCCAAAGCTGCGTGAGTGAGTCTTCTAAGATCTCGCCACAAACTTCCGCAGGCGCTGCATCTGCTCGCGGCGCGTGAAGGCGACCAGCTCCGGAGATATGGAGATCTTCTCCCCCCGTATCAGCGACCATGCATAGCCCGCGCCGAGGGCCAAGCCTCCAAGCGCGAACGGAGGGTTCTTCATCTGATACACAGTCCGGAACAGCTCCCACACCGGATGGTTTCCAAACGAGTAATCTTTCACTCCCATCCGAAAGCTGGCCTTCAGCATTCCCTGCCCGGCCGTATTCATCTTCCGGTGGTGAATGCATACCCTCTCGGTGAAGGTCCGCGTCTTCCACCCTTTCATTCTGGCGGTAACCACCGCGATATGATCGATGCCGCCGCCTTTCACCGGCGTATATCCACCGATCGCCTCGTAGCACTCTCGCCGAAACAGTTGGCAGCCCCCCCACACATTTTCAATGTTCGAAAAGCGGTAGTCGTATTGCAGCGATCCTTCCCGGAAGGGCGATCCACCGACGCCGATTTCGGCGCTCTCGCCGATCTTGCTCAAAAGATACTGAAAGTGGTCCGGCTCAATCGAAACGTCCGCATCAAGATTGCCGATCACATCCGGATTCAATTCCTTCGCCCGGGCATAACCAGCGTTGAAGGCATATACCTTTCCGGCAAAGTGCCGCTCGGCGCGCTCCGGCATCCTAAGCAACTCAATCCACGGATTCTCCCCGGTATATTTGCGCACGATGTCGTCGGTGCCGTCGGTTGAGCCGTCGCTGACAATCACCCACTTCAGCGGGCGGTACGTCTGCTCGACCATGGATTTAAGGGTTAGTTCAATGAACTGAGCCTCATTCCGCGCCGGTGTGATCAGGACGTAAGTAGGCAGCGATGCCATGATTCTGGAAAACCGCACCGCAATGGACGCGACCGCAAATTTGACGCTAGGTAGCGACAAGCGACTGTGCCCCTTGCGGTGTGCTCGACACTCCCCCGATTCCAATGTAGTGGAACCCTTTCGACACCACATCCTGGCTAGACAAAGCGTTTCGCCCATCGATAATGAGCGGTCTTTCCACCAGCGTAGCCAGCCGGCTCCAATCCAACTTCTGGAACTCTTTCCACTCGGTCAGAAGAAGAATAGCGTCGGCGCCTTTGGCTGCTTCATAGGCATCGTGGCAGTAAGTTATATCCGGGATTTCTTTCTTCGCTTTTTCCATGGCCTCCGGATCGTAAGCCTGGATCTGCGCTCCTTCGGCCTGCAGCCGGCGAATAATGGCAAGCGCAGGCGCGAAGCGAACGTCGTCGGTATCGGGTTTGAACGCCAGACCCCACGCCGCGATCTTCTTCCCGCGCAAGATCCACAGTTCCTTTCGCACCTGCTCCACGAAACGGTCGACGCGGCCCTGGTTAATCTTTTCTACCTCTTTAAGCAGAGAAAAATCGCACCCGGATTTTTCCGCGATCCGGATGAAGGCCTGCACGTCCTTCGGAAAGCAGAATCCTCCAAATCCGATTCCCGGATTCAGGAACGCCGGACCGATGCGCGGGTCCAACCCCATCCCGTGCGCAACCTTGGTCACGTCGGCGCCGACCACCTCGCAGAGATTGGCCACCATGTTGATGAACGAAATCTTCATCGCCAGAAAAGAATTGGAGGCATGTTTAATCAGCTCTGCCGAATTGGTATCCGTAGCCAGAAAAACGGGGTCCTCGCGCTTCGGGCAGTTCGCGTGGATGGGGCAAGCGAACTTCTGTTTGACGATCGGTTCGTAGATTTGTCGCAGAAGCCCCGCCGCACGCGGCGAGTCGGCTCCGATGACGATCCGGTCGGGGTGCAGAAAATCCTCGACCGAGGTTCCTTCCCGCAGAAACTCCGGATTTGACGCCACATCGTAATCCAATCCGCTTGTGCTGTGCACCGACAAGTGCTTGCGCAGTTGCGCGCCGGTTTGCACCGGCACGGTGCTCTTTTCGACCACCAGCCGATACCCCTTCGCCTGCTTCGCAATCGCCCGAGCCACGCCTTCGATGGCGGAAAGATCCGCGTCCCCGTTGGGCAGCGGCGGCGTTCCCACGCAAATGAAAATCGCCTCGCCCCACGCGATTGCCTCCTCCGTGGACCCGAAGCGCAACCGCCCTGCTTTGCGAACCCCTTCGATCACATCCTCGAGATGCGGCTCAAACAGCGGCATCCCTCCATCCTGAAGTTGAGCGAGTTTTCCGGCGTCGCTTTCACTGCAGAAGACTTCGTGACCGACTTGCGCGAGGCAAGCCGCAGTTGTCAGGCCCACGTAGCCCGCACCAATGACTGAAAGCTTCATTTTGTCGTCTCTTTATCTCTAAAATTTCGGAGCGTTGCAGTGGAAAGCGGTTTATGCGTTCCGGTGCGCTCCAGCCAGGGCGGCATCGCCCTCGGCGTGCTTGTCAGCGGACTTGCAGGCCACGATCTCCTGAACCACCCGCGCCTGTTGCGCCGCGGTCAATTGCGGATACATCGGCAAGGACACGATTTCAGCCGCCACTTTTTCGCAGATGGGGAAGTCTCCCGCTTTATGGCCCAGGGTTTCGTAGGCTCGCTGGCGGTGCAACGGAATCGGATAGTGAATTCCTGTGCCGATGCCGGCTTTCCCCAAATGCGCCATCAGGCCTTCGCGATCCTCCGTCCGAACCACGTACAAATGATAGACCGCGCGCGACCAGGAGGGTTCATAGGGCGTTACGACTCCGCTATCGAAAGCTGCCAGCAGACGGTTATACTCTGCCGCCTTTTCCCGCCGCTTTGCGTTCCACGCCGCCAAATGTTTCAATTTCACGCTCAGAATTCCCGTCTGAATCGAATCCAGACGCCCGTTGTATCCCTCGATATCGTGGTAGTACTTTTTCGCCTGGCCATGATCCCGGATCATCTTGCAGGTATCGGCCAGCTTCGCGTCACTTGTCGTGATCGCCCCTCCTTCGCCGCATGCTCCCAGATTTTTCCCGGGATAGAAGCTGAAGGCGCCCGCGCGTCCCATCGAACCCGCGTGGAACCACTGGTTTCGCTTGCGCGAGAAGTATTCGGCTCCGTGCGCCTGGCACGCATCCTCGATCACAATCAACCTGTACTGCTCGGCCAGATCCAGAATCGCATCCATGTCCGCCATCTGCCCGTAGAGATGCACGGGAACGATGGCGGTTACCGGCCGGCCGCTCCTCTTGCTTACCAGATTCCCTTCCCCGGACCGGGTGCACTGCGTTCCCAAATACTTGCGCAGTTTCTCCGGGTCCATGTTGTAGGTGCGCTCGTCGATGTCGACGAATTCGGGCCGTGCCCCCACCTGCGAAATGGCTTCGGTCGTCGCAATGAAAGTGTGTGGAATTGTCATCACCGCGTCGCCCGGCTTTACGCCGGCCGCCAGCAGCGCAAAACGCAGAGCGTCCGTCCCGCTGTTCACAGCCACTGCGCGCCCCGTGTGGCAGAACGCGGCAAACTCTTTTTCGAAATTCTCGACCATCGCGCCGCCAATGAAGCCGGCCGTGCGGATTGCCTGCTGAAAGACCGCGGTCAGCTCCTGTTCAAGCTCGACGTGCGGTGTGACCAGATCAAGAAAAGGTATATTTTGCGAATGATTGTTTTGCGAATGACTCACTTTGCTACCCCCGTTTCAATTTGACGCAGAATTCGTGCTGGATTGCCAGCCACAATGGTATTGGCCGGCACGTCTTTGGTAACCACGGCGCCCGCCCCCACTATGGCGTTTTCTCCGATGCAGGTATTGGCCAGGATGGTCGCGCCCGAGCCGATGGAGGCTCCTTTCTTCACCACCGTACGTTCCACATGCCAGTCGGCTTCGGTCTGCAAGCCGCCCGTGGCCGTCGTCGCCCGCGGATACAGGTCGTTGATGAACATCACGCCGTGCCCGATGAAAACGTTGTCCTCGATCGCGACCCCTTCACAGATGAAGGTGTGGCTTGAAATCTTGCAGCGTTTGCCTACGGTTGCGTTCTTCTGGATCTCCACGAACGCGCCGATCTTCGTTTCGTCGCCAATCTCACATCCGTAAAGGTTGATGAACTTGGAAAGCTTCACATCTTGTCCAAGCTTCACGTCGGGTGCAATACAGACATAAGTATTCATAGATAGAATTTCACTCCTCAATCCGCACTCGCCTCCTCCGATTCGCGCTTCCACATCGCCGAGGGACTGGCCACAGCTGCGATGTGGCGTTCATTCGCCGGGCCACCATTGGCGAATGGGCCGCCCAGTTCAAGCTCGCGATGGAGACTGTCGAGCGCGCGCTTCATGTCCTGCTGCGGCACCACAAACGACATGCTGCAATCGGAAGACCCTTGCGCCGTCGCTATGATGTTTACCCTTTCCTGCCCCAGCGCGGAGAATGTGCGCGCTACCGTCCCAGACGCCGTTCGCAGGTTCTGGCCGACCAATGTGACCACGGAAACGGCGGCATCAAAAACCGTGTGTTCGACTTTTTCATGCATCAGGTCGGGCGAAAACTCGTGGCGTAGCGCTTCCACCGTGCGCTTCGCTAGCGGCGCCGCTACCACCAGGCAGACGTCGTTATGCGAAGAAGATTGCGAGATCAGCAGCACATCGGCTCGAACCGCTGCCGCGGTTGCCACCGTCCGCGCCAACGCGTTGGGAACGCCTTGCGTCCCGCCTTGATTCAAGGGGCCCGCAACCGTAATTAGCGCCGCATCCCGGATGGCGGCCAGAGCCTTGATTCCTCCGGCGTTCCGTGGACCCGTGGGCGTAATCTTGGTTCCGGCATCCTCTGGTGCAAATGTGTTCTTGATCCAAATCGGAATCCCGCTCTGTTGTACCGGTCCAAGCGTCTTCGGGTGCAACACCTTCGCCCCAAAATAGGCCAGTTCGGCCGCCTCGCGATACGAGATTTCAGCGATCGTGTTTGCTCCTGCCACTACCCTCGGATCGGCGGTCAGCAGACCCGGCACATCGCTCCAGATCACCACTTCGTCGGCGTCGATTGCCGTACCTAGTATCGTGGCCGAATAATCGGAGCCGCCGCGTCCCAGCGTCGTGAGCACGCCCTCCTCGTTCGCCCCGATGAAACCCGTCACCACCGGCACCACGCCTTTTTGCAAAACCGGCACCACACGAGCCTGACAGCGCATGCGGGTCAAGTCTATCCACGGCTCGGCTCCGCCGTGATAGGAATCCGTCACAACCAGTTCGGTCGCCTCTATCGCCTCGCTGGCGATTCCGATCTCTCTGAGCGCCGCCGCCACCAGCGGAGCACACAGCCGTTCCCCAAGTCCTGAGATCGCGTCCAGAGTACGCGGCGTCAACTCGCGCAGCAGGATCGTGCCGCGGCAAAGACGCTCCCCCTCGGCAAACAGACCGTTCAGTTCGCTCTGCAGACGCTTGCGCTCCGCGCCGGAATGGATCAAAGCCGCGACCGCCTCGTCGTGCTGGCTCCTCAACTGAGCGAAAACGCCCGCGACTGCGGTTTCATTCCCGGTTTTTGATTCCATCGCCGCCTCGATGAGTTGATTGGTGACTCCACTCATCGCGGATACGACCACTGCGACGCGCGACTCGCGCGCCGTCGCCTGAATAATCTCGACCACTCTTCGAATGCAGGAAGAATTCCCCACCGACGTGCCGCCGAACTTCATCACCTGGAGTGGCTTTTTCATCTCGCTGCAATCCTCGCGGTAGCGCCGCTATCCGCCGGAGCTTTCACGGCTGGAACCGCCGCCGTTTCAGAGTGCACGTCGCCGCGCGAATACCACCCACTCTGCTTTCGGCTTCGGAGGATGCAGGCATGAACCAGCTCGGGCGTGTCCCAGGGCACATCGTGATATCCAGTTCGCAGGAATTCGCTCTGCGAATCTCTCGCCCACTCCTGTGGAAAAAGCGCGATCGTATCGCGCCCGGTGACCGCCGGCGCCACGCGAACCGAATCTCCCGATATCGCGCCGTATAATGCCGCTGGAAGATCGCGTCCCGCACCGAGCGTGATGTGTCCGACTTGAGTTGCTCTAGGGTTCATTTCGATCAGGTAAGCGTTGCCCGTACTTGCCTCCAGCATGAAATCAAATCCAAACAACCCGGACAGACCCATCCGCCGCACTACCCTTTCCACTGCGGTCGATACTTCAGCGTTTTCGATCAACCGAACCACCGTCGCGTGCCCGGCAGCACTGCACTTGCGCAGCACTTCAAAATGAAGACTCGCCAGAACGCTGCCCTTCCAGCAGGCAACCGTGCTGGTCGCTTCGTGTCCTTCCACGAAGCTCTGCGCATTCACGGTTGGCCGGTGACGCCGCAACGACGGCCAAATCAGGCTTCTGTCTTGATCGAGCAGGGCCCGCTTCAACGCTCGCGCTAACAGCGGCGGCGACTGCAGCTTTCGAAAAGCGCGGTGCGCTTCCAGGGCGGTGCGGACCAATCGAACCCCTTCGCCTCCCGAACTGCCGTCGGCCTTGAGTACAGTCGGCAAGCCAGAACGCTCGACCCAATTCCTAAGAGCTTCGTCGTTCTTGACAATGCCGGTTTCCGGGACCCGGATTCCTTCTTCCCCCGCCAGGTCCATGAATGCCGCCCGCGAATGCGCGATCGGGAAAGCCTCCGGCGATCCCAGAGAGCGCTCGATCAGATCTCCTAACGCCGCCGCGTTTCGTGCATACCGTTCGCGCCGGCGATAAAGCTCGTGCAGATGCCACGTCGCCAGGTCATCCCCGGGCACAACCACGTCAGGCTTCGCGGCAGCAATCGCGTCGGCAACCGACCGCAGAGGAGCCAACCCCTTGTAACGATGAATGCGGCTCGCCGCCGCAGTCTTGGTTACCGGGTGCCGGGCAGGACAGAGCACTTCCACCCTAAAACCGGCTTTGGCCAGAGCCACAGCCAAGCGGGCCGTCGGCACCCAATTTGTCGTCGTTATGACTAAGGCAGTTGGTTTCACAGAGCGAATGGCCGGTTTAACAGTTAGCCGCTGCGGTTGCGACTCCGTCAGCAGGCGAGTTCATCTCGCAAACTGTCGGGCCGGCGCGATCACAGGTGGACGAGTTCCCCGCGCTTGGCGAGCGACTCACAGGCGGCTTCCAACATCCGTACCACTTTCAGTCCAGTGCAGCCGTCGTTAAACGGATTTTGATTCTTCTGAATGCACTCCACGAAATACTGCAACTCCAGCTTCAGAGCCTCGACCTGTTCGACTTGCGGCGCCCACATATCGCCCGAGCGATAGCTGACCAGCAGGTTGTATACGCCCTCCTGGTTTTTTACGTCCACGCCCTTGTCGTAAATCTTCAGCTTTTCGTCGGCTTCAAGATCGTTCCACACCAGCATTTTCTTTTCCCCGCCGATCAGCGTGGTTCGAACTTTGACTGGGGAAATCCAGTTCACGTTGACGTGCGCTATCAGCTTGTCCGGATAATAAGCCGTAATGAAGGCAATATCTTCGTACTTGTTCAGGTGCGCTTGCCCGGTGGCCGAGATGGCCTCTGCGTCTTTGTGCAACAGGTGGTTCATGATGGACAGGTCGTGCGGCGCCAGATCCCAAATCACATTGCAATCGTGCTGGAACAGCCCCAGGTTGATGCGCGTCGAATCGTAGTAGTAGAGCTTGCCCAGCGTCCCCTCCTTGAGCAGCTTCTGTATCTTCCGGACCGCGCCCGTAAACAGGAAGGTGTGGTCCACCATGATTTGCAGGCTCTTCTGAGCCGCCAGGTTGATCAGCTCTTCGGCTTGCGCGGTGGTGCTGGTGAATGGCTTCTCCACAAATACGTGCTTGCCGTTTTCCAGCGCAGCCTTGGTCAATTCGTAGTGCGTCCACACCGGCGTGATCACCGCGATCGCATCGATGTCGGGCGAATTTGTCAGTTCTTGATAGTGGCTATGCACCGGAATCCCGGGATGCGCCGCATGGACGCGCTTCCGGGCTGCCGGCGTCTGATCGCAAATTCCGGTGACCTCGCATCCCTCGATAGCCCGCAGATTTCTGACGATGTTCGGCCCCCAATACCCGTAGCCAATGACTCCAAACTTCAGCATATGAATTCACCTTTAATGGTTGATTTTCGCTCGCACCGGGGGGATGTCGCCGGGCGGTGACAAGCGGGACAATGATCTGGCGAGTAAGAAATTTGCAAATAGGACACTGCAGCGGGGAAAAATCAGCAGGCGCCGTCTCCGCCGATCACGGCTTTCGGCGTCTGTAACAGGATCTTCAGGTCGAGCAGCGGAGAGCACTCCCGCGCGTAGCGCAGGTCCAGCCGCACCATGTCGTCGAATTCCACCCGGCTCCGCCCATACACCTGCCAGAGCCCCGTGATTCCCGGCTTGGCTTCCAGCAGCCGCCGGCGGTGCCAGGTCGCATAGGCTTCCACTTCGTAGGGCACCGGCGGCCGCGGCCCAACCAGCGACATCTCCCCCTGCAGCACATTAAACAGTTGTGGCAGTTCATCCAGACTCGAGCGCCGCAAAAATCTGCCGACCGGCGTGATCCGCGGGTCATTGGTCAGCTTGAAAACTCCGCTGCCCCTGCCGTTCGCCTGCTTTTTGTCCGCCCTTCCTTCGATCAACCGGCGCACATATTCCCGGTGCTCGCTGGAATCGTTGTTCACATACATCGAGCGGAATTTCAAAAACGTGAAGGGCGTCCCGTGCTCCCCAATCCGTTTCTGCCGGAACAGCACCGGCCCGCGAGAAGTCAGTTTGATGGCCGCCGCGATCGTCAGAAATACCGGTGACAGCAGCGCCAGCAGCCACAAGCTTCCCAGAACGTCAATCACGCGCTTCATCGTGCGTCCGAACCGGTTTGCCTTTTGCCGTTTTTCCAGATCCGGGTACAGCGTCGGATTGCTCGGGCGGTTCGGATCATCCGCGTCCCAATCGTCGGGAAACACGTGGAACGAAAACTTGATGCGGCTGAATTGTTCCGCATCCAGCCGTTCCCGCAGCACTCCGCCCAGACGCGCAAGAATCGTGCTCAGCACCAGATTGTTATCCAGTACGATCTCGGTAAACATGACGCCAATGACGGCGCCTTCCTTATACCAGCCCGTAACATCGGTCTCTCGCGTCGCTCCCTGCAAGGCGGAAAGCAAATCCACCAGCACCGTGTTGCTCCGGTCGCCCGATGCATCTGCCACATTGCTCACACACGTGTCCACCAGGAGCAGCACGAACGGCCGCTGCGAGCGCTCGCTGCGCTTGCGCTCCAATGAGATCATCCTGTGAAACGTATCTTCGCTCAACACTTCGGCGCCTCCCACAGGCGCTTGCGATTGCCGGATTCGTGCGGAAGTTCGGATCGAATCTGTCGGACGCGTTGCCACCTGACACTCCTTCGCAAGCCGCCCTTTCAACCAGCGGGCTTGGCACTTTCATCTTTCAAAGGGGGAAACTTGCAATTCCTAGCGGGGAACTAGGCTCTAACTTCAGGCTTGCTGCCAGACTTTGTTATCGCACTATGTTACTCTGGCTCGCTGTTGCTTACAATCGGACTCTTCGCGGAACTCGGCCCGCCTGCGCGGGCTTGGGCGTAACGGGAATAGTAATCTTTGTGCTCGCTCGAACTGCAGCTGTTCACGACCACGCCCAGCAATCGCGAACTCTCAAACGAACTGACTGCCTTCTCCACCGTCTTTTTCTCGCTCACGCCTTCCCGGATTACGACCAGCACTCCATCCGCCAGCTTCATCCAGAAAGTAGTCTCCGCCACCGGCGTCACCGGAGGCGTATCGATGATAATCCAGTCGAAAAATGTTTCCGCCTGATCCAGCAACTCCCCCACCCGTCCTGCCTGCATTAGCTCCAGTGGACTGTCGGGGGTGCGGCCAGCGGGCATAAACCACAAACCGGACCCCGAGATCTTGTACACGGCCTCGCCCAGCTCCAGCTTTCCTTCCAGGCATTCGCTCAACCCCGGCAAGGAACGATCGAACCCAAAACGCTCGGCTAGCGTCGGCCGGCGCAGGTCACCATCGATCAACAGCGTCTTCAAGACCTTGCTGCGCGCCTGGTTTAATGCCAGATTCGCGGCCACCAGGCTCTTCCCTTCTTGTGGCGCCGTGCCCGTCACCACCACGCGCTTCAGTTTGCGCCGCTCGCGAAGATGCCGCAACTTCAAACCCAGCACGCGAAACTGCTCCGCTGCCGGGCTCCCTTGATCTGTCATGCACACCAGCCGCGAATCGGCTGCCAGCTTCGGCACCATCACCCGCGACCCGGCAAACATCTCCGCTGCCACGCTCTCGGGGCTCGGTACGGGAGCCGCTGGCAACGCAGGCACAGCGCCCGTTTGCCCCGCTTTCGCCTCCACTCGTTCCAACTCTTGCAGCAGATCGGCAACCGATTCGGTGGGAACGGCGGCAGTTCCTCCTGTCCGTTCGGCTTCAGCCCGTTGTAGCGCTTCGAATATATAGCTCATGGAAAATTCTCTCTTTACTGCAATCGTCCTTTCGGATCCACTGGCTCGTGAATGCGATTTCGCACCTCGAGCAGCATCTTTACTGCCCGCAGCAGGTCCTCATCGTCGCTTCCGCGCGCCACTTTGGAGGTTCCATTGCTCTTCTCCGTCGTGACCCCGAGCCGCAAATCCCCGGCCACCGCGTGTACGGTCTCGGCCGTTACCGTCGCTTCCTGTCTCGCATAGCCGGCCAGCAGCGCGTTCTCGCAGATCGTATTAATCAGCCGTGGAATCCCTTTCGAGTGCTGGTGCACGGCCGCAATCGCCCCTTCCTCAAAAATCGGCGGGCCTCCATTGAGCCCCGCAATCGTCAGACGCCGGACAATATACTCGCCCGTTTCGTTCAGGTTCAGGCAATCCAAATGGCAACGCAGCGCCACCCGCTGTTTCAGTTGCCGCAGCTCATGGGAATCGAGCTTCTGGTCCAGTTCCGGCTGGCCCGCCAGCACAATCTGCAGCAGCTTCTGCTGCGATGTTTCCAGGTTGGTCAACAGCCGGATCTCTTCCAGAATCTCCGCCGAGAGATGGTGCGCTTCGTCGACCACGAGCAACGTGGTCAAGCCCCGCTGATACCTCTGCAGCAGATACTGGTTCAATACGTGGATCAACTCGTCTTTCGCCTTGCCCGCGTTGGGCAACCCGAGGTCGCCCGCAATATAGCGCAAGAACTCCAGCGGCGAGAGGCTGGGATTGAAGATCAGCGCAAACGCCGTGTCCCTCCGTTGCAGCAGCCCCAAAAGCGAACGCAGCAGCAGCGTCTTGCCCGTCCCCACCTCCCCGGTCAAAACCACGAACCCACGGTGCGCCGTCACGCCGTAGTACAGTGTCGCAAGCGCCTCGTTATGCCCCGTCGTCGGAAAAAGAAACGACGGGTCGGGAGTGATTTCGAACGGGTTTCGCTGCAGTCGATAGAATGCTTTGTACATGTTTTCGTCTTAATTCAAAGCCGGCCGCAACCTAGCCGTATAAATAGGTTACCGCCCCCCCAATCAGGATGCATCCGGCGATTCCCATCGCCGCGGCCGTTGCCAACCACGAACTGCGCCGCTTCCGGCGCTCTTCCGAGATCGTTTCGATCGGCGGAATCTCGGCAATCACTTCGAACGGCATCCGCTTCCTGATCTCTCGCTCGGTGTATATTTTGCCCCCCAATTTCTCTTTGCCCACTGCCAGTCCGCCGCCCAGAACAATGCCCACCGCCAACCCCGCCCCGCACAACAACAGTCGATTCGGCTTGTAGGGTCTTGCCGGAAGATTCGGCGGATCCAACATCCGGAAGTGCTCGCCCTGCTGCGTTTTCTCCAGATTCGTCGACATCTCCGACTCGTTCTTCTTCTTCAGCAGCGATTCGTAATCGGCCTTCGACTGGTCGTAATCGCGCGTGATGTCGGCAAACTGCTGTTCCATCACTGGCGCCATATTCAGCCGGCTTTGGTACTGGGTGATTTTGTCTTGCTCGTCCTTGATCTCCGCCTGCCGGTTCGCGATCTCCAGACGATTCGCCTTCAGCTGGCTCTCCAGTTCAAGCATGGGTACGCTTTTCGGTTCGGTCGACGCCGGGGAGGCCGCCTCTGAACTATTGCTGCCTCCGTTTTTCATCTCGGCAGCCATCCGCGCGCGCGCGCTTTCCATCTCCGCAATCTGTTCTTTCGTCTTGCGCACGTCGGGGTGCTTCTCGGTGTAGTGCGAAGTCAAATCCGCCAGCCGCGCCCTGAGCTGATCGAGTTCCTTGTCCATCTCGGCCAGCGCGGACGGCCCGCCTTCCCCTGTCTTCGAACCCCGATCCATCGCCCGGTATTGATTGATCAGCGATTCCAGGTAAGTGTTTTGCTGCTTTGCCCGGTTCAGTTGGTCTTGGTTTGCCTGCACCTGGCTCTGCAGACCGGCCAGTATCTGCAGATTGCTTTGCGTCTGCGTCGGCAACTCGCCCAGATGCTGATCTTTGAATACCCGCATCTTCGCTTCTTGCGCCGCCAGCTTTTGCCTCGCCTGTTCCAGCTGATCTTCCAGGAAGCTGGTCGTGTTCTCCGAACGCTGCTGCCGCTGTTCCAGGTTTTCCGTAATGAACAGATTCGCCAGTTCGGCGGTCGCCAGCTGCGCCGTCTTTGCATCGCGGCTCATGTAATAAATATTGAAGGCCGAGAGCTTCCGGTCGTCTCCCCGCACCAGCTCGATCTCAATGTCCTTCCGCATCTTCTCGACCAGATCGTCATCGCTCACCCGCTTCCGGTCCTTCGCGTACAGGCCCAGGCTGTCGATAATGCGGAGCAGGCGGGTCCGGCTCAGTATCTGCTGCGAAATGCTGTCCAGCTGCTGTTGAATATCGGCGTCGACGTTCGACACCACGTATTTCTCCGGTACCGACGGCTGCTCCACCAAAATCAGCGTCCCCGAACGGTACGTCGATGGGATCAGCCAGCTCGCTCCCCACACCAGCACCCAGCCCAGGAAAAACGCCGCCAGAAACTCCCACCGTCTCCGGCGGATAATCCCCTTGATCTCGCTAAACTCGAACGGCTCGCCCAATTCTTGGAATTCTTCGTCCATGCTTACATCCCTAAAGCCTTCGCCCACTGATAAGAAAGCGTCGCGAAAAAACGATTCCGGGTTGCGTCCACAATGCCGGTTTGCTGCTGGAAATCATGCGTATAACCCAGCCTCAACCCCAGTTTCTTGCCGACATTCCGCTCCAGCCCAGCCCCAGCCGAGGTTAGATCGATTGCGTTCGAATTCCTCGACGCGGCCACGATGGCCGCTGGCAGTATCGAAGAGTTTGTTCCATAGCTGGCCGTTGCCGTCACCGCCCAGCCCGGCCACAGTTCGCGGCGCAAGCTGCCATACGCGTTCCCCAGCCGCACTGCCCCCAGAACTCCTCCTCCGTCGCTGATGCTCCGCGCGTATCCCGCCAGCACGCTCGTTCTCGCGTTCCGCCAGCCCGCTTCGATCCCCCCTGTCGGTGACCACGACGTCGACGTCAAAGCCACCCTTGTCCCCGGCTGCGTGCCGTTCGCAAGCCCCTGATTGTCCGCGTACTGCGCTCCGCCAAAAGCACTCACGCTGAACCGGTTCCCCAGATTCATCGTGTCCACTCCTAGAAAGCTATGGACCTGCGTTTCGCCGTCGGGATCGAACGTAATCCGCTGGAAACGATAGCTCAACCCTGCCCAGTCTCCATGAAAAATCTTGTGCAACCAGAATCCCGCGCCCGTCGCCGTCTGCGTATTCGACAGCACCGCTTGACCGGCAACATTGCTGAAATTCAAATCGTAAAACGAACCGCTCGCCCCGACCAGGTCGTTCAATGCGAAATGATAATTCGTCTCCACCGTCGTTGATTCTGCTCTTTGCGTTGCCAGCGGCGTGATCAGGCTGGCATTCGGACCGCCCGCGCCTTCGACCACTTGCCCTCCAACGCCCGAGTCAAAAGCCCCGGTGGTCATCGAAAAGTTTTCCGCCACCCGCAGATTCACGTGCGGGCTCAGCCGGAACAGCGAATCGAAATTCACGTTGTGCGAACCCTCGTCCTCGCTGGTGAATTTCTGGTTCACCGTTAATCCTCCAGCATACCCCAGCGTCCAGCGGGTGCGGCTCGTCGATTCTTCAATCGCGATGTTGGGAAAAACCGATTCGCTGGTAGTGCTTTCCGGGTGCGAAAGCAGCAGCGGATTGTCGTCATACGCCGCTCCGACATTTACACTACCCCGCAGGAAATTCGACCGTTCCATCTCCGCTGGAAAAGCCAGCGACGTTCCCCGCCCACCCAGCAAGGATGGTATCCGCGGCAACTCCAGGCTCAGATCCTCGCCCTCTGCCCCTTCGCCAGCCATTCCCGCAATCCCCTGCAGTGCCGCCGCCGGAGCCGTTCGCACCACCCCGGAATCCGCGCTCCCCGAACCTTGGCCCGCTCCCGTCGTCCCCGTCGGGTCCGCAGTCGGTGCACTCTGCCCCGCCAGCAACTGCGCCGCAGCTACCGTCCACGCAAGAATCAAATTCCTGTGAATCCTTATCGTCATCGCCTCGTGGTTTGCTAAGAACCTCGACTTCCTACTTGCTTTTGGGTGCCGCAGCGCTTTACTGCTGCGGTATACGCCTTGCTTTTGGGTGCCGCAGCGCTTTACCGCTGCGGTATACGCCTTGTTTTTGGGTGGCGCAGCGGTTTACCGCTGCGATAAGCGCCTTATTTCCGGTGCGGCTTTAGCCGCTGAGGGAGCCTCGCGGCGTCCAGCCCAGTGTTTCAGCAAACTACTACGGAACCACCACCGTGTCGCGCGGCTGCAAACGTATGTTCTGTTCCGTATTCTTGCCCTTGATTACGTCCTTATAGTTGAACGGCAACCGTTGCTCCGACCCGTTGTCGCCTTGGCGCAGAACGTAAATCGCCTTCTGCTTGGCAAAATCCTTGAACCCGCCCGCCATCGCAATCGCATCCAGCACCGTCGTTGAACCCGTCAACAGATACGATCCCGGCCGCGCCACCATTCCAAGAATATTGATCTTCCGGCTCTTGCTGTCCTGCACGATCACCGTGACTTCCGGCTCCGATATATAGTCCTTCAGCCGCTTGGCGATCTCCTGCTCCAGTTGCAGCGGCGTTTGCCCGCCCGCCGTCAATTCTCCCACTAGCGGCAGCGAAATCTTCCCGTCCGACCGCACCGGCACGGTGCGCGATATTTCCTGCTCTTTCCAGACATTGATGGCCAGCACATCGTCTGTGCCAATCACGTAAGAACTGTCGGAATGAACCGCCGGCGCGCCTTGTTCCGCTTTCGGGCGCTCTTGGTTCTGGGCCGCCGGCTTGTCCGCTGCCGCACTCGTGGCCGGCGCGCTCTCCACCGGCTTGGCTGCTGCCTCGGATTGCGCCAACGCAACCCCCGCGAACGCGGCCACAAGCGTTAGCATCTGGACGGCTCGCAAACATCCTGCTCTCACCCGCATCTTCCCTCCGCTGCTGGTTTTCATCGTCCTTCCTACTTCACCTGTTCCAAACCGTCAGAACCAATCCGCGACAACGAATCCGCCGGTGGAACCAGGTGGTATTCCTGGATTTTATAGAGCAGCGCACGATAGCTTACATTGAGCAGCCGGGCCGCCGCCTTCCGGTTCCAGTGTGTCTCCTCGAGCGCTTCCGCGATGGCTGCCCGCTCGGCTTCCCACTTCGCATTGCGCACCAGCAGCTTCAACGACGAATGTTCTTCTCCCGCGTGCCCATTCGCGGTCGTGCCGTTGCCCGGTTTGCCATTCCCGCCGTTCTCGTTTTTCACCGCAACTCCGTAACCCGGGCTCGCTTGCAGTTCCCTCACGGCGGCCTCTTCATCCGCTTGCGCCAGGTAGCGCTTGGCAAAATTTTCCAGTTCCCGCAGATTTCCCGGCCACGTGTACTGCTGGCACACATCCAGCAGACTCGCCGAAAGCCGCGGCGCCGGAACCCCATAACGCCGCGTGAGCCGGCTCATGAGATGCCCGAGCAGCAACGGAATTTCTTCCCGCCGTTCCCGCAGCGGCGGCACTCGCAATTCGAATGCGCTCAGCCGGTAGAACAGCTCTTCCTGCAACCGCTTCTCCGCCGTCGCCGCTTCCAGATCGTTCGCCGTCGCCACAATGATTCGCACATCCGCCCGCAACGGAGCCTGCCCGCCGCAGCGCATGAATTGCCCGGTTTCCAGTAATTTCAACAGCCGCGCCTGCATCGCCACCGGCATCGCATCGAACTCGTCCAGCAGAATCGTTCCCTTCGCGCACTGCTCCAGCTTGCCCAGGCTGCCTTCCGGACGCCCGCTGCCTTCCCCATACTCCAGCCCGAATAACTCGCTTTCCAGCAGATCCGGAGTCAGCGCGGCGCATTTCACCCTCATGAACGGGAAGCTCGAACGCAGCGACAGCGCGTGGATCGCCCGCGCTGCTGTGCTCTTTCCGCTTCCCGCTTCTCCGGTCACCAGCACCGGCACGTCGGTCTGCGAAAGCAGCTCTACCTGCATGCGCAGTCGGCGCGTTGCCGCACTCGCCGCGACAAAGTAGAGCTCATCGCTGATTCGTTCTATTTCTGGCCGGTACATATTAAGAGAAGTTAAGGATGTTTCCCGCTGTTTTCACACCGGAGCCTGGCAGCTCCGCGCTTCCTTCATTCAAACCGGTTCGACGTCGTACCCCTCGATCCGTACTGCCATCGACCGCTGAATCGCCTCCACCGAAATAACCAGGCTGTGGTCGCCGTTCTCCGACAGAAAAACTCCCTCCACACCATCCAAGGCCCCGCCACGCAACCGTACCCGCTGCCCCGCCTTCAGAAATGGATGCGCGCGCCATGGGCTCGACCCCGCCAACACCAAGCGGATCGCCTCGATCTGCTCGTCCGGTATCGGCGACCCCACTCCCCGGGCTCCAACAAATCCGTGAACACTGTCCACTTGGTAAACCCGCATGCGGTCCTGCGCGTTCAGCGTGCAGCGCACAAACACGTAGCAGTTGAACAGCGGCACTTCGACTTTCTTCTTTCGGTCGCTCCAGGTATGCATCTCATGCGATACCGGTAGAAACGTCTCCATCCCCTGCTCCTTCAGCCGCCGCTCCACCGTCTTCTCATGCCGCGCTCGCGTATGCAGTGCATACCAGCGCGCCGGGTCTCCGGATGCCCACTGGCTCATCTCACCCACGACCTCGCGAATTTGATTGCCGCTACTCACAGCTTCGCCCTCTGGGTCCCATCGACTGGGTCCGCCTTGCAAAATAGACACTTAGAACTACTTCTTTCGGGGGAGAAACTCTCTTTCGGGGGAAGAAACAAACCTTCAAAACCGGGGGAACTTGGCTGTTGTGGGACAACACTATCGCCCTTTGCAAATGCGTGCAAGTGGTAGAACGGCTTGGGAGAGACACGGCCTATTTTCGAATGAGATGTTCTTCTCTATCCACATCCTTTCTACTCCGGCACCTTGTTCCCCCGCACACCCGTGGTAGCGCGGCACATGGAACTCTGCACCGTCGCAACCTTCGATATATGACTTGGGTAACATTGCATAAATGATTGCAAAATAACAACTTGATTTAACTTTTTTCTCCCACCGCGTGCTGCGCCTTGCACGCTTCCAGACCCTCGATCCCGTCCTACCGCCCGGTCGAAAACCGTGCAGCCTTTCGTAACCCCCCACATTGCACTTTCTTGCATACATCGCAGGCCTTTTGCTTGCCCGCTCTCCTATTTAATGGTACATTTGCAACCGTAATAGGGCACCGGTCGGCCTGTTTTCATCCCCCGCGACTTTGTGTCTGCAAGACCTTCGGAGGCGAACCTCCGATTTCCCAGCCATTCATTTCTTACAGGATTGAACATAAATAAGGATTGAACATAAACGGAGACTTGGTGACTTCCAAAGTACAGCCGGGCGTGGAATTCCTCAGCATCGTCGTTGCCGACAGCACCCGTATTCATACTCAGTTGTTGGCCGATGCCATGAACCGGGATCAAGGCTTGCAGGTCGTCGCCACCGCCACCACCTCCGCCGATCTGCTTGCCGCCGTCCTGCGCGTGCCCATCGACGTCGCCGTTCTTAGCCACAATCTCGATAATCAACCCGGCCACGGAACCCAGGTCCTGCGCGAGATGCGCTCCCTCCGTCCCCAAATCAAAGGCGTCATCCTGCTCGATTCCTCCGAGCCCGAAGTCGTTCTCGATTGCTTTCGCGCCGGAGCCCGCGGAATCTTTTCCAAGCAGGAGCGCCTCGATTTGCTCTGCAAGTGCATCCGCTCTGTGCATGAAGGCCAGATCTGGGCGCGCAGCATCGAACTCGACCACGCTCTCGAAGCCCTGGCCAACTCTCCCCGCGTTCGCGCCGCCAATCACAAAGGCATCGATCTGCTCTCCGCCCGCGAGCGCCAGGTCATCCAATACGTCGCCGGCGGCATGACCAATCGTGAGATCGCCAAGGCTCTCCATCTCAGCCCGCACACCATCAAGAATTATCTCTTTCGCATTTTCGATAAGCTCGGCGTCTCCAGCCGCACCGAGTTGCTCTACCTCACCATGAACAACTCCCAGCTTGGCAACTCCGCCAATGGAGACGGCCACGCCTTCGCCGACACCGTCCGCGCCGCCGAGTCCGGCGATCCCTCCGCTCAATTGCGTTTGGCTGGCTTCTACAAGGCAAAGAACGGTCCGCAAGATTTGGTCGCCGCCTACATGTGGTACTTGCTCGCTTCCAAGGCGGCTGCCCCTCTGTTCGCCCAAATCGAGGAGGGTAAGAGCAGCATCCGCCACACCATGTCGCCTCAACAGATCGAGGAAGCCGAAGCCCGCGTTGCCCAATGGCTTAAGAACTCAAAGAAGCAATCCACTTCCGAAACCGATGCCCACTCTCACAAGAAGTTGCAAGCCGGAGCGGACTGACAGTCCCGCCGCTCAATTCACAATAGTTCGAACTCGACTTTGCGGACAGGTTTGACAAGACCCCACATAGTCGGACACTGGGAGCTACCCGAATCCGGGAATCTTGAGTGAAATTGCGATTTCTCGCCAGCCATGGAGTATCCTCGTAGCACGCCATGGTAGGTCCGTTGAAAGACCCAGTTAAGCCTGGTTATCTGAGACGGGGTCACGAACCCCCGGCTGCGATCTCAAGGAATGGCTGGCGCTATCATCACATTGGGATCCCTACTCAAACGCCACGTCCTGACGAGATTCATGTGCCCCGTCTCCATATTCATGTAGCTGGATTTGAAACCAGTCCGTGTGGCGTTCAGTGGATGCGATTTGATCCCGATGCGCCCTACCCCGAGGCCGTAAAGACCCTTCCTCATGTAGCGTTTGAGGTAGACGACCTTGTGAATGCACTGATTGGGCAGGAAGTTCTGATTCCACCGAACAGTCCGAGCCCGGGAGTCAAGGTTGCCATGATCCTTGACCATGGCGCCCCGATTGAATTGATGGAGTTTTCCGCAACGAAAGAACCATTGGGAGAGTAAACGCACGGCAAATCGGCAAGTGTAATGGCGTTAGCATAAGGCTGCACCACTTGTTCGCCTGTCAGCCATCGCGCTCAAAAACCCCTTACGGCCTGGCTGTAGCGACGCCATCCGACAGCGTGGTGTGCAAAGTCACGTCCTGGCTATCACCGCTAATTCCCCCGCGCCCGCGTCGCCGTCGCCTCCGTCCTCGCCCGCGTGAAGACAAACAGCAAGCTCCACTCCCGCTTCCCGTCTTCGCTAGGCCCAGGCGCAAACTTCCACCTGCGCGCCGCCTCCAGCGCCACGCGCGCAAAGTACTTGCTCGGACCGTCATCCGTTAACCTCGCCTCGGTCACATTCCCATCCGCATCCACCTCGACTTTCGCGCGGACTCTGATCCGGCCCTCGATCGTCCGCCGCGCACTCGGAGAAACTTCCGGCATAACCCGCAAAACAATCTCGTCCTTTGGCGGCGTCTTGCCAGTCTCGCTGCTGGCAGACTCAGCGGATTTGGGAGAGGCTTGTTTTCCGCCCGCAGACGGCTTTGCAACCGCTTCACCGGAAGGCGCAACCCTAGGTTGCACTGGAACCGATTGCGAAGCTCCAGCCGGAGCTGGCACCGCTTTCCCCGGCCCGCTTTGAGCCGCCGGCTCAGCCGGTGTGGTTTGAGGCTGAACTGCGCCCTCCTTGGACGCCCGCTTCTCCGCCGGCCACGGATGCGCAATCAGAACAATTGCCACCCCAAGTGCCGCAATCCCCGCCGCCCAATACGTCCACTTGGCGGACTGTCCCTTGATATCTGAGGACCGCGAAAAGGCCGGCGCTTGCTTTGCCCGCATCGCTTCCCCGCCTTCCCCAACCCCAGCCAGCCGATCGCGTATCTCCCCAAGCCCGCACCTCTTCCGCGGATCGATCTCCAGGCAGCGCTCCACAATGCTGCGAAACGGTTCCGGAACCCCCTTTTCAACTTCCCGCGCGCTCATCCGCGCCGCATCCCACACCGGCACATGCTGAGTCATTCCCTCTGCCAGCGTCGCACCCAGCGACCACACGTCGCTCGCCGCCGAAATTCCGTGCGCCTCCACTTCCGGCGCATCGTAAGCACTCGCCGGTCGTGGCATTTCCCCCGCCTCTCGCAAACTGTCGCTCGAAAGTTTCACCTGGTCCCCAATCGCCAGAATGTTCGCCGGCCGGATGCCCCCATGCACCAGGCCCTTCCCATGCAGATACTCAAGTGCAGCCACGACCGGGCCCAGCATTCCACGCGCTTCATCCGCCGTCAGCGCTCGCTCCGGAACAATCTGCCCCAGATTCTCTTCCGCCAATTCCTCGACCGCGTAAAACACTTCGCGTCCGTCCACAACCGTGCGCCCGACAGCCAGAATACGAATCAGGTTCGGATGACTCAGTTCGCCTGCTCTCTCCCATCGCAGCAACTGCCCCTCGGCCTCGGCATCCTCGGCCGCGATTAACTTGATTGCCGCATCCGTAATCTCGTCGTCGAGTCGGGTGCGAAACACCCCGCTTCCGTCCGTCCCACCCAGATAATTCCTCAGCAAATATTTCCCATCGACGGTGCGGCCTTCCCACTCTGCCCAGTTATCGGTCATGTCAGCCCCCATCGCCCACGAGCAGCGCTATTGTATGACCCTTCGCGCCCAATGCACCAACGTTTCGCGGTCCCGGCCCAAACTACTTCGATCCCACCCCCAGAATTACAATACCGCTATGCCCATCCCAGCAGAAATTCGCGGCCAGCGTTACCTCTCCCTCGCCACCTTCCGCAAAACTGGAGTCCCCGTCTACACCCCCGTCTGGTTTGCCGAAGAAGGCGACAAACTTTACGTCATGACCAACGCCAAACTCGGCAAGGTCAAGCGCATTCGCAATAACCCCCAGGTCAAGATCGCTCCCTGCACCATCCGCGGTAAAATCACCGGCCCCGAATTTCCCGCGTCCGCCCGCATCCTCCCCAATAATGAAGATGCCGCCCGTGCCCGCCAAGCCATCAAGGACAAGTATTGGCTAGCCCGCCTCCCCTGGCTCTGGCGCAACAGCAACACTTACATCGAGATCACGGTCCGCTAACGCGATCCGCCGTTCGTCACTCGTCCTTACAAAGTTGCGGAAAAACGATGCGTTGTACTTGATTTTGGGTGGCGCAGCGGTTTACCGCTGCGATAGCTGGCTTCTTTTCAGCGTCGGCTTTAGCCGCTGCGGGAAGACTGCGGCTCGGGAAACACTTCCTCCGCAACCTCTTTAGTCGTTCGGTTTTCGTCGCTCGACTTAACAAGCAAGTCGCCTCGACCACCCCCGGTTTTGCGAACGACCAACGACGAACGACCAACGACCTACCACGAACGACGAGCCCTATCTCATTTACGCTTCCCTCCCGCTTTGTTACCATCAAAGGTTGTCCTAGGCCCCAGATTCTTCATGATTCGCCAGTCAAACTTTTTCCTCCGGAGGCACCATGGCTATCAAAGTTGGCATTAATGGTTTCGGACGTATCGGCCGCAACGTTCTGCGCGCCGCCCTCAACGACAAGAATCTCGAGTTCGTTGCCGTCAACGACCTAACCGATCCCAAAACTCTTGCCCATCTTCTTAAGTACGACTCCATCCTCGGCAACCTGCCCCACAACATCACCGCCGGCCCCGACAGCATTTCCGTCGACGGCAAATCAATCAAAGTCTTCAAAGAAAAAGACCCCGCTGCCCTGCCCTGGGAAAGCGTAGGCGCGCAGGTCGTGCTCGAATCGACCGGCAAATTCACCAACGCCGACGATGCCAAAAAGCACCTCCGCGGCACGGTGAAAAAGGTCATCATCTCCGCCCCCGCCAAGAATGAAGACATCACCATCGTCCTCGGCGTCAACGAAGGCAAATACGATCCGGCCAAGCATCACATCGTCTCGAACGCCTCCTGCACCACCAACTGCCTCGCGCCCGTAGCCAAGGTGATTCAGGACAATTTCAAAATCGTGAGTGGCACCATGACCACCATCCACTCCTACACCAACGACCAGGTCATCCTCGACTTCCCGCACAAGGATCTCCGCCGCGCCCGCGCCGCCGCTCTCTCCATGATTCCGACCACCACCGGCGCCGCCAAAGCCGTCAAGCTCGTCATTCCCGAACTCGCCGGCAAACTCGACGGTTTCGCCATGCGCGTGCCCACTCCCAACGTCTCGGTCGTCGACCTCGTTGTCTGGGTCGAGAAGCCGACCACGAAGGACGAAGTCAACGCCGCGCTGAAGAAGGCATCGGAAGCCGGCCCGCTGAAGGGCTATCTCGGCTATGAGACGAACGAACTGGTCTCCGCCGATTTCAAAGGCGATTCCCGCTCTTCCATCGTCGACGCGCCCATGACCCTGGTCGTAGGCGGCAACTGCGTCAAGGTGATCTCCTGGTACGACAACGAATGGGGATACTCCTGCCGCGTCCGCGACCTCATCAACTACATGGCAGCCAAAGGCCTATAGAATTCGCGCTCTTCGTCGTTCGCTGTTCGCATAACGCGGTCGTTTGTGCCAAGTTACTTGCGACCGGCGAATCGCGAAGGTTTTTGCGAACGACGAATAGCGAACGACGATCAGCGAATAGCGAACAGCGACAATAAGGTGCCCTCATGACAAAATTATCCATCCGCGATCTCCCTCTGAACGATCACCGCATTTTCATGCGCGTCGACTTCAACGTCCCGCTCGATAACGGCCGTGTCATGGACGATACCCGCATCCGCGAAACGCTCCCGACCATCGAGTACGCACTCCGCCACGGCGCACGCCTCATTCTTGCCTCTCATCTCGGCCGCCCCAAAGGCAAGCCCAATCCCAAGATGAGCCTCAAGCCGGTAGCCGAGCGTCTGCGCATGCTCCTCGACCGCGAACTTTCCCGCGGCGAAAACGTAGGCTTCTGTCCCGAATGCGTCGGCCCCGAAGCCGAAGAAGTCGCCCTCAAGCTGGAAAAAGGCCAGGCCCTTCTGCTCGAAAATCTCCGCTTCCACGCCGAAGAAGAGGCCAACGACGACAATTTTTCCAAAGGGCTTGCCAATCTAGCCGAGTTCTACGTCAACGACGCCTTCGGCACCGCCCACCGCGCCCACGCTTCAACCGTCGGCATCACCAAGCACCTGCAAAAATCCGCCGCCGGCCTGCTCATGGAGAAGGAGCTTCAATACCTCGGCCGCGCTCTCGAAAATCCCGAGCGCCCCTTTGTCGCCATTCTCGGCGGCGCCAAGGTCAGCGACAAAATCGGTGTCATCCAGAACCTCCTGACCAAAGTCGACGCCCTAATCATCGGCGGCGGCATGGCCTACACCTTCCTCAAGGCGCAAGGCCAGTCCATCGGCAAGTCGCTGGTCGAGGCAGACAAGATCGACCTGGCCAAAGACCTTCTCCAGCAAGCCAAGGCGCGCAAAGTAAAATTCCTGCTCCCCACCGATCACGTAATCGCCGATCGCGTCGACGCCAACGCCCTCACCAAGGTAGTAGGCCGCGGCCAAACCATCCCCGACAACATGATGGCGTTAGACATCGGCCCCGAGACCATCGAAACCTTCTCCGAAGAAATTGGTCGCGCCCGCACCATCGTCTGGAACGGCCCCATGGGCGTTTTCGAAATGCCTCCATTCGCCAAGGGCACAAACAAGATCGCCCAGGCCGTAGCCGACAACGCCGGAGCCGTCACGATCGTAGGCGGAGGCGACTCAGTAGCCGCAGTAAAAGCCGCCGGCGTAGCCGACAAAATCACCCACATCTCCACCGGCGGCGGAGCCTCCCTCGAATTCCTGGAAGGCAAGAAGCTCCCTGGAGTAGAAGCTCTGACCGATAAGAAGTAGCTTATATAAAGACAAGAACTAGCTTGTAAGACCAAGGGCGCCCATCCTAACTGAGGGTGCCCCATCCTAAACGCGGCGCTCTTTGCCGCGTTTAGGGTGGGATTCCACGAACGCCGCTCTCTTTGGATTTTTGGTTTTGGCGCTTGGCTTTTGGGTGGCGCAGCGCTTCAGCGCTGCGTTCAAGCGGCTCTTGAACCGCGGCTTTAGCCGCTGAGGTCACGCTGCATTACCATGTCCGACTCTCTCGCCCGCCTATTCTTCCCGAGCAACAAAACCCTCGAACTCACCGGCCCCGCCGACATCACCAAAGAAACCACCGAAGCCATCGTCAACGCCGCCAACTCCTCCCTTCTCGGCGGAGGCGGTGTCGACGGCGCAATCCATCGCGCCGGAGGCCCCTCCATCCTCGAAGAGTGCAAGCGCATCGTCGCCAAAATCGGTCGCCTCCCCGCCGGCAAAGCCGTCCTAACCACCGGAGGCCGCCTGCCCGCCAGCTACGTCATCCACACCGTCGGCCCCATCTACCGCGGAGGCGCGCAACACGAAGCCGAAACGCTAGCCAGTTGCTACCGCGAGTCGATCCGCCTCGCCGACGACCATGCCATTCACTCTCTTTCCTTCCCCTCCATCTCCACCGGAGCCTACGGCTACCCCGTCGACGAAGCCGCCGAAATCGCAATTAAGGCCATAGCCGCAGCTTTGCCCGCCACCACCCACGTGAACCTGGTCCGCCTCGTGCTCTTCGCCATCTCCGACTGCAACACCTACATCCGCGCCGCCGAAAAAATTTCCCGCGATCCCCTGCTAAAATCCGCTATCTTCGAGCGAGCATCTTAAGAAAGGTCCTTCATGAGAAAAAAAGTCATCGCCGCCAACTGGAAGATGTACAAAACCCCCGACCAGGCCAGAGACTTCTTCCACAACTTCCTGCCTCTGGTCCAGGGACACGACCGCGACGAAATCGTAGTCTGCCCCAATTACCTCGCCATCGACGTCGCCGTCCACGCCGCAAAAGGCTCGCATGTCGCCATCGGCGCACAGGATCTCCACTGGGAAAAAGAAGGCGCCTATACCGGCGAAATCTGCACCAGCATGCTCCTCGCCGTCGGCGTCACCCACGTCATCATCGGCCACTCCGAGCGCCGCCAGTATTTCGGCGAGACCGACGACACTGTCAACCTCAAGCTCAAGTCCGCCCTCGAAGCCGGACTCATCCCCATCGTCTGCGTCGGCGAAGTCCTCCAGGAGCGCGAAGCCAACCTCACCGACGATGTCCTCCGCCGCCAGTGCACGCGCGCCTTCCACAAAATCTCCGCCAAGAAGGCTCACTCTCTAGTCGTCGCCTACGAGCCCGTCTGGGCCATCGGCACCGGTAAGACCGCAACGCCGGAAATCGCTGCCGACGCCCACGCCATCATTCGCGGCGAAACCGCCAACTCCTTCGGCGAGGAATTCGCCGAAAATCTACGCATTCTCTACGGCGGCTCCGTGAAGCCGGATAACGCGAATGCCCTCATGACCACCGACGGAATCGACGGCGCCCTGGTAGGCGGAGCCTCCCTCGACCCCAAGTCTTTCGCAGCCATCGTGAAGTATTAAATGAGGTAGTAATACAAATTAAAGAGGAGCTAAAGGATAAGGATCAAGAGATGATAAGGATCAAGAGATAAAGATGCGGGGCGGACGTCCCCGCCGAGGGCTCTCATCAAGTCTCGGGGTTCCTTCGTGTACCTTTGTGTCCTCTGTGGTTTTTGCTTTCTGCCGGACCTTCATCAGAGTTTCCCTGAGGGATCCGAAAGCATCAAACGCATCAAAGGAATCCGATGACCCAATCCACACCCGCCGCGCCCCTTACAGGCCAGGTCGCCCTCACTACCGGCGCTGGCCGCGGCATCGGCGCTGCCATCGCCACCAAGCTAGCCGCTCTCGGTGCCCAAGCCGTTCTCTGCGGACGCTCCCGGCCCGCCCTCGAACAAACCGCCAACGCGATCAAGGACGCCGGCAACAAAGCCGCGATCATCGAATGCGATGTCACCGACCTGGGCTCCGTTCAATCCCTGGCCGAGCGCGTCGAGCGCACCTTCCACCGGCTCGATATCCTCGTCAGCAACGCCGGCATCATGGGCCCGCAAGGCCCGCTTCATGAGCTCGCGCCCGACGCCTGGGACAGCATCTTCAACACCAATCTCCGCGGCATTTACTACATGATCCGCAGCCTCGCCCCGCTCATGATTCGCGCACGCAGCGGTCACATCATTAACATCTCGTCTCTCGCCGGAAAAAATCCCCTGCCGAACGGCGCAGCCTACTCCGCCTCGAAGTGGGGACTCAACGGCCTGACCTACTCGCTGGCGGAAGAACTCCGCGCCCACAATATCCGCGTCTCGGTCGTAGCGCCCGGCTCCGTGCACACGGATTTCAGCCCCCATGAAGGCAAGAACGCGGCAAAGATGCTGCAAGCCGCCGACGTGGCGCATGCCGTAGCGATGATCGTCACCCAAGCCCCGCAATCCTTCATGAGCGAAATCCTCCTCCGCCCCACGCAGAAACCATGAAAGATGGGCTCGAAAATTGCCCTTGCCGTAGAAGATGCCCAGCTCGATTAAATGCCTGGACCTCCAACAGCATCGTAGGAGTCGCTGATCGAAAAGATGATCGAGTCGGCTTGCTCGTAGCTCGTAGCTCGTAGCTATTTCTTGAACAGATTCTCAAACGCTTGCCGCGCATCGTTGGGCCGTTGCGCCGGCTTGCTCGAAGTTTCTTTCTCCAGCCGCACCCGCATGGAATAGAACGAGCACTCGTTGCGCTTGTCTTTAGGAAAGATTCTCTCCGGAATCCGCTGGTTGCACTCAAAGCGGCTCGAAGGATCGAAGTGCTCGCACTGCTTGCATGAGTGCAGTTCAAACTTGCATTTCGGACACTGCCCAACCGCGTCGCTCAAATTTTCCAGCAGCGCACCGCACTCCGCACAACGGGAAACCGTCCTCGTTCCCGGCATGTTCAGAGGCCGCGGCCCGAAGGTGTTGTCTCTTTTCGGCGCCGATGGTTTCTCCTGTTTCTTCGGTGCCTCGTTACCGGAATCCTGGTATCCCCGCTGCCGGTACTTGCGATCGGACAAAGTCGTCTCCTGGAACGCCTAATTTTCCGCCTTTGCCGCCCGTTGCACAAGGCTTTCTTTGTCTCTCCGTGACAACCCTCACTCCGCCAGCATCATCTATTCCGCCGGGAAAGCACGCCGAATTGTCTTTCACATTTCCGGGTGCTACCATCCGAAGAGGATGGAACATCTCGAGGAGGAAGTTATGTCGGATCGTGACGGAAGCGGCTTCTTGTGGTTTCTCGCGGGTCTCGGTGTCGGAGCTGTCGTTGGCGTTCTTTATGCACCTCGTTCGGGCGATGAAACCCGCGACGTAATTCGTTCCAAGGCGCAGGAAGGCGCCGAGCGCGCGCGCCACCATGCCCGCCGTGCACGCGAACAGGCGAGCGATTGGATGGACCGCGGCCGCGATGTGGTCAGCCAGCAAGGCGACCGCTTCCGCAGCGCCTACGAAGCCGGGCGGCAGGCCTACAGTGAAACGACCGCCACTGCCGAACCGCCGAAGTAGCAGCACCTCGAGGAGGAACTCATGGATGACAATCTCCTGAGAATTTTTATCGCCGTCACGACCTTTGCCGTCGTGGTGCAAGCCGGCATTCTGGTCGGTCTTTACCTCGCCGTCCGCAAGAGCACGGCGAAGATGGAAGCCCTCGCCACGGAAATTCAGGCCAAGGCCCTGCCCACCATGGACACGGTGCAGAACTTCCTCACCGACGTGCGTCCGAAGCTCGACAACCTCACCACCAACGTTTCCGAATCGAGCACGCTCGTGCGCAATCAGCTCGCCCGCATCGACGCCACCCTCACCGACACGCTCGACCGCACCCGCCTTCAGGTCATCCGCGCCGATGAGCTCTTGAATCGCACCATGGATCGCGTAGAGGAAACCAGCGACGTCGTCCACAAAACCGTCATGTCTCCGCTGCGCCAGGTCAACGGCCTGATGGCCGCCCTGTCCACGGGATTCGATGTCTTTTTGGGCCACAAACGCCGCAACCCCAAAAACGGCAGGGACGTCCCCCGCGATGAGATGTTTATTTAAGAAACCATTCCTGATCACCCTTCAGGATTGAGCCTCAGGCGCGCCCTCCCGGCGCGCTTTTCTTGTCCGCCCACATCTTGTCCCAATCTCACCGGCTCCCCGCACCCCAGCGGGTGTTTTCCATCACAGCGCTGGATTTGACTAGCAAGTATCATGCGCGGGAGTGCCGCTGGACTGCACCACCGTCGTGGCACGTGAGGACTACATGAAACGTTTTCTCTCTATCCAATCGATTGTGAGTACCCTCAGAATCACATCCCTTCTGTGGTCTCGCGAAACACAGTCAGCCCCGGCAAGGCCGTTCTGGTTATATCGTGGCGTCGCCCTTGCCGTGTGCGCCTGTGCCATCTCCCTCCACGCGCAGCAACCAGCGCCTCCGCCATCCGCTTCCCCCGAGAACCTGCAGCAGCGTGTTACTCAGTTGGAGGCAGAGGTAAGCGAGTTGAAGACGCTCGTGAAGCAGCTAACGTCGACCACCCCGGCTCCCACCGGAAGCGCCGCCAGCTTTACCCAAGCCAACACCGCCCCCACCCAATCCGCCCTCAGAGAGGCAGCCCTCGGCCCCGAAGACAGCAAGACTCTCGACTTCATGCGCGGCACCACCATCGATCTGGCTCTCGATACCTACTACGAATACAACTTCAATCATCCCGTCGGCCGCGTAAATCTGCTGCGCGCCTACGATGTTCTCAGTAACGAGTTCAGCTTGAATCAGGCCGATGTTATTTTCGATCATCCGCCCGACATCGCTAACGGCCGCCGCTGGGGCGGTCGCCTCGATTTGCAGTTCGGTCAGGCTACGGACTCGTCGCAAGGCAATCCTGCGAACGAGCCACGCCCCGACATTTATCGCAATATTTTTCAGGTCTACGGCACTTATGTCGTGCCACTCGGCAAGGGCGTGAACATCGACTTCGGCAAGTGGAGCAGTTCGCTTGGCGCTGAAGGCACCTACACCAAGGACCAGATCAATTATTCGCGCTCCTTCTGGTTCAGCTTTTTGCCGTTCTATCACATGGGACTGCGTGCCAGTTTCCCCTTAAGTGACCGGTTCACAGTGAATTATTGGGTAGTGAATGGCACCAACCAGGTTGAAGCCACGAATGGTTTTAAAGACGAGATGTTCGGTTTTGCGGCCAAACCCAAAAAGACCCTCACTTGGACTGTCAACTATCACTTTGGCCAGGAACATCCCGACCGCACGCCCGCGACCGATTGTGGACCGATCCCGGTGCAGCCAGGTCTGTGCTTTACTGCCATCCGTCCCGCCCCCAATGGCCGGCTCCATATCTTCGACAGTTACGCAACCTGGCAGGCCACTCCCAAACTAACTTTCCAGGTCGAAGCAGATTATGCGATTCAACGTCTCTGGAAGAATCAGGCGCCCGGCGAGTCGTCTGCGCCCTCCCACATCGACGGCGGAGCAGCCTACATCCAATACCAACTCACACCCAAGGTAGCCCTCGCCACCCGCGCCGAATATATGTCGGACCGCGGAGGCCTGTTCAGCGGAATCACCCAAGCCCTCAAAGAAAACACCGTCACCTTCGACTACAAAATGGCGGATGGTTTTCTGATGCGCTACGAATGGCGTCGCGATTTCTCCAACCAGCCCTCATTCCTGACCGACGTACAAGGAGTCTTCAGCAAAGACCAAAACACCGCCACTGTCGGTCTCCTCTGGTGGTGGGGCCGCAAAGAAGGAACATGGTGACCTGGAATTAATGTAGTGCGGCTTCACCGCACAGTGATTCTCGTTAAATTTACGGAGGCCTGACATTCCTCAAGAAAGTCGTTGCCACCCCATCATTTCCCGGGGGGACGCAGGCGTTCGATCCCCGTACCCTCCTAGTTAACAACCTTACCCACAAACCCTGCTCGATTTCACAACCTCTCCGCCTAAAATGTTTCAAACATTTATCTATCGATTTGTTTGAAACAACACGGACGAGAATGAAGCGGCAGTTCACAACGAGTGAAGTAATCGCCCTCACGGGCATCACAGCCCGCCAGTTGCAGTGGTGGGATGAACGCGCCCTGGTTACGCCCGGCCGCCAGGGACATCGCCGCATCTACAACTGGGATCAGCTCGTCACTGCCGCCGTCATCTGTCAACTGCGCCGCCGCGGATTCCCCCTGCAGCGCGTCCGCAAGGTCGTCCGTTTCCTGGGCCGCGAATTCGGCACAAATCTTGCCGCCACCGTGCGCGCCGCATCCGAGTACCACCTCCTCACTGACGGCACAAACCTATACCTTCGCACCTCGTCAAGGCAGGTCGTGGACCTGCTAAAAAATTCCTCCCAGCCGATGTTCGATATATGTCTGAGCGACGAAGTCCGCAGGGTTCGAGCAAAGATGGTCAGAGGAGAAATAGCCCGCGGCAAGATTCTGTCTCAAAAGAAACGTGCAGTCGCAGAAGGGATTCAGCCTGTGCGCCGGGCCCGCAGAGCCTGACGCCACTTGCAAAGCAGACCGGAGGCATGATGATCGGTGAATTGAGCATTATCAACGAGTGGATTCCCGAACAGATGGAACCGGGCACCGTATTCGTCCTCGAAAACGCGGGCGAAATCGGCGAAAAGGAAGATCCCTATTGGGCCGTGCTCTCCTGTCCTTCGTGCGGCACCTTGGGTTTGATTACCCGCAAGCAAATCGCCGGCCTCCTCCCCACCATCTGCGGCTCCTCCCAATGCTCCGCCCAATTCTTCATCAAAGACGAAGTAATCACCCCCCGCAAACCGTTCTAGAGTTTGGCTGAAGAGCACCCATTTTGGTATCAGAGGAGATAAGACGGTCCGCCATTGTTATCAAGAGATAGAGAACCGCCATCCACCTAGCGACTATCAAGCAACTCCTCCACCGACAGCTCCACATCACGAAGAATGGAACGGAGAAGTCCGGGTCCTATGATCTCGCCCGAATGCACGGGTACCGTAGTTACTCTTCCGTCTGCATGCCTGAGAAAAACGTGGCTGCCCTGATTCGCACAATCTCGTTCGCACAATCTCGAAACCGGCCTTTTCAAGCAGGCGGACCAGTTCCGTTCCCTTCAATCGGGGAAGGCGGCTCATATAGAGATTTGCTGGATGCCGACGAGTTCGAGCGAGGGGCTGCCCTGATCATCTTCCAGGCAAAGCTGGATGACTTCGCGCACTCGTTTCATGAGAGTGTCGAGATTCTTCGCCTGCGTGTGGCAACCGCGCAGGGCAGGAACGGTAGCGACATAGTAGTCGTCTTCGTCCCGTTCGATGACGACCGTGAACTTTCGCGGGCTTCTCACGAGCCGATTCTAGCACGACATCGACTCGTCCCTGCCGCCTACTGCAGCTTCGCGTATTCCGCCCGCGCCTGCTTCAGAATCGGCACATCCGCATCCGCATCTTTCCAGATCGCCAAAAAATCCTTATAAGCCGCCAGCGCCCGCACCCGCGCCGCATCCGCATCCGCGCCCTGCGATTTCTTAGCCTGCAACGCATTCGCCCGCGCCACTCCCAGCCGCGCCAGCGCCCCCGTCCAGCAATTCCAAACCAGCCCGCTGTGATCGAGGATCTTCTGAAACTGCGCCGCGGCAGCAACGCTCTGCCCCGCCGCCAGCAATGCCTCTCCATTTACATACGTCGTGTACATGCAGGAAATATTGTTCAGGAACGTAATCTGCCCGAACTGGATCGGCGCGTCCAGCGCCGACGCTCCCGGCAAATCCAAAGCACCCGCATTCTTCTTCCCCAGCGCCACCTGCGTCCGGATCGCCGGCAGCCACAACCCCTGCATCTGCGTGTCCAGCGGATACCGCGTATTCAAATCCTTCGCCAGCGTCTCAGCCCGCGCCGTGTCACCCGCCATCGCAAAGGCAAGCGCCGCCTCGCTCTCCACGCCCTGGCTCGCCGGAGCAAGCTTCAATCCCTCCGCCGCCGCTTGCCGCGCTTCCGCCGCATTCCCGTAAGCCGCTTCGCGCAGCGCGCTATTCTCCAGCCATATCCCGCCGTTTTCCTTACTGTCGGCGCGAACCGCCAAATCCGCAGCCTGTTTGGTCAGCGCGCGCGCCTTCTGCAAGTGCCCGGCAAATCCCTCGCTGTCAGCCTCAAGCGCAACTCCGTAGTTTTCGTCCGGCTTCCCCGCAAACCACTTCAACTGCTCCGCCCTCCCGGCCGAATCCCCTGTCAGAAAGGCCAGCGCATAGAGCGCATTGTGCGTAATGTAATCCTCCAGCTTGCGCGCCTGCGCATCCCGGATGGTCTTCCGCGCATCGTCGAAGCGCTGCAACGCAAGGTAGGCGTTGGCCAGGTTGTCCCACGGTGCCACGTTATCTGGGCTGACACTCAGGTCCTCGCGCGTCAGTTCCAGGGATTTCTCATGCTGCCCCAGCTCCGCGTAGACCACGCCCAGATTCAACCGCGCCCGCGACTTGTTCGGATAGTTCTCAATTTCCTCCTGATAATTCTGCGCCGCTTTGTCGAGCTCTCCAGTTACGTTCAAATAGTAGTTGGCGGACAGCGCCAGCTTTTCGCGCTCGCTGGCATGGTCGCGCAGCTGAAAGGCCTTCCTCAGATATTCGCTGGCCCGCCCCGGCTCCGCCAGGCTGAAATATTCTCCGCCCACCGCCATATAGCCCATAGCAAAGTTCGGGTCAAGCTCTATAGCTTTTTGGTTATAGGGCAACGCCGCCCCCGGACCTTTTTCGTGATCCGCCTTCTGCCCCAGGCTATATGCCTTCAGCGCCTCCAGCGACGAAGTCGTCGCCTGCTCCAAAGGAACATCAAACCGCTGCACCGTGCCCAGCGATTCCCCCAACTGGCTGCGCAGCTTCGAAACCGCGCCGCCCAGCACATCCAGCACCTTCTCCTTGGCCGGTGCCGTCACCTGCTGCTGCGCCAGCAAATCTCCATTCTGGCAATTCACTGCCTTCAGCCCCACCACGTACTCGCTGCCCAGGCTCCCAATCGAACCGGCAATATAAGCCTTGCTCCCCGTCCGCTGGCAAAGCTCCCGCGCCAGCTCCGGCGTCAGCTTCGTCCCCGCCGGACGCGTCATCTGCTGCAAAGTATCCGCCACCTTGTTTTCCGAAAGCACATTCAGAAACGGCGATTGGTTCAAAGCAACGCTAAGCGCGGTCTTAAGCGCATCGTCGAAAACCGCATCGCCCGTGCTGTTAGAAAAATCCGCAAGCACCACCGTATCCTTGTCAGTAAGCCGTGCGCCATGATGCGAGCGATACCAAACCCCTCCCGCAATCGCCGCCGCAGCCACCACCGCCAGCCCGGCCGCCGCCACGTACCGCCCAACCTTCGCCCGCTCCCCGCGCCCGCGTATCGCAGATGACGAAGATGCGCTGCGCGCCACTTCCTCCCCACGATCCGATGAAATGCCAGCCGCCGAGTGCGACTCCGTATCCCGCTTCAGCCGCTGCAAATCCGCCCGCATCTCCGCCGCGCTCTGGTAGCGCAGGTTGCGGTCCTTCTCCAGCGCCTTGTTGATGATCCGCTCCAGGTCCACCGGCACATCCGGATTCAGCCGCGCCACCGAAGTCGGCGCAGCATCCAGAATCGCCTTAAAGATCACCGCCGAACTCTCCCCGCGAAACGGCTGCAAACCCGTCGCCATCTCGTACAGCACCGCCCCGAACGAAAACAAATCCGTCCGCGCGTCCAGTTCCCGAGCCCGCGCCTGCTCCGGCGACATATAAGCCACCGTGCCCAGCGTCGACCCCGGACTCGTCAGATGCGATTCGTCCAACGCCGCCTGCACCGTCCCCACCGTGATCCCGCTGGACGATACCTGCGCCGCCTCCACTTTGGCCAGCCCAAAGTCGAGAACCTTGGCATGCCCGCGCTTGGTCACAAAAATATTTGCGGGCTTGATGTCGCGATGAACAATTCCCCGCGCATGCGCCGCGTCCAGCGCATCGGCGATCTCAATCGCCAGGCCCAGCAAAACGTCGGTAGCGACTGGCTTTCTGCCGATCATGTATTTCAGGGTCAAGCCATCCAGAAATTCCATGGCGATGAACGGCTCGCCCTTTTCCTCGCCAATTTCGTAGATAGTGCAGATATTTGGATGGTTCAGCGCCGAAGCCGCCTGCGCCTCCCGCTGAAATCGCGCCAGGGCATTGGAGTTCTTCGCCACATCATCCGGCAGAAATTTCAGCGCCACAAAGCGGTGCAGCGAAACGTCCTCCGCCTTGTACACCACCCCCATGCCCCCGCCGCCCAATCTCTCCAGCACGCGGTAACGCGAAATAGTCTGCCCAATCATGGGCTGAAATCTTAGGGCCGGAGGCAGGCGAAGTCAACGCAAGGAGGAGGGAAAGAGAAGAGAGGAAGCGAGAGGCGACGAGAGAGAATGATAAAGGCCGTTAGCCGCGAAGCGGCGTAAGAATGCAGCCCACGGCGCAAGCCGTGGGTACAAGGGGGGAACGATCAAGCCCCAGAGGGGCGAAAGACGAGTTCTCGCGCACGCGCTTCAGCCCTGCGGCAACCGCATTGCTTTGGACGCGGCTTTACAGGTGCTGAAAAACTCGCTTGCGGTCTTGCTTCTGGGTGGCGCAGCGCTTCAGCGCTGCGGTAATTCCGTTGGTTTGAGCGCGGCTTTAGCCGCTGCGGTAACGAGTGCCGACCCAGCCACACTTGAGCCCTACAGATTCTCTTGGATGAACCGCGGACTGAGGTGAACGTCGACTTGCACCAGAGGCGAATCCCCCACCGCCTTAAAGCTGTGGATCTCGCCCGCCTTGATGACAAAGATGTCTCCAGCGCCGCCCTCAAAGGTCTTGCCATTTACTGTCCACATCCCCCGCCCATCCCGGACGAACTGGATCTCGTCATAAGGATGCCGGTGCGGCCCCGGCCCCGAACCGGGCTTCCCATGGAACAGGAACACTGAAACCCCAGTGTCGCCCCGCTCAGCTCCGACAAACTCATGCGAACTACCAACAAAAGGCAGGTTCTCCTGCCGCACGTGATACATCTAGCGTCACCCTCCTGCCAGCATTTGATGCCCGTGGTCGCTGTTTAGCTCCGCGAATACCAAGGAGTGAAATGGAACTTATCAACGGTAGTCGCAACTTCGAGAATCACCACGGAACCGCCTCGCCTTTACCAGTGTCATAATCTCTAGCGGGATCAAGCTCTTTCGGCCGGGAGAGAATAGAAAAATGAAGCCATATCTAACCGCGATGATCGTTGCCTTGGCCTCATTGTGCGCTTTGTCCTGTTCTCGGAAACCTGACTTTGGCCCTAATACGGCATTCCACTCCACAAGGTTCCCTGAAACCCGCTCAATGAGCCAAGCCAAGCTCTGGCTTTACTGGGGCACCCCAGAGAGACTCGCCTTCCTCAGGGGATTCGTCGTGGCTTATCGGCCCGCTCTGCTGCGCGGTTGCGAATTCGCTCGAGATCACTTGAAAAGCACCAATCCTGAGGGGGAGCAATCCTTGGCGGATACGGCTCTGTGTTTTCAGCAAAAAGAGGAGTTCGACAAACCGGTTGAAGATTACGAGCAGTTAATGACGAAGTTCTACGAGCTATACCCTGAAGATGATGATGTGCCGCTCAAGTTCCTGCTTCTTGAGTTGGCCGCGCACAAAAGCCCCAGCGACATTCATAGTTCCCTCAGTCCGCGAGGACGTTAGCTGCTATTAAGAGGCGATTGCGCCCAACACCCACTGCCAAGTGATCTGTCCGACAGCAGTGCGCAAGGTCAAGCTTTGGTTCTCACTGACTATCCCCGCCCTTCCCCCGCCCCCAGCTTCACCGGAACCTGCTCCACAATCTCAATCTCGAATCCCTCCAGCGCCGCCACTCGCCGCGGATGGTTCGTCAGCAGCCGAATCCGCTTCAAATTCAAATCCGAAAGAATCTGCGCGCCCAGCCCAATCTCCCGCTGAATTTTCCGCTCGCTATCCGGCAGCGTCGGCAGCCGCCGCTCCCGATGAAATGTCAGAAACGACTGCTCCCCAACCTTCTCCGCCGAAAATCCCCGCGAAGTCTGATGCAGATAAATCAGCGCGCCCCGCTCCTCCGCCGCAATCGTTTCCAGCGCAGCCTCCAGCGTCTGGTTGCAGTCGCAGCCCGTCGCCCCAAAAACGTCGCCCAGCAGGCAATGTGCATGCATGCGCACCAGCACCGGCTTGGTCGCATCGCTGATATCGCCGCGAATCAGCGCAATGTGCGACCCGCCGCCATCCACTTCACTCTCATAAGCAATCAGCCGAAACTCTCCGTGCCGGGTCTCGACCATCGCCTCCCCCACGCGATGCACATACCGCTCATGCTGCATGCGATAGCGGATCAACTCCGCCACCGTCAGCATCTTCATGTCGTGCGTCTTGCAAAACTCGATCAGGTCCGGCACCCGCGCCATCGTGCCGTCGTCCCTCATGATTTCGCAGATGATCCCCGCCGGCACCATCCCCGCCAGCCGCGCCAGATCCACCGACGCCTCCGTCTGCCCCGCCCGCACCAGCACGCCGCCCTTCCGCGCCCGCAGAGGAAACACATGCCCCGGCCGCGCCAGGTCCGCAGGCCGAGTCGCCGGATCAATCGCCACCTTGATCGTGTGCGAGCGATCGTAAGCCGAAATCCCGGTAGTCACGCCCTCCCGCGCATCAATCGCCTCGCAAAACGCAGTCCCGTATTGCGAAGTATTTTCGGATGTCATGTTGCCAATGCGCAGATGGTCCAGCCGCTCTTCGGTCATCGCCAGGCACACCAGCCCCCGCCCGAACTTGGCCATAAAATTGATCGCCTCCGGCGTAACTTTCTCCGCCGCCAGCGTCAAGTCGCCTTCATTCTCGCGGTCTTCATCGTCCACAACGACAATCATCCGCCCCGCGCGAATCTCTTCAATCGCAGTCTCTACGTCGGTAAAAGGTGAGTGAGGAGTCATAAAATCAGTTCTCAGTTGTCAGTTCCCAGTTGTCAGTTCCCTCGCGTCTTCTTTATCTCTCTCATTACTCTGTCATCCTGAGCGAAGGAGCTGCAAGCAAACCGCCGCAGCTACGAGTCGAAAGCCTGCCCTGAGCCTGCCGAAGGGGACCCCGCGTCCTTCTCCATCTCAAAGTCAAGCGTCAGGGAGTTCTCTCCACAAAGCTCTCGGTTCCGCAGATTAATAAATCCCCCAAATGCTGACGTCTTCTAAGCCGCATTCAGCTTCTCAGAAGCGGATGGCGCCAGTTCCCCTTCCGCCCCGCGAAATAACTTCTTCATCGCCCGCACCACAAAGCGGATCACCACCACCACCGCTACCACGAACACCAGCACAATCGATCCCGCCACAATCGGATGCGCGCTCGCAACCCACGTCAGAAAAATCGCCAGCGTATCTTCTCCCGCGCTGAGCGCAATATTGGAAACCGGCTCCGGCGAAGGCGTCACCGCCACCCGTGCCGCCGTCTTTCCGCCGTGTGCCGCCAGCGCGATCGCTCCCCCCGCCAGCGTTGCCAGCAACTGCTTCTCCGGCGAAAGCTGAGCCGCCGCGCCGTAGGCCATCAGCGCCGCCACCGGAACCCGCACAAATGTATGCAGCGCATTCCACACCAGATCAAACGCCGGAACCTTGTCGGCAAAAAATTCGATCGCAAACAGCGCCCCCGCCGCCGCAATCACCCACCAACTCGAAAGCAGATGCAGCCCCGGAGGCAGGTCCACCCACCCCGCATGCGCCATCAATCCCAGGCTCGCCACCGTCGCATACAGGTTCAGCCCGGCCGCAAAGCTCACAGCCACGATGAACCCCACCAGTTCCGGACCGCCGAATTTTATGTTGCCGAGCATATTCGGTCGTATAAGCATAAACGCTTGATCGGCTTTCGGCCACAACCTAGCGGCTTGGACACCATCCGGGGTAGCCGCCAATCATCTTTGTTCATCATTCACAACGGACGTGTACGCTGCCGGTGTTGCCAGAGCCGCCGCCGACGTCGACGATCCCAGGTTGCGACCGATCAGTAGAGCAAATCACAACCCATGTGTCCTTTCGCCGGGTCATAGGGTCAATAGGCACTTCCTTGAGATAACCGGCCACGACAACGTCGTCCAGCGAACGGGGAGGCTTCTGCATGTCGATGGTGTATTGATTGATGACGGCACGCATAATGACCAAGTCATGTCGGAGAATCCGTTCCCTCGCTTGGCGCGGACTGGTCACGTAGCTCGGTACAAATAGCCAGACTAGGCCACATGCCGATGCAAGCACGCAAGCGGCCTCGAAGGTCAGCCACGCTACGTACGTTCTTTTGCTTGAGACTAGGGGTATCCTCCTCCACGCTCGATAGAAGTAGGTTGCAAGGGCGACGATTGTCAACAGTAGCCACACTGCTGTCAGCACCAAAAACGGGACAGCTTTCCCCAAGATTGTTCTTGAGTCAGTTGGCGGCAGGATGATGGCTGCAATGACGAGGATGGTGAACCATCCGCAACAAAGCACGAGTCCCCACCTTATGGACTTGATCCTCATCTCTCAGGTAGATCGTAGAATGAGCCCAATCATGCAGACTTCTTGCAATCCTACCCTCCAATAAGAAAGGGTCGCCACCTGGCGACCCCTTCCTCTAAATTCCCCAAAACCTACAGGGTGGATTCGATTTCAAACCCCCAGGCTTCCAACAGCGGCTCAGGGATGTACTTGGAGTTCTTGTTCCTCCGCGCCCATTCCCGCAGCCGGGTCGACCGCAAGTACTGGTCGGGGGAGAGTTTATACTCGTGCACAACCTGTTCGAACTCGGTGATTGTGGGAGTAACCGGCCCGATGGGCTCGGGTTTGCCCCAGTTAGGGTTTCCGCGTCGCTTTGCCATGAAAAGTATTTCCTCTTCGTTCCGTAATTTAAGGACTTAACCGCCGAATCTAGCTGCTACAATATTTTGGATTCCAACCAGACCCTAAGGGATTCACGCGACAGAAACAAATTGCGCAGGCCGCGCTGCTTAAGCCCTTAGAACCCATGGAAGCTGTTGATAATACTAGGTTTCCAACGCCAAGTCAATAGAAAAATGGCACTTTCGCGGCAGGGCAATCCATCCCCTTTATCCACAGCAACTTGCAGACTCAGATCAAACTTGCAGCCACTCAAATTTACCGAGGCAAATGCCTCCAGGACCCTCAAACCCGGGGCCCAACCTCTGCAATCTGACCTCTTGCCTCTAACCTCGCCCGCCCGCTGGTGACTGCAGTAACCCGGAAGCCAAAGCCCGCCGTTGACCGCAGGATTCCATACACTTACAGTGCAAACAGGAGCTGTTCGGGCCGCCGGAATGCCTCTCCCTTTGGGTCAAGCTCCCCGAGTCCCGACAGACCCCGTTTCCACATGGCCCTCATCCAGCCATGCTTGTGAGCGCTTCGCCAATGAACCTGAAAACCCTGTTACTAAGTTCGGACGATAAGACGATACGGGTTCTGCGCCGCGTCCTCAGCGACCTCGAAATTGGTGTCGAACATTTCTCACTCTCCGACGATGTCATTCGCCGCATTACCCGCCAGCGCTTTGAAGCCATTATTGTTGACTGTTCCGACCCTCAGGATGCTGGCAACGTCCTACGCGCCGCCAAGGCCGCTCCCGTCAACAAGCGCGCCCTTTCGGTCGTCCTCGTCGAATCTCAGCTTGGCCTCAAAGGCGGTTTCGACATGGGAGCTCATTTCGTTCTTCACAAGCCCTTGGCGGTCGAACGCGCCAAGTCCAGCTTCCGCGCGGTTCGCGCCCTGATGAAAAGCGAGCGCCGCTTGCAATTGCGCATTCCCGTGCAAATTCCTGTTGACTGCTTCGGATCGGCCCGCTTTCAGGCCAAAACGCTGGACATTTGCGAAGGCGGCATGGCCGTTCGTTTTGTCGGCCGCAAATCCAGGGAAAGCGTAATCCGTCTCTCGTTCCAATTGCCCGGTCTCGACCACCAGTTCGAAATCTGGGGTGAAATGGCTTGGGAAGCCAGTGCAGACCAGGCTGGCGTCCGCTTCAAAGATCTCGCCCCCGACCAGCGTACCGCGCTCCGCTCATGGCTCGACAGCCAGCTCGCCGAGCCTGTCGCCGACGACCCGCCCGTCGTTTGCCGCCTCACTGACCTCAGTGCCGCAGGCTGCTATCTCAAGACCACCTCACCATTCCCGGCCTTCACTCGCGTCATCCTTTCCATCGGCCCGGCCAGTCCCGCCGATCGTGCCGTTGGCATCGTCCGCCTCAGCCACCCCGAATTTGGCATGGGCGTCGAGTTTCTCCAGTCCACAGCCGACCAGCGCCAGCAGGTTGCCCGCTTGATCGAAGTCTTGCGCGCAAACCCCGAATCTCTCGATCTTCTCGTCGAGCCAAACGGTCTGGAACCTTCTTCAGACGAGCAGCCTGCTCCTGCTGCCGCCGCCGACGCCCTCGTAACCCTCTTCCACCAGCAAGCCCACCTTCCCGTCGACGCCTTTCTCGAGCAGATGCAACAGCACCGCCAACTGCTGGACTCGCGCTAGTATCCCGCTATCGGCTGATCGGGTAATTCAGGCACAATGCAAAAGTGTTCCATCCTCGGGTAGTGCCTGCGGTGAAACAATGTCTCCGACTGTCACCCGCGAAGCGGCGTTAGAATGCGCCACGGCGCGACAGCTGCGGAAAAAGCAGTTCTAGCGCTTGATTTTGGGTGGCGCAGCGCTTGAGCGCTGCGGTGAGTCAGTGTTGTGGTTTCGGCTTTAGCCGCTGCGGGCGCATTTCCCGATCCGATACGCTTTTGATACGCGGTCCGGCCCGCACCGCAACGTTCTCGTCATCAACGCCGCCGCGTTCGCTCGCTCTTTTCTTTTTCCCACCTAATAAATCGCAGCGGGAACAATCCGACCTGAACAAATCGGGTCATCCAAACGATTCAGCCATAACGGCTTTCAATCGCCCGATGACCCGATCACCTGATGGCCCGATCTTCGTTTCTAGTCTTCTTTCCCGAACTGCTTGATGTCGTCCGCAACTTCGCCCACGACAACCGGTTCCTTGCCTTGCACCAGCTCCCGGACCTTTTCGACCACATCCGGATTGGCCAGCGTAGTGATGTCCCCGGTGGCTCCGCGATTCGAGATGGCGGCCAGAATGCGCCGCATCAGTTTCCCGGACCGCGTCTTCGGCATATCCGGCACGACGTGGATGTTCTTCGGCCGCGCAATCTTGCCAATGATGGTTTCGATCGCCTTGCCAACCTTTTCCACAATCTCCGGACTCGCCTGTATGCCGGGCTGCAAAGCAATGTAGACTTCCGGAATGCGGCCCTTGATCTCGTCCGCTACCGGCACAACCGCTGCCTCGGCCACTTCGGGAACCGTCAGACACGCCGATTCGATTTCCTTGGTGCCCAGCCGGTGCCCGGCCACGTTGATCACGTCATCCACGCGTCCCAGAATCCGGAAATACCCGTCCACGGCCTCTACGGCTCCATCCGCCGCAAAATATGGCCAATCCTGCCATCTCTTGCTCTTCAGGTCCTTGCAGTACTTCCGGTAATACTGGTTGACGAATCGGTCTTTATCTCCCCAAATCGTCTGCATGATCCCCGGCCACGGATTGCGGATGATAATGTTCCCCGCCTTTCCTGAGCCCGCCGGGACGATCTCTCCCATTTCGTCCAAAATCGCCGGGAAAATTCCCGGCATCCCGGGACCGGCACTGCCGGGCTTCATGGGATCGATTGCAGGTTTGGTGCTGCACAGGAACCCTCCGTTTTCCGTTTGCCACCACGTATCCACGATGACCGCTTCGCGCTTGCCCACCGTCTCGTAATACCAGCGCCACACTTCCGGCTCGATCGGCTCTCCCACCGTGGTCATATGCTTGAAGTGGTAGTTGTACTTGGGCGGTTCATCGTGACCGGCCTTGCGCAACATGCGAATTGCCGTCGGTGACGTGTGGAAAATATTCACGCCCAGGCGCTCCGCAATCCGCCACACTCTGCCCGCATCCGGATAGGTCGGTACGCCTTCGTAGATGACGCTGGTCGCCGCCAACGCCAACGGGCCGTAAACGATATACGAGTGCCCCGTGATCCATCCGATGTCCGCCATGCACCAGTAAACGTCCGTGGGGTGGATATCCTGAATGTACTTCGAGGTCCCCGTCACATACGACAGGTAGCCGCCCGTGCGATGTTGGCATCCCTTCGGCTTGCCCGTGCTGCCGCTGGTATACATGAGAAACAGCGGCGCTTCCGCATCCATGGGGATGGGAGCCACGATCTCACCCGAGTAGTTCGGCAGGACTTCGTCCACCCAGAAATCGCGCCCCTTCACGAAGGGCGACTTGGTAGCGCTCTGGCCGGCGTGCCGCCTCCACACCAGCACCTTATCCAACTTATGGCCTTCCTTGGCGGATACTTCGAGTGCGATGTCGGCCGCTGCTTTGTGATCGAGCAGCTTGCCATTCCGGTAATAGCCGTCCATCGTGATCAGCACATGGCTGCTGGAATCGGCGACGCGCGTGCCGCAAGCCTCGCCGCTGAACCCGCCAAACACGACCGAGTGGATGATCCCCAGGCGAGCGCAAGCCAGCATGGTAATGGGCAACTCGGGCACCATCGGCATGTGAATCGTGACGCGGTCGCCCGTCTTCAGGCCGCAATGATCCCGCAGCAGCGCCGCAAACTCATTCACCCGCACATACAGTTCCCGATACGTCACCGCTACCGGCGCTTCATTTTCCGGTTCCGCGACGAAGATAATCGCCGCTTTGTTACTGTACTTGGCGAGATGCCGGTCGATGCAGTTGTACGAAGCGTTGATCTTGCCGCCCACGAACCACTTCCAGAACGGCGGATCTTGCGTGTCCAGCGTGGTGTGCCAGTACTTGTCCCAGCTCAACAGATCGGCGTATTCCCGGAAACATTCCGGAAACTTTTCCTCGCTGAACCGGTTAAGGATGTCGGGATCGCTCAGGTTCGCCTGGCCGATGAACTTCGAAGAAGGATAGTAGTATTCCTCTTCCCTCCAATGCACTGCAATTTGAGCTTCGCTGGTCGCAACTACCTGCTGTTTCTGACGAATTTCAGCCATATCGGTTACCCCTTATCGTGAATTTGTCTTACTGAATTTGTTTTGGTAAATTTTCCTGAATTTTTGCGTTACTTCACAGGCATTTGCCGCCACCGCATCATCCGCTAGAGGAATCAATCAGAGGCCTGCAGTTCCTGCAGAAACTCATCCCTACCGCTTCTCCAGCTCCTGCTCGTCGCCACGCGCGATCCCGCGCGAGCCACAAGACCTAACTCCGGCTTCGCCGCCGGACCCGCGAAAACGGGCGCTCGCAGCCGGAAGCGCCCTCACTCTTTTTCAGTCCGCACCGTACTCTGCTGCCGGACCGCATCCCGTTTCCGGAATCATAAACCCCGGAACGCTATGCCGCCGACGGCGCTTTCCTGCCGCCCAACGCTGCCTCCGGTACTGCCGGACGCTTGGCTAACAGTTCGCAAACCAGCGCTACTGCCGCCAAAACCGCCGCCGTGTAGAACGCCATCTGGTAATTCTTGTACTTGTCGTAGAGCATGCCGCCGATGCGGCCTCCGAGCAGACCAGCCACGCCCCAAGCGGTGAACAACATCCCGTAGTTGATGCCCGCATTCTTCGTGCCCCAGAAATCGGCGGCCGCGGCGCCATTCACCGACAATTGCGTGCCATAGCACCAGTACACGATGAACAGCATCACGAACAGACCCACTACGTTTCCGCCCACAAAATACAGAATGGGCATGGCCACCATCGAGATGCCGATCATCAGACGCAACACGTTAATCCGGCCCAGGTGATCTGACATCCAGCCGGAGAGAATGCGCCCAGATGCATTGCCCACCGCTCCCACCACCAACCCATATGCCGCCAGGGTCGTGCTCGGGATGCCCACGCTCTTCGCGAACGGCACTAACTGGCTGATCACCATCAGACCCGCCGCGCACCCGAGCGCATATGCGATCCACATGAAATAGAACGTCGGCGTCCGCAGCACCTCGCCCGGAGTGAAATCATACGTCGTCGCCACTGATTTCGAAGCCGGCGCCGGCGTCCAGCCAGCAGGCTTGTAGCCCGCCGGTGGGTTCCTCAGCAGGAACGCGCCAAAGACCGTCATCACAAAGAAGATCCCGCCTAGGATCTGAAAGGTCGTCCGCCAGCCAAAGCTTGGAATTAGGTAGTTAGCGGCCAGCGGTCCAAAGATCGCCGACCCTGCGCCGTATCCGCCCACTGCCAGTCCCACGGCCAACCCGCGCTTGTCCGGGAACCACTTCGACATGACCGGAATCGGAGTCGCATACCCGAATCCGTTGCCCAATCCTCCAAGCACGCCGAAGAAGATGAAGAACTTCGTGAGGCTGTCGGCCTGAGAGCACAGGAAAAATCCCAGGCTCACCAGGATCGCGCCAATGATAGAAATTTTGAAAGGCCCTAGCTTATCCTGCAGCCGGCCAGCCACAATGAATGTCAGCGCGAACACCACCACCGCGATGATGAACACATTGGAAGTGTCAGCCCGCTTCCAGTGAAATTCCTTTTCCAGCGGGGCCACAAACACGCTCCAGGCATACAGCGAACCGAGTGCCAGGTTCATGGAGACTCCGCCGACCACGTGCCACCACCGATTCAGATGGTCAGATCCAGATGTATCATTAGTAGCCACAGTTGTTCTCCTTTACGAAGTGACGTTCTTAGAACCGGGTGCCGCTCTTACATCACGAACTCATTCAGCTCCCGCACCGCCTATGCATGCCTGCTGCCTTCCAACCACTATGAAAATTGGACCGGCGATCACATGACCCATGGTTCATGCAAAGCGACGATTCGCCTCGACCTCCGCGCGTTGATCCCGCCAGCACTTTCAACGGCCCTCCCGCGCGCTACTGCGCCCTCTCCAAAACCGCATTCACTGTCAGTTCCGATCCCGCCTCGACCGCCAGTTCCCGCTTCCACTGTGTAAACCCAGCCATCGAGACCACCACCACATGCGTTCCCGTAGTCAGCCCCAGAACCGAAGGCGTGCTGCCAACATATCGCCCGTCGACCGTCACCTCCGCTCCCGCAGGAGTCGACCTGAAACTGCACTTCACCGTTTCCTGCGCTTTCGTCGTCGCCGTCGCCGTCAGCGCCGGTCCGCTGGTCTGCACCGGAGCCGGCCCCGCCTTCTCAGCCGGAACCGCGCTTGCCGCATTCGTCGCCGGTGCCGCAACCGCCGCTGCCGCTGCTGCCGCAGGTTTGCCCTTTGCATCCTCCGCAACTAGCGTGTACAGCTGGCTTCGCAGCTTCCCCTTGTCGTCCAGGTAGTACACGGTGACGCCCTTCTTTTCTCTTCGCGCATCGAAATCTGACCCCTTCGGCAGAGGCACGCATTTCGAAAGCCGCGATTCCTGCGTGCAGCGGATCCGGAACGGCGGATCGTTGCCTTCCTGCACCAACAAGGTATGCACCAGCGGTGCCGTGCTACTCGAACGGCAATACGCATCGAATGTGACTTGGTCGCAATTCCGTGCCACCCCGTTGTCGTCAACACCTAGCGATCGAGTTTCAGAATCCAGCACTTTGATCTGGATGTCCTTACGCGACGCCGCGGCGCCCAGCGTGGCCATCAACAAAAGGCTGGCCAACACCATCGCGATTCTGCCCGTACTCATCGAACCGACTCCTCGAAACACAGCCGATGCATCCGTCCGTACCGGCTTTCCCCAGCGATTTCTGAAAGCCGATCCCTCAGATTCGCAATATTGTGCTCTTTCGCACCGCCCCGCACAACAGCTTTCCTGTTGGAGGAGGTTAGGGAGGACAGACTCCCCTCCGGGCCATCGCCCGAATTCTGCCTGTCCCCTTCCATCGGTAGCCCGTGCCCTCAACCTGCACCGGCCATTTCGGTCACCCGGCCAAAACCACAAGCGGGCCGGTTTAGCCCGCTTGCGTGTAGGTTCCGTCTAGAACGAAAACACCGGCCCGAACTCCGTCCGGTGATCCTGCCATTCGTTCGACCCGACCCCGTTAATTGTGTAGAGAAGCGCCCCGTTGTTCCCACGGGTGGCATAGATCGACTGCTCGAAGCCGAACTGGCACCAGTTATTAAGTTTGTAGTAAAGGGTCAGCGCCGCCATCTTCCCCATCGACATCGGCAACGTTGAGGCCGTGAAGTTGGGATTGTTTAGGTCACGATGCACGACCTGGTCCTTGCCCACGTCGAAGTAAAGCTGCCAGCCCGCGTTGTGGCCCTTCGGGTCCGCATTGAACCACCGCGAAAGCGGCAGCCCTATGTTGATGAACCCGCCAAACGAGCGGATCGGCTTCTCCGGCGCAATCACAACCTGCCCCGCCGAGTTCGTCCCCAGCAGCGTCAGACCGGAAACCGCCAGCGGACCGCCGTCGGTAGTTGGGAAAGGCCCCTGGATGTTGGTCAGCCCGCCCATATCGGTTGTGAAGGAATTGATCTGGCCGCCGAAGTAGAAGCGCAGGTCACCACCCTTATACGCGCTGCCCACGATGGTAAACCAGCGCGTCGGTATTTGCAGCGTGACTTGCTCGCCATACATCTTGCTCGAGTCGGTAAAGCCGACGTTGCAGTACGATGCGTAGGCGGCTTCCGCACAAAGTGCGCTGCCCAGAGTTGACTGCACACTCGCGTTCGTAACAATCGATTGCCGCCGCGCGCGAAATCCATTCAGGGCGATTTGCGCCGGAGCCACCCCGGGTGCCTTGTCAAGCTGGAAACTCAAGGCTGCCCTGCCTTCCCACTCGGGTTGATCCGATTGGGCGCCCTCGTACTCCGCTTCTCCGATCTGACCCGGTAGCGCCAGGCTCCCGAGCTTCAGGATTTGCCCCGAACTCGGCATCATGATGCCACCCTGGCCTTCGAGCTTGATCTTGTTCTCCTTGCTCAGCGTCTGGATAAACCCGCCCCGCAATTGTGGCGAACGGGTGTAAACGTCGCCCCAAAATGCCCCCAGGAACGTAGTCTCGAGGAGATTGGGAAGGGCGCCCGATCCGAAAAGCGTCCAGTCTTGCCCGCCGACGAAGAACAGATCCGTGTTCTCGCTCGCGTGATAATCCATCCGCACGTACGCCAAGCGTATCTGCGGTGCACTGCTGCGCAGCGACGAGACGTCGCGGTTATCGACTTCGCTGAAGTTGCCTTCGAAATCGGCTTCAATCTTGCCCGTCAGTGTCAGTTTCGGCGAAACGTCCGGCCATTCCATGTTCAGCCCAAAACGAGTCGCGCGGGCCTTGACGTGCCACGCCGGAGCTTCGTTCGGGCCGGTATTGAAAGGAGCCGTGGTTGTCAGCCAGATCCCCGGGAACGGGAAGTCATCGCCATTGGGATCGCTGCTGTCATGCACTCCCGTCGCCTTGATAAAGCCGTAAGGCGCCAACGTGATCGGCCCCACCTTGATCCCATTCAGGCCGCCCGTCTTCGGTGGATCGACCGGAAACACCCGAACCGGGGCCACCGCCGCAATCACCGCCGGCGGTGCCGGCTTCGCCGGCTCTGTCGGCTTTGGCGTTTGCGATATCATCGCCGGCAAAATCGGTGTCGTCGAAGCCACCAGGTTCCCTTCGACCTGCGCCGATGCCGAGGGAGCGGTCAGCGCCTCATAGTCCGACGCGCTTATAATTCCCTTCTGCCGCAAAAGCTCTAACAGTTTCGCTTTCTGTTCCGCTGGCGTTCCACCGAGAGATTTTGCCTCCGCGGCATTGATCACTCCCTTGGCCACCAGCAATTGCAACAGCGGATCGCCCGCTGTCACCGTGTTTGTCTGCGCCGCCGATGCGGCTGCAGGCAGGTCTTCGCTCATCGCTGCCGTGGTCAACAGCAGAAGACCCAACACAATCAAACTGCCGACAATCCTGCTCCTTACTTGCATCATTTCCTCCTGTGCTCCCGGCCTCCATTGATAGAGGCTCATGGCTCGGCCGGGTAATGGGGGCAAATGTTACTGCAATTTGAATGCTTGACAGTGACGCAAATCACAATCCTCGGTGATTAACTCACCCATCTTGCACAGGCTTACCGGGAAACCCCGCCAGCGAATGCCCCCAATCCGTGTGACTGCGGTCACATTTCCCTGTGACCCACGTCGCCACTTTGTCCCTTTTTTAGCGGCATATTAGAACATGTTGGCGGGTTCGGTCCCGCAGTTCCCAAAGGTTCGCTCTACAATTTCAGCTGCTGGCCCCTGGCGGCCTGCCCACGACTGCCCTTCTAGGCAAGAGGAGATTCACGATGCGCAAATTTAAAACTATGGATGGCAACGAAGCGGTTGCCAGCGTTGCCTACCGCGTCAATGAAGTCATCGCCATCTACCCCATCACTCCTTCTTCCAACATGGGTGAGTGGGCCGATCAGTGGGCCTCCGAAGGCTTGGAAAATATCTGGGGCTCCGTTCCCCACGTCATCGAGATGCAAAGTGAAGGCGGTGCCGCCGGCGCCATTCACGGCGCTTTGCAGACCGGCGCCCTGGCCACCACCTTCACCGCCTCCCAGGGCCTGCTCCTCATGATCCCCAACATGAATAAGATCGCCGGCGAGCTCACGCCCACCGCCTTCCACGTGTCCGCCCGCACCGTCGCCACCCACGCTCTTTCCATCTTCGGCGACCACAGCGATGTCATGTTCTGCCGCACCACCGGCTACGCCCTGCTCTCCTCCAACTCCGTCCAGGAAGCCATGGATCTCGCGCTCATCGCCCATTCCGCCAGCCTCGAAACCCGCATCCCCTTCCTCCATTTCTTCGACGGTTTCCGCACCTCGCACGAAGTCAACAAAATCGAGATCCTCGACGACGACGATCTTCGCGCCATGATCAATATGGATCGCGTCTTCGAGCATCGCCGGCGCGCCATGTCCCCCGACCATCCCGTGCTGCGCGGCACCGCCCAGAACCCCGACGTCTTCTTCCAGATTCGCGAGACCATCAATCCCGTCTACGACGCCGCGGCCGACAAAATTCAGGCCGTCATGGACAAGTTCGCCAAGATCGTCGGCCGCTCCTACCATCTGTTCGACTATGTAGGCGCACCCGACGCCGACCGCGTCATAGTAATGATGGGTTCCGGGGCCGAAGCCGCCCACGAAACCGTCGAAGCCCTCACTGCCCGCGGCGAAAAAGTCGGCCTCCTCAAAGTCCGCCTCTATCGCCCCTTCTCAGTCAAACACTTCGCCGCCGCTCTGCCTGCGACAGTTAAGAAGATCGCCGTCCTCGACCGCTGCAAAGAAGCCGGCGCCGCCGGCGAGCCTCTCTACCTCGACGTAGTCAACGCCCTGCACGAATCCAAACGCAGCGCCGAAGTAATCGGCGGCCGCTACGGTCTCTCGTCCAAAGAATTCACTCCCGCTATGGTCAAGGCGGTTTACGACAATCTCAAAGCAGCCGCTCCGAAAGCCCACTTCACCGTAGGCATCAACGACGACCTCGGCCACACCAGCCTCGCCTACGATCCAACCTTCTCCACCGAGCCCGACAACGTCATCCGCGCCCAGTTCTACGGTCTAGGCGCAGATGGCACCGTAGGCGCCAACAAAAATTCCGTCAAGATCATCGGCGAGGATACGCCCAATTACGCGCAAGGCTATTTCGTCTACGACTCCAAGAAATCCGGCGCGGTAACCACCTCCCATCTCCGCTTCGGCCCCAATCCAATTCACTCCACCTATCTGGTTTCGAAAGCCAATTTCGTAGCCTGCCATCAGTGGATCTTCCTCGAGCGCTACGACATGCTCAGCGCGCTCGTCGAAGGCGGCACGTTCCTGCTCAACAGCCCCTTCGGCCCCGACGAGGTTTGGGACAAGCTCCCACGCACCGTGCAGCAGCAGCTCATCGCCAAAAAAGCGCGCTTTTTCGTCATTGACGCCTACTCCGTCGCGCGCGACACCGGCATGGGCAGCCGCATGAACACCATCCTGCAGGTCTGTTTCTTCGCCATCTCAAAAATCCTTCCCGGCGACGAAGCCATCGAAGCCATTCGCAAGTCCATCCGCTACACCTATGGCCGCAAAGGCGAAGACGTTGTCCAGAAAAACATGAAGGCCGTCGACGAAACCCTGGCCCATCTGCACGAAGTGAAAGTTCCGGCAAAGGTCACAAGCACGCTCGAAATTCCCGAGCCCTTCCCCGCCACCGCCCCCGCCTTCGACCGCAACGTGCTCGGCGTCATCTACGAAAATCGCGGCGACGAACTCCCCGTCAGCGTCTTCCCGGTTGACGGCACCTTCCCCACCGGCACCGCAAAGTGGGAGAAGCGCAACCTCGCCCTGGAAATCCCCGTGTGGGATACGAAAATCTGCATCCAGTGCGGCAAGTGCGCCATGGTCTGTCCGCACTCGGTGATCCGCATCAAGGTCTTCGACTCCACCCAACTCAAAGATGCGCCGCCCACTTTCAAATCCACCGAAGCCCGCGACAAGGAATTCGCCGGCCTCAAATACAGCATCCAGGTCGCTCCCGAAGATTGCACCGGCTGCGCCATCTGCGTCGATGTCTGCCCCGTCAAGAACAAGCAGGAAACCCGCCTCAAGGCCATCAACATGGAGCCGCAACCGCCGCTCCGCCTCCCCGAGCGCGACAACTGGGATTTCTTCCTGAAGATTCCCGAACTAGACCGCCGCAAAATCAAAGTCGGCGCGATCCGCTCGCAGCAAATTCAAGAGCCGCTCTTCGAGTTCTCCGGCGCCTGCTCCGGCTGCGGCGAAACTCCCTACCTCAAACTTCTCTCGCAGCTCTTCGGCGATCGCGCTCTCATCGCCAACGCCACTGGCTGCTCTTCTATCTACGGCGGCAATCTGCCCACCACCCCCTGGTCCAAAAACTCCGATGGCCGCGGCCCCGTCTGGTCCAACTCCCTCTTCGAAGACAACGCCGAATTCGGTCTCGGCTTCCGTCTCTCCATCGACAAGCAAACCGAATTCGCCCGCGAACTCGTCAAGCGTTCGAACGGCCAGCTAGGCGACGAGCTGATCAACGGCCTGCTCAACTCGCCCCAAAAGGACGAGTCCGATATCTACGACCAGCGCGAACGCGTAGCCGAACTAAAACGCAAGCTGGAAAAAGTAAACACGCCCGAAGCCAGGCAGCTGCTCTCAGTCGCCGACATGTTAGTAAAGAAGAGCGTTTGGATCGTAGGCGGCGACGGCTGGGCCTATGACATCGGCTACGGCGGCCTCGATCACGTAATCGCCAGCGGAAGAAACGTCAATCTCCTGGTCCTCGACACCGAGGTCTACTCCAACACCGGAGGCCAGCAGTCCAAAGCCACGCCCCGCGCCGCGGTCGCCAAGTTCGCCGCCGGCGGCAAACCCGGAAGCAAGAAAGATCTCGGCATGATGGCCATGGCCTACGGCACCGTCTACGTAGCCAGCGTAGCCATGGGCGCAAAAGACGAGCACACGCTCAAAGCCTTCCTGGAAGCCGAAGCCTACGACGGGCCCAGCATCATCATTGCCTACGCCCACTGCATCGCCCACGGCATCGACATGACCACCGGCATGCAAAATCAAAAAGCAATCGTCGATAGCGGCGAGTGGCTCCTCTACCGCTACAACCCCGACCGCGCCGTCGCCGGAGAAAATCCGCTGATCCTCGATTCGCGCACGCCCACGAAAAAAGTTCAGGATTTCATGCTCATGGAAACTCGTTTCAAAATGTTAACCAAGAGCAATCCCGAACACGCAAAAATTCTCTGGGCCGAAGCCCAGCACGACGCCGAAGTGAGATACAAGTTCTACGAGTACCTGGCCTCCAGAAAAATGACGTCAGCACCCGAGCCAGTTAAAAAGTAGTGAGTGCCCCACTCAAGCCTTCCTTTGCCTTGAGTGGAGACTTCCATGGCTATGAAGTTTTGAGCCATGAGCAAGCAAAACCGCTGCGGTAGCCGCAAAGCGGCGTAAGAATGCAGCCCACGGCGCAAGCCGTGGGTGGCGAATAGAAAATGACCCAGCCGCGTAGCGGCGCAAGAAACTTGCCCCAAACGCAGGCCGCGGTTGCTTTAGCCGATTTGACTTGCTTGCTTTTGGGTGGCGGAGCGCTTTAGCGCTGCGATTAGAAGTTAGATTGACTGCGGCTTTAGCCGCTGAGGTGCGGAGGCTGAAGCCTCCGCATGTTAGAAGGAGAAGAAATGCTAGACCTCACGACAAAATATCTGGGACTCCAACTGCGCACGCCCTTGGTTGCCTCTGCTTCCCCTCTGTCCCAGGACCTCTCCTCCATCCGTCAGCTCGAAGATGCCGGCGCCTCCGCCGTCGTCCTCTATTCCCTCTTCGAAGAGCAACTCAAACAGGAAGGTCTCGAGCTCGACCACTATCTCAGCGAAGGCACCGAGAGCTTCGCCGAGAGCCTCACCTATTTCCCCGAGCAAAAAGAATTCCACCTCGGCCCCGACGACTATCTCGAGCACGTCCGCAAAGCCAAGGCCGCCGTGCAAATCCCCATCATCGCCAGCCTCAACGGCACCTCCGTCGGCGGATGGATTCAATACGCCACCCAACTCGAAGAAGCCGGAGCCGACGCCATCGAGTGCAACATCTATTGGATCGTCACCGATCCCAACATGTCCTCGGCCGAAGTCGAGCAGCATTACGTCGATATCGTCCAGGCCGTCAAAACCGCCGTCCACATTCCCGTCGCCATCAAGCTCAGCCCCTTCTTCACTAACTTCGTCAACATGGCCAAGCGCATCGACGAAGCCGGAGCCGACGCCCTCGTCCTCTTCAACCGCTTCTATCAACCCGATGTCGATCTCGAAACGCTCGAACTCGTCCCCCGAGTCTTACTAAGTACTCCGCAAGCCATGCGCCTGCCACTCACCTGGATCGGCATTCTCCGCGGCCGCGTCAAAGCCGCGCTCGCCGCCACCAGCGGCATTCACGGCGCCGAAGACGTAGTCAAGCTGCTCCTCGTCGGAGCCGATGTCACCATGCTCTGCTCCACTCTCATGCGCAACGGCATCAACCACCTCCGCTCCATCGAGCAAGGCGTCCGCCGCTGGATGGAGTCCCACGAATACGAATCGGCCACGCAGTTGCGAGGCGGCATGAGCCAACTCCGCTGCGCCGACCCCGCCGCCTTCGAGCGCGCCCAATACATGCGCGCCGTAAAAGGCCCCCAGCACGTCGCCCTGCCAACGCGCTAGTTAGCTGGCCCCTAATTCAAGGTATGCGTAGGCAAGCTTTGAAAGGGCGCGGCAGGCATGATGGAGCCCGGCCGGGGCGCGACAGGGCCCGCTTCCCCTCACTGATAAGAAGGCGGATTATGCGCACCCGCCTCGAAATGCGCCAGCCACGACTGCACCCATGGATCGGAACGGACGCCGTCCCAGCGCGGGTCAACACGCAGCCAGATCATCCCGTTATCGTTGGTCTCGGACGCCCTCTTCAGCCGTTCGACTGCTTTCTCCCGTTCACCGAGTCCCGCCCAGATAATCGATTCGGTCGTTGGGCCCACGTACTCTCGTTTCGAGCGTTCTTCCAGACGTACCTCAATCTCTTCCGCCTCCTGGCGCTTCCCGGCCATAGCATAAGCATGGCCCAGGGCCGCCTCATAAGTATCCGTTCGCACGCCTGAACGGTCGAGCGCGCTTTGGAAATCAGCGATTGCTTTGTCGAACTGGCCTTGGGCCTCATAGGCGAGCCCTCGTACGTAAAGCGCCGCCGTCATCTGCGGATTCGCCGCCAATGCCGTGTCGCACTCCTTCACAGCGTCATCGTAATGACGGGAGAAATAGTCAACGAAAGCGCTCCCGGCTCTCACCGCGGGAGAAAGAGGATCGAGTTCCCTCGCCCGCTCCATCTGTTCCACACTTTCATCCCTGCGGCCCATCGCCGAAAGGTAGATTGCATACCAATGATGGGCGGGAACATAGTTGTTATCCAGCTCAATCGCTCGCCGAAACTCCTGCTCCGCCTCCGGCCACTTCCACCACGAGAAAAAGTTCGCGTAGGCCAGGGCCGTGTGCGCTTCGGGCAGACTTTCGTCCAGTTCCAGCGCTTTGCGGGCGGCATCGGTCGCACGGTGCGAGCTCTCGGTCCCCGTGGCATATCCGTAGTAAACGAGTAGATTGTAGGCATCGGCCAGCCCTGCATAGGCGCGGGCATCCTCCGGATCAAACTGCAGGGCTTGGTGGAAGTAGTCGATGCTCTTCAACAGTCCTTCCCGCGTTCGCGTGTTCCAGTAGAAGCGCCCTTGCAAGTACGCCTGATAAGCCTCCGCATTGACCGTGTTTGCCTTCGCCAGTTTCGTACGCTCGGCGTCTGTCAGATGGATACTCGTCGCGATGGCCACAGCGTTCGCAACCTCGGTCTCCATCCTCAGCAGATCGCCGAGTTCGCGGTCATAGCTCTGGGCCCACAGATGCGTCCCATCGCTCGCCCGAACCAATTGCTCCGTCACCCGCAGTCTCCCCCCTGCTTCCCGGATGCTTCCCTCCAGCAAGTAGTTGACCTTCAATTCTTTGCCGATCTCCGGAATCGTCTTATTGCTTCCCTTGTAGGCCATGGACGAAGTGCGGGCAATCACACTGAGCTTGCCCGGATCCAGCACACCGAGTTGGAGAATCAATTCCTCAGTCAGACCATCGCTGAGGAACTCGCGGCTCGGATCGCCCGTCAGATTCTGCACGGGTAGCACGGCGAGCGAGGCCGCCGGAGTCGCCCTCGAAGGTTTCGGCGATCGCCCCTCCCATCGCGAGCGAATTTCTCCCGCATCCGTCACCAGCAGCAGTAGGGCGATTCCCGCCAACGCCATTACTACAGCCACCGGCCAGCGCCGCCATCTTGACCGCGTCGGCTCTGCCGGCTCGCTCGGTGGCGAAGCCCCCGTCTCTGGCAACGAGCCGTCAACCGGACCGATGAACCGGTAACCACGCCGTGGCAGGGTCTCGATGAAATCCGGCCGTTCGGCATCGTCCCCGAGCGCTTCTCGCAACTTCTTCACAGCCGTGTTGATGCTGTGCTCGAAGTCGACGAAGGTGTCTGCCGGCCACAGCCGCTCGCGGAGTTCTTCCCGGGTGACTAACTCCCCTGGACGTTCGAGCAAAATGGTGAGTATCTGAAAGGGTTTTTCTTGCAGGGGAACGGCCTGCGCCTTATTGCGCAGTTCCCGCGACACCAGGTCAACTGCGAAGGGCCCAAACCGCGTCGTTCGTCGTTCTGCGGCAGGTACTCGCATGGTCAGTACCACACCCGCGTTTGTTCGTCAAAAAAACTCTATACCGCCGTAAGAATCGCCGTCAAGGTGATGCAAAACTCATCGCTGACCACCCGGCTGCACCGCCCAAGCCGGCGATTTATCTTCAGTTCACCTCAAATTTATCTCCCGTGCATTGCCACACGCTGCCGCCCAGGCTCAACCTACCAGCAACCAAAAGAACTCTGTCGTCCAAAAAAGGAGAATCTATGTTCCGGAGTTCTCTCTTGATTATCAACGCTACTCGCCTTGATGACGATTCCCCTGTATGCGCAGCCATCGAAATCATCAATTCCAGATACCGGAGATATCCCATGGCCCGAACAAGAATTATTGCGACCTTAGCCACGATTGCATTTCTCAGCACGTTGTCATTTGCACACAGCACCTCCAACTACTGGGTGGGAACTTGCCATCCGAGAAGCCCGTTCTTTACCACGATTTCCGATGCGGTCCGTAGCGTTCCTCCGTATGCCACTATTAAAGTCTGCCCCGGCAACTATCCGGAACAGGTCTTGATCACGCAGCCGTTGACCTTGGAAGGGGTGATGTCGGGAGATAGCGGTGCCGCCACTGTTGTTGTGCCCTCATGGACCATGACGCAATATGGACAGGACTTTATTGGTTTCGATGCCTATTTTCAGATTCTTGTGCAAGGCACGACAGGTCCGGTCAACATCAGTAACTTGGTTGTGGATGGAACTGGCGGGACCATCCCCTCGAGCGATACGACTGGGTACAGCGTCGGCATTTACTTCCAAAACGCATCCGGGTCCGTAACCAATACGAGCATCCGAAATCAAACCGCAGGATGGCAGTCGATCGGCATTTACGCCGATGGCTCAGGTGCAGGCCCGAGTCTAACGCTCGAAAACAACATTGTTCGTGGTCAAACTTACGCTGGGATACTTCTGTGGGGGTTGGTTTTCAGCACCCCAATCAATGCAACCCTCATAGGCAACACGGTTGATGAACCCACAATGACGACCATACTCGGTGAGAACCTGTACGACAATGGCATTCTCCTTTACTCGTCGGCAGGTGCGGTGCGAGCCAATACCGTTACATCCGGACAAGGCCTGTTTATCGAGTCCTCCAATCTCAACGTCAGTGGGAATGACCTCAACGGACGGCTGCCGTTCTGGGCTGACAGAGACTCCAGCACCGTCACAGGGAACACCATCGTATGCGCTTCATGTACGGCCTATGACACCGCCGCTGGAATCGGCAACGGCGCAACCAAATTCAGCGGGAACAAGATCGACGCCGGCGGCCATGCCACAGGAATCTTGCTCAGCCTGGCAGGGACAGCCCAAGTCGACTCGAATACCATCGCGAATTCCTCCATTGCCGTACTAGGGTGTTCGGCTTTTGGAGATGCCAGCGGCTATACCGTTACGCACAACACCGTTATCGACGCCACCACTGGAATAAAAATGCCTTCGGGCAACTCCGCCGCGCCCAACGCCTTCCTTGCAACAACGAACGCGGTCGGAGCGTGCTACTGATCGACGACACCATGCCGCCAGACGAGCAGCTCCAGGGCGACAGCGTGCGAAAACTGCAGGGACTGACGAAAACTGCAGGGACAGACGGGACGTTTCCCCACGCGTCACAGACGATCAACAAAGCCGTAAACGGCCGAGTTTCTACTCGAGTTCCCTTTAACGGGAGGAAAGTTACTCGGCAAAACAAGTCACTCAATTTCTCACTTTCGTTAAGCAAACCCTGTCATTAGGAGGAAAATATATGTTTCGAACTTTTGTCCTGATTTTCGCACTACTCGCCCTGATGGCGATTCCCGTCTGGGCGCAGCAATCGAAACCGCTGACTCTGCACCAAAAAGCACAAATAGAATCGGTCAGCCCCGATGCAACCATTACTTGTACCTACCAATTCACCTCGGGCAGCGGCAACACTTACCTGCAGTTTTGTGTGACAGTCAATGGCAACATCGTTGAGTTTCAGAGTCCATCAGGCGTCGAACAGCTTGCGCCCCAAAGCGCTTACCCATACGAGGGTTATGGCCTCTGCGATCTCTCTGGCTCCAGCAACATCGGGTATTACGACTATGCCTACGGCGACAGCGGAAACTGGAACGCACCAACTACTCTTTCTCACACCAGTACCGCGGTCAAGATTGCGCGCACCACGAGCGACGGACTTTGGACCCTGACCCAGACCATCAGCATGGTCGCCGGTACCAATCCGTATGCCAAGATCGTTATGGCGCTGAAGAACAACTCCGCCATCACCAGGCACGCGTTCCTGCTCCGCTATGCCAACGCCATTCCCGACAACGGTCCCGCTACCAGTTACGCCGAGAACTACGATGGAACATGGGAAAGCGCGTGGGGTGTCTGTCCAATGAATGTATGCACTAACGGTGGTCCCTATGGATTGATGCTTCAGGAGTTAGGAAATCCCACTCCGGCCAGTATCTCGTGGGCGCGCGGGGGCTTTGCCATCGACACCATGCAAGGTCCGGATCCCTGCAACTTCGGCACGAATTATGTAGGAACCATTACCAATGGCCTGGGCTCCATCGTCTACAACTACAACATCAACTTGAACAAACAACAGACTGGCACCTTCACCGAGAGGTACATCACTTTCTGACGCACATACGAAATGCGGGACGAAATCCGGGAAATGCGGGGCCAGACGGGACGTTCCCGAGCTTCCCTGCGCCTCGCACGGAGGATTAACAAAGCGGTAAACGTCCCGTTTATCCCCGGGCCGCAACTATGGGTCCCGCCGGAACCAAATTCGAGCCGAACGGTTGCATGGCCATTCCGCTCGAATCCGGCGGGGCCCGTCGGCTGGAAGGAAAGACCGCTGGCCGCGTCGCCCAAACGGGCGCCAAATCAAGGAAATAAAGGCGCCTTGCATATATCATAAAACTACCCGGAAACCGCCAAAATTCTTAGCCCATTTTGTCTACTTTTGTACCCAATACAAATCCACTTTCGTACCCCTCCACGAAAGAGGAAGTTCGGTAGGCAAAGACTGCCCTCTTCCTTCACACCCCCACCAGCTCCCCCACCGTCCCCCTCTGCAACAGATACGCCCCCGGCCCCTGCTGCCCCCGCACCGACCGGCAATACTCCGCCACCACAAATCCCGCCTTCAGGCTCTCGCGGAACGCCCACCTAGTCGCTTCTCGCCACCCCCGCGCCAATCCCACGTCCGCCTTCTCAACTGCCAGTATCTCCCCCGGAATCTCAATACTCACCCGCTCCCGCCCCAACGCCTCGCCCAGCTCCGCCAGCGCCGGCCTCCCTTTCCCGTCAAACCGCACCAGCGGAGCCAGCAGCCGCAACGCATCCAGCGTTTCCGCTCGCCCGTTCTTCCCCGCAATCCGGTCCCTCACCCGCCGCGAGTCCAGCAGCCACCGCACCCAGAGCCGGTCCGTCCCGTTCCGATGCAGCACGCTCGAAGTCTCAGGCCCGTAGAAGTCGACTTTGTAGGTCTCAGACAGCACCCCCAGCTTGGCGAAATTGAAGTGTGCATTGCGGCTTTGCAGTGGATCGAACGTCCACGTTATCTCGTGAACCCCCATCGCCAGCGCCCGCTCCCGCTGAGCCCACTTCAGCCGCGCCCCCAGATCCAGATGCCGGAAAGCATCGAGCACCGCCAGCATGTGCGAATGAATCGTAGTCTGCCCGTGCTCCCGCCCCAAAAACCCGAACGCAAAGCCGACCATCCGTTCTTTCCCAGGCTTTGCCTTGCCGGACCCTTTCTTGCCGCACCCCTCCTGATCCGGCGTAGTTTTTTCGTGCGTTCCCTGCTCGAAAGCGCCGATAAATATGTTGCCGACTGCCCTCAACGCGATTGCCAGCGTCAGCGGAATGGCATCGTCGTCGTCCATCCCCCACACTTCTTTTTCCACGGCCTTGAGTTGAATAAGCTCGTCAATTGAGCGCAGGTCGCGTATTGACATCTGTGGCGCAGCCGCAGTCATCGCGCCCCTTCTTACAGCAGCCGTTGCATCTTTGTCAACAGTAGAGACGCGGCTTGCCGCGTCTCGAGACGGGGCGAGCCCGGTCTCTACGGCGGGAGACGTGTTTCTGGAAGCTTGTTTTCACAAGAAGCGTCGCTTCCCTACACTATCGCGTCGCGGGGAAGTTCAGCCGCACGCCACCACGTACCAGAATTGGCGGGCCCAGGTTGATCAGCGACGGGAAGCCGTTTCCCACCGGCGTGTTCGCCACCTGATAGCGTTGGTTGGTCAGGTTCTCCATCCCGGCAAAAATTTGGAAGTGGCGCTCCAGTTCGCGCCCCACTTCGAGATTCATCGTGTAGAACGCGTTCAACGGATATTGATTCTGGTCGTCGTCAAACTGGCGTCCGATGAACCGGCCCTGCACGCTCACGAACAGCCGCGACGGATTCCAGTAGCGCGCCTCCCAGGTGAAGACGTTACGCGGCACTTGCGCGACATCTAGTCCCGCAAGGCTGACTGCGCCCGCGGGCGCCGGATAGTTCACTACCGTCGCCGCTGTGTAGGCATAGCCGGCCGTGATCTGAAGGTCGTGGCGTACGTGCATTACTCCATCCAGTTCCACGCCGCGCGATCGCGTGCGCCCGAGGTTTTCTTTTTGCCGCAAGGTGGGCATCGCGGTCGTCACGTTCTCGATAGGGTCGACAATATCGCTCCAGAAAAATGTTCCGCGCACGTCCAGCCGCCGGCTCCATCCGGTGACGTTCATTCCCACCTCGGCTCCCGTCAGCCGCTCGGCAATGAGCCCCGGGTTGTTAAGTGTCAAAACACTTCCCACTCGGAAAGGCCGGTACAGCTCGTTCAGCGTGGGCGCGCGGAATGCCCGGTAGACCGAACCAGTCACCGACACATGCTCGTTTAATGCGCGCAAGACGGAAAGGCGCGGATTGAAAGTCAGATCGCTGCGGTCGGGAACTTGCGTCAGCGTGGGCGTCCCGGAAACGGGGACTGCAATCGTATATCCGGCGAAGTTACTCCAGTCGTCGACACGCGCGGCAAAGATCACGGTCCATTTCGGGCGGTGAAAAATGTCTTCCCCAAACCAACCCAACGTGCGCTGGCGCCCCGCTCCCACCTGGCTCTGATTCTTCCCCACGAAGAACAGGTCATGGCTCGCCCCGATCACTTCATTCAAGTCCATTCCGCCGATCAGCGTTTGGCTCTTGCCGAGCAGGTGCGTCCATTGCGCTCCCCCACCCACCACCTGTTCGGGAACATGCTGAGTGTCGGTCTCCGTTTCTGTGTCCCGGTTGCTCTTTGCGCTCGTCACCGAGGAATATTTCTGGTGATAGCTTTCTACGTCCCCGTACAGCCGAACCGAGAGCGAATCGTTGCCGCCGAACTGCTTGTCCAGACCGCCCGCGCCCTCGCCAATCTGCGTGTCGTTGGTCTGAATTCGCGTTCCGTTGTTGCGGAATTCGGTGAAGTAGTTTCCGCGCCCGAAGATTCTCCCGTGCGCGCCGAGTTCGTGCCCGATCAGCGCATAGACGGTCGCATCTTTCACATTCGCCGGCGTATCCACGCTGCCGCGCTGCGAGTCCGGCACGAGGATGAACCCATCCGTGCGAAACATCTCCGTCGTCGCGGAGTAGTCCCACTTCCCCACGCGGCTCCCGGTCCAAAACGAAAGCTCTGGCGTGCGCTCGTTGCCATAGGAAGATTCAAGCGCAAACGCGGGCGCTTCCGGTTGCCGCATCAGAAACTGGACCACTCCAGCCATGGCGTCGCTGCCGTAAAGATTCGACGCTCCGCCGCGCGCCACCTCTACCGTGGACACGGCGACGCGAGGAACCCGATCCCAATACACCCAGCCGCCGAACGGATCTATCAGAGAAATGCCATCCGCCAGCACTAGCGCCCGGCTCGAGGCGCTTCCGCCCAGTCCGCGCAGCGAAACTCCTTGCGTCCCGGGATTCGCGGAGCGGCTATCGGACCGCCGGAACAGTGAGAAGCCGGGCACGTCGCGCAGCACATCGTCCATCCGCAGGGCTGGCGAAGCTGTTACGTCCGCCGTTGAAAGCAGAATGTTGCTGCCGGGCGCATCGGATAGCCGCACTTCCGTGCGCGCCGCCGATACGAGCACCTGCTCGTTTACCGATGGTGTCGCCAGTTCGATCTCTAGGTGGATCACACCCCCGCTTGTTCCGCTGTCGCCCAATATTCCGTCGCCACCAAATAGCTTGCGCGTCGTGACAAATCCCGGCGACGCAACCTCGACCGTTCCCGGCCCGAAAGGAACGCTGACAAACGCGAACCGTCCTCGCTCGTCCGTTCGCGCGCTGGCGCGAAACGCGCCACTTTCCAGCCGGACTGTCGCCCCGCGAATTACCGCGCCGGTCGCATCCCGCACCACGCCATCCACGCTTATCGTAGAAACAGGAGACGACTGCGCCGCGCAGTAACTAACGGCGACGAAAACGGCAGACGCAAAATAGGCGACTTGAGATCGGACTCGTAGCATTTATTCTTTGGCTAACGCGCCATTTCCGCGTTGCTTGACAATATCAGAACAAGGCGACTGGTCTAAGTGACCATGCGGTAACCTTGGTCACCCGCGGGGCGGTGGTCAGCGGTTGCGATCATTTTCGATTCGGCTTTGGCGACGGGCTCTACGATGTGCGATACTTTGCTCAAGATCGTGGGGCTCGCTATGACCGTAAGCGATTTTCGCCGCATCGCGCTCAGCTTCGACGGTGCCGATGAGAGTTCGCACATGGGCAACCCCGACTTCCGGGTTGGCGGCCACATCTTTGCTACGCTCGCTTCCGCGAAGCAAGGCTACGGGAACCTGATGCTCACTCCGGAGCAGCAAGCGGCCTTTGTCGAAGAGATGCCGGAGGTCTTCCTTCCAGTTCACGGCGGTTGGGGACGAAGGGGAGCGACGCACATTCGTCTGGCGAAGGCCGGCGAGGATGTGCTGGCGGGAGCGCTGCAAGCCGCCTGGAAGCTGCGCGTCGAGAAAAACGCAAAGGCGGCAGCTAAGCGCGGCGCTGCGAACGAGCTGTTGCCTGGCGCGCAATCAGGCTGCAAGGTGGCAAGTAAGCGTGCTCCCAAAGCACAGGCCGACGCTCGCCGCCAAAAACGATGAAAACGTTTCCCGCATCGCGCCCAAGCTCGATTCACACCGTTCCCCGCATCTAAGCCAGCATGCTACCCTCGACACCGGAGACCCGAACCGTGAAACCTCTAGCCGCGTTCCTGCTCGTCTCTTTTCTGCTGGTGGCCGCCAGTTTACCCGCCGCCGCTGCCGATCACGGCAGCATCGTCCGCGAAGCGATCATCTATATCTCACCCGACACTTCTTCCGCCAAGCTTGCGCAAGTCGAGCGCGGACGCGAACTCGTGCTGCTCGATAAGACTCATAACTGGGTCCACGTCGAAGCTATGCTTGGCTACGCTAATATTCCCGATCCTGCTTTCATCGAAGATGAAGATGCCGAGCGAAAAACTATTACTGGTTGGATCCGGGACACCGGTATCGTCTGGCCCTCCACCCCGAATGGAGACCGCATTCTGTTTGGCGCCGCCGTCGACTCGGAAGATGAAGCCAGCCGGCGTCACGGCCGCCGCGGCGCCGGCCAGGACGCGCTTCGTCTCTATTACCGCGTCTACGACATTTACCCTACTTCGCCGCTAGCCGGAGAAGCGTTGTATCGCGCTGCCGACATCAAATGGCAATTCGACAAAGCCGACATGCAATCCCGTCCTTCCGCCCACGAAAAGGAATTCTACTATCGACAGGGCATCAACGAAGAACAGATGAAGTTAGTCATGAAGAAGTTCCCGGGGTCGAAGTGGGCCGACTTAGCCGCCTTCCATCTCATCGACAACAAACTTTGCGGCGAATGGCAGGGTTCTTCCAAGTGTCCCGACAAAGAAGCCGAGATCTACGAGAAATACGCGAAAGAACATCCACAGTCTCCTTCGGCGCCGGAAGCCTTATACGACGCGGCTTACCGGCGAGCCGCGCTGATTGAGATTTATAAGACAGAAGATCAATCGAAGAAATCGGAGCAGGCCAAGAACCAGGCGATATCAATAATGCAGCAGTTAGTCTCGCAATATGGGCAGAGCGACTGGTCGTCGCGAGGGCAGATGCTTCTTTACTTGGTGCAGCAGGGAACGCCTACTTATGGCAATGTTGTGGAGTAAGTTGTCGTGGAAAGCCGGTAAGAGTGCGGCCTCAACGGCTAAAGCCGCCGATGATTTGCTACGGACTCGCTAAAGCGATACCCTGATACGAACCTCACTTCTGGCGGCGCGGCTGAAAGCCGCGCTCTTCCAAGGCAAGACCGCAAATCGTAAGCAGTCCCAAGTGGGAACTTCCTTAGACCCACTCAACTTTTGGGGTCTGCGGAATGATGCCGGCTTTGTGGCCCATGTCGAGCAGGCGGCGCACCGCTTCCCTGCCGTCTTCACCGTAGTCGAGCGTGCGCTCATTGACGTACATGCCGACGAACTTGTCGGCGAGCTGCGGGTCGAGGTCGCGGGCAAATTGCATGGCATAGGCAAGAGCTTCGTCGCGATGATCGAGTGCGTACTGAATGCTGTCTTTCAAAGCCTGGGTGACACTCGCCATCATCTCGACGCCAAGGGCGCGCCGAATTGCATTTCCGCCGAGCGGCAGTGGAAGACCGGTAACCTTCTGCCACCATCTGCCGAGATCGACAACCCGGTGCAATCCAGACTTATCGTAGGTCAACTGGCCCTCGTGGATGATCAGGCCAGCTTCATACTTCCCTTCCAGAACCTGCGGAATAATCTGGTCGAACGGAGCTACGTCGACCTCGATCCCGGGCGCGAATAACTGCAGCGCCAGATACGCCGTGGTCAGTTTGCCGGGAACTGCAACTCTCTTCTGTTTGATTTCGGATTGCGTAAAGGGCCGACTTGAAACCAGCATGGGGCCATAGCCGTCACCCACGCTGCCACCGCACGACATCAGCGCGTAATCCTGCTGAATATAAGGATAGGCGTGGAACGAAATCGCCGTGACGTCATACACGCCGCGCTGGGCATCGCGGTTGAGGGTTTCGATGTCGCACAGCGTGTGCGTGAAGCGAAGACCGGGCACGCGAACCTTGTTCGTGGCCAGACCGTAGAACATGAAGGCATCATCGGAATCCGGGCTGTGGGCCACGGTGATTTCGCGGACGGGAGAAGAAACGGTACTCATAACTTGGGTGGCTGGCTCTCGGCTTTTGGCTCTCGGCCAAACAACTTCTTACTGCTTATGCCTGGCGCGAAAAACGTCGATTCCACTGGGTGGCGGCCGCCGCGGCCAACATGATCTTGATCACCTCGGCAAAAACGAACCAGTACAGGCCCCACCTGGCGGCCTGCGCGAGCGAGTGCGTGATGGCGAAGAGATAGCCCAAGCCACCGGCGAATAGGACGATCTCACCGGCGAATGCTGCCAGCGCGGCCCAGCCAAAATGGCGGGAGCTGCGCTCGTAGATCCATCCGGCGACGAAGGCTACGAATGGATAGGCCATCAGAAAGCCGCCGGTTGCGCCGATGATTTGCGCGACTCCGCCCGGCCCCGCCGGACTGAATACGGGCAAGCCCGCTGCGCCCTCGGCCAGATAAAGCGCCAGCGCGGCAAATCCACGCCGCGATCCGAGTGCCAAAGCGACGGCGAGCACGCCGAAATTCTGCAGCGTCAGCGGCACGGGAGTAAACGGCAGCGGCACGGTCACGCGCGCACAAAGGGCCACAAAAAGACTGGCACCGATCACAATGGCGGCCTGCTTTGCCCACTCCAGGGATCGAGATTGCGAGGGTAAAATTTGAGTCGCTGCTTTCGTCATTCCGTTCCTTTCGTGAGACCGATCAGGCGTCGGGCGAGGATGGGGGCCGGTCTTGCGAGTCGGATTCCGCGGCATGGCCCGGTGCTTGTTTCAACTGGCGCCGAACCCGCGTATAGAGCAGGACTGCAACCGACACCACTGCCGCTGTACTGACCGCAAGAATCAACAACCACCAGAGCATCCGCACAACTGTTTAGGATAGCAGATGGCAGGAACAACATTGGAGAAGAACGGAGGAAAATCGCTCCCGCAATCACGGGAGCGGCCTCAATCCATATCTTAAAGAAGTTCGTCGCCCACTGCGCCTGAGCCGGATCAGCCTTTCTTCGCCGCCTTCATCAGTTGTTTGCGCCGCGCCTCCACGTTCACAGACACGCGCTCCAGGCGCTTGCGCGCCAGCTTCGATCCGGTAGCCACCTTCTCCATGTTCAGCCACGCGTCCGGATTGTTCATCTTCTGGCGCAGTTCTTTGAGGAATGGATGGATTTTCGCAAAGAAGAAGAACATCTCCCCGCTGCAACCTGGTTGGAGAAATAGTTCTTCATGCAACGCGCCCTGTAGCACCAAAGACGCGGCCATATCCCAATAGCCGCCAACCTGGCGCAGCCAGTTGTTTTCCTGGCTGGGAAATGCGTTGGCCACTTTCAGGAAATCGTCCGCGCTCAGTGGCCAGAAATCTACAAGAAACCAGTTCCTCGCCTTGCGCATCTCCGCTTCCCGGCGGAGATCGTAAAGCTGCAACATCAGCATGCCATCATGTGTACTTGCTTTTTTCGCCATGTTCTCGCCTCGTTTATTTTGAAGTGATTTCTGCCGCGCAAGTCTTCAACATCTCAACTTGACTTCGCGGCTTCCGCCACAATTTCGGCCGCGCGCTCGTAATCGCACTCCTTGTTCGGGCACGCGATTACGGTCCCGTCTTTCCGCATGCGCTCGACAAGGTATTCGTGGCCGCACGTCGGGCACTTTTCCGCAATCGGCTTCGCGGCCGACGTGAATTTGCACTTCGGGTAATTCGAACATCCGTAGAAAGTATTGCCCTTGCGCGCCCGCTTTTCGACCAGTTCGCCTTCCTTGCACAACGGGCACTTCACGCCGATGAAATTCTGCTTCACGTACTTGCAATCGGGATAGCCGCTGCACGAAGTGAACTCGCCGTAGCGTCCGTGCCGCAGAATCAGATTGCGCTTGCACAGCGGGCAGGTTTCGTCGAGCGGAATGTCGGGGACTTTCTTGCCCTGATCCAACCGCCGCGTGGTTTTGCAATCCGGATAGCCGGTGCAAGCCATGAACTGCCCGAAGCGCCCACGCTTCAGCACCATCACGCGCCCGCAGTTTTCGCAGTACTCCTCCTGCGTAGTCTCCTGCAAGTCGGCCGAATCGAGATCCGGCAGATTGATTGGATTCTCCTTAGTGAAGGTGCAGGAGTTTGGATCTTCCTTGTCGTAAGTGCTGCAAGCGTAGAACGAGCCGTGTTTGCCCCACTTGATGACGAGCGGCGCGCCGCAGCGCTCGCACTTCTCGTCCGTGGGCTTCTCCATACGCTTGATGTTTTCCATGTGCTTCTCGGCGTATCGGAGATCCTTGGCGAACTTCTTATAGAACTCGCCGAGCGCATCCGCCCACTTCTCCTTGCCTTCTTCAATCTCGTCCAGCTCTTCTTCCAGCCGCGCCGTGTACTGGAAATCGAAAATGTCCTTGAAGTTTTCGACCAGCAGATCGGTCACAACCAGGCCAATTTCCGTGGGCACAAACTTGCCGCCTAGCTTTTGCGCGTACTGCCGCTCCTGAATCGTGCTCAGAATGGTGGCGTAGGTAGAGGGCCGGCCGATGCCGCGCTCTTCCAGCTCTTTCACGAGCGAGGCTTCGTTGTACCGCGGAGGCGGTTCGGTGAAATGCTGCTCGGGCTTCAGCGCCTTCAACGTCAGTTTCTGTCCGGCTTCGAGCGGCGGCAGCTTGTGCTTCAGTTCCTCGTCCTCTTCGTCCTTGGTGTCTTTCGACTCTTCGTAGACTTTAAGGAAACCATCGAACTTCATCACCGATCCAGTTACGCGGAACCAGAAAATTTCGTTGGCTGACTTCGCATCGATATCGACCGTTGTTTGGTCAAAGACCGCAGGATTCATCTGCGACGCGATAAAGCGCTGCCAGATCAGCTTGTAGACCTTGAATTCGTCTTCTTGCAGATACTGCTTGACCTGGTCGGGATGCCTCACCGCCGCCGTGGGGCGAATCGCCTCATGTGCTGCCTGCGCTTCTTTCTTCTCCTTATATGTGTTCGGCTTTTCCGGCATGTACTGCGGACCATACTCAGACGAGATATAGTCGCGCACTTCCGTGATCGCGTCGGGAGAAACGCGAGTCGAATCGGTACGCATGTAGGTGATGAGGCCGACCAGTCCCTCGTCGCCCAGTTCAATACCTTCATAAAGGCGCTGCGCAATCATCATGGTGCGCTTCACGCTGAAGCGCAGCTTGCGCGAGGAATCCTGCTGCAGCTTGCTGGTCGTAAACGGAGGCGTGGCGTTGCGGCGGCGCTCTTTCTTTTCGGCCGAACGCACCACCCAGTCGGCGTTTTCGAGGGCGAGGCGAATTTTCTCCGCGTCCTCGCCATTGGTGATCTCGACTTTCTCTTCGCCTTTGCCCAGAAAGCGCGCGTCGAATGCCGGCGGCTTGCCGGCGGCGAGATTCGCGTCGATGGTCCAGTATTCTTTCTTTTCGAACGCCTTGATCTCGCGTTCGCGATCGACGATCAACCGTAGCGCGACGGTTTGCACGCGGCCCGCCGAGAGCCCACGGCGAACTTTATCCCATAGAAGAGGAGAAACCTGATACCCCACGAGGCGGTCGAGCACGCGGCGGGCCTGCTGGGCGTCCACCAGGTTGCGGTCAATGTCGCGGGGATGCTCGAACGCGGCTTTCACGGCGCGCTGCGTGATCTCATTGAACGTCACGCGGCGGATGCGCTCGCCATCCGGATGTTCTTGTTCTTTCTTGGTGGTCTTCCCTTTCTTCTTTTTCTTGCCGTCGTCTCTAAGTTCGTCGGCGAGATGTGCGGCAATGGCTTCGCCCTCGCGGTCCGGATCAGGAGCAAGGTAGATCGTATCGGCCGCGAGCGCGAGCTTCTTCAGCTTGGCAAGAACTTTTTCCTTGCCCGGGATGACGACGTACTCGGTGCTGAAGCCGTCTTCGACATCGACGCCGAGGCTGCTCTTGGGCAGGTCTTTGACGTGCCCGAATGAGGCATCGACGGTGAATCCCTTGCCCAGATATTTTTGAATCGTTTTCGCCTTCGCCGGCGATTCGACAATGACTAGACCTTTAGACAATGTTCCCTCAGTTTGCGGGTATTGGATTTGAAGCTAGCACGAATGCGGGGGATGCAACAACTGCGGGGCTGCACTCGGCTCTTAGCTTTTGGCTTTTGGCTTTTAGCCCCTTATTGCCGCCGCAGAAATTTTTGACTCTGCTTCGTTCGCTTTGAGTTTTTGCGACAACGATGACATCATGCGCATGATTATTCCCAGTCCGCCTCAAGCCGCTCATGCGTTTTCGCGTCCAAGAAATTCAAGTCGCGCGCGAGCAGAGTATGGTAGGACAACTCCGCGCCTGATCCCATCGCGATCTGGACGAACCGAGCCATTTCTTTATCCGATCGTCTTCCGCATCCTTCCGCGAGATTCGCCGGAATTGAGGCTGCGGCACGGCGCATTTGACTCGTGAGTCCAAAACGCTCTTCGCCGGGGAATGTCGCTGTGCTCTTGTAAATAGATAAAGTCAAGCGGTGTGCCTTCTCCCATACCAGCAGGTTCCTATAATTTCTCATAACACCTCCGAACGATTTAGCCAAAGGCCAAGAGCCAATAGCTAAGAGCTAGAAGCTTTTCACAAAATTCTTCCCCGCCAGCTGCCGCACTTTTCCGTTCAGCTCCAGTTCGAACAGGGCGGCAAAGATTTCGGAGGAGGACATTTCGTTTTCGAGCATTTCTACCAGTTCGTCGATCTGGGTAGACTGATCGGCTTTCAGCAGCCTAAGGATCTTCTGTTCGTGCGGCGACCGAACGTCGTCCGGGAATAGAGATGCGTTTGAAGGCTGCGGGGATTCAAGCTGCGTGGAACTGAGAGCAGCCTGCACGTCGGTTGGAAGCTCTTCCCAAACGTCTTCCCACGTCGCCACCAGCTTCGCGCCCTGCTTGATCAGAGTGTTCGGACCCCACGAATTTTTGTTGGTCACGTTGCCCGGCACTGCATATACGTCGCGGTTCTGCTCGAGCGCGCAGCGCGAGGTGATGCGCGTGCCGCTGTACTCTGCCGCCTCCACGACCAGCACGCCGGCCGACATGCCGCTGATGATTCGGTTGCGGATGGGGAAATTTTGCGGCGTCGGGGAGGTGCCAATGGGGAATTCGGAAATCAATGCGCCGCCGAGCGCGAGAATCTGTTCGGCAAGACGCGTGTTCTCCTTTGGGTAGAAGACGTCAATTCCGGTGCCGAGGACGGCGATGGTTTTTCCTTTGGCAGCGATGGCGCCGCGATGCGACGCCGTGTCAATGCCACGCGCCAAGCCGCTGATGATCACAAGACCACGTGCCGCCAGGTCCGTCGCCAGTCGCTCGGCCATCCCCGTGCCGTAGGGCGTCGGATGACGCGTTCCAACCATCGCAATGCCCGGCTGCGATAGCAATTCCACGCATCCCTTCACGAAAAGAATCACCGGCGGGTCGTAGATTTCCTTCAGCCGCGGCGGATATTCCGGGTCACTGAGGGAAATGATCGTTGCCTTCGTCGCAGCCGCCTTCGCCAACTCTTCCTGCGCCAACTCCATCGACTTGCCGGTCGCAAGCCCCTGCGCCGAAATCGCGCGCATCCCGGTCGCTTCCAGTTCCGTAAGGCTGGCCTGGAAGATTCGCTCCGCGGCGCCAAAGTGCGCCACCAATTTGCGGATGCGTGAAGGCCCCAGCCCGTCAGTGAGTGCGAGGGCCAGCCAGTAGATGGCGTCGCGCGAGGCAGAGTTTGCGCTGGTTGCGGCTATTGTCGACATTGCCGATGACGCTAGCGTTGCCGTGGCGCGGTGTCAATGATGGCGCGCACAATGCTTTTGGTAGAATTCGCAACGTGATGAGCAGGTTAAGGATCTCGGCCATTTCCTATCTCAATACCGCCCCGCTGATGTGGGATTTCGAGCATGGCGGTGCTGAGCAAAAAGGCGCGGCGGCCGACTTCGATATTTCCTACACCATTCCTTCGGCCTGCGCGCGGGCGCTTGCCGAGGGCACGGCAGACATTGGAATTATTCCCGCCGCGGCATTTACAACGGTCCCTGGTCTGGCCATCATTCCCGACGTTGCCATCGCGGCGCGGCGGGCCGTGCGGTCCATCCTCCTCGTCAGCAAAGTGCCGATTGGCCAAGTGAACACAGTGGCGCTCGATACGTCGTCGATGACGTCGGTGGGGCTAACGAAAATTCTGTTCGCAAAATGGCTGGGCGGAGAGCGCGATTACACCGCTATGGCTCCGAATCTCGACGAAATGTTGGCTGGCTGCGATGCTGCGCTGCTGATCGGGGATCCTGCTCTCCAGGTCGATCGCAGTCGCTTCGTCACACTCGATCTGGCCGAGGAGTGGATTGCGCGCACGGGAAAATCATTCGTCTTCGCTTTCTGGGCCGTGCGGCAGCTGGCGCTCGCCGGCCGGAATGCGCGGGCGATTGCGGACGTGTTCCAAACTTCACGGGATCACGGGCTACAACCGGAAAATCTTGAAGCCATTGCGCAGGATTGGGCGCAGCGCCTGAAGCTGCCGATCGAGACGATTCGGAGTTATTTTGCGCGCAACATCCACTATTATCTGGATCCGCCGTGTCTGGAAGGGCTGGCGCTGTTTTATCGCTACGGGGCGGAGATTGGAGCGCTGCCTGAGCCGCCCGAGCTGCGGTTCGTTTAGAGGTCAACAGCTCCGCTCTTGCCTGGTCGTTTCCCACCGCAGGGGTAAAGCGCGAACGAACGATAGACGAGACACCCGTCAACGCGGCCTGCTAGTTTGTTAGCCGGAAGTTTACAGTCACGGTTGTTTCAACGGCCGCCGGCCGGCCATTCACAGAATAGGGTTCAAAACGCCACCAGCGCACTGCATCCCGGGCTGCATGCGACAGTACGTCGGGCCCGCTGACAAACTTCGTCTGTGACACAGCACCCTCGGCATTCACAACAGTATCCAGCACCACTGTGCCTTGCACTCCCGCCTGCCGTGCAACTTCCGGATATTCGGGGAGAACGCGGTAGACGATCCGCTGCTCCATCGCGTCAGGTGGAACCTTCAACTGTGGTTGCACCTCCGCGGCGTCTTTTGCCGGAAGTTGCGCTTCCAGTTCGGCCCATCCTTGCTGCCAGTGCCACCAGGCCAGTCCAGCCGAGATCGCCGCAATAGAAACGGCGAGCGCAATCATGAGCCGGATGCCGGACCTGCGCGTCGAGGGCTCCGGGTTTGCGGGTTGCGCGGGCTCTTCAGCTGCCGCTGAGGCGCGGTCTGCGGGGTCGGACAACACAAGTTCGCCTTGGCGTCGAGTCCAGTAGCGGACAATCGATTGCTGTTCGACTGGCAGGCGAAGAAACTGAAGACCAAAACATTTTTCGTGTTGATAGCGCACCACCGCCGTCGCCCGAACCGGCAGGCTCATGTGCGGAACAAAAAACTCGACGCGGACGGACTCGCCGACGAGCAGCTGCGCTGCTGGGACAACTCCCATTCCGCCCTCGCCGATCTCAACGCTACTGCCAGCAATATGGTTGGGAATGCCCGAGCGCAGTACCGTGAGAGCCAACGGTACGTTTAGTTTGTAGCGAGTGACACTCCGCGTGGAGGCCATTCCCTGCGAGAATGCCGGACTCGCTCCTGTAGCCATCGCTCAGCTCCTTGCCGTTGACTCGGCTTGAGATTTTCTTGGCACGCAGCCGCCAGGTCCTGGATGATTGCTTTCTAACACAGGCGAGCACCCTCGTTGACGTAACCGACGTAACCAGCGATTTCACAAACATCGTGATCGGCCCTCGCCCATCGTCCCAGTACTCGCATCCACCCCTCCGACCGGATAAAATAGCCATTACCGTGGGGTAAGCGAATGTCCCTGACCAAGCAGCAAGCTCTCGAGATGTTCCAGTCCGATGACCTGATCGGCATTGGCATGGAAGCCGATGCCGTTCGACGCCGCCTCCATCCCGAAGGAGTCGTCACCTACATCATCGACCGCAACATTAATTACACGAACTTCTGCACGGAATATTGCACTTTCTGCGCCTTCTATCGCCCGCTCAAGGGGCCGGCCTCGAAGGAAGGCTACATCCTTGATTTCGACACGATCTACGAGAAGATTCGCGAGACCGTCGAACTCGGCGGTACGGGCGTGCTTATGCAGGGAGGCCTGCATCCGGATCTCAAAATCGACTGGCACGAAAAGATGCTCAGCGGCATCAGACAGCGCTTCCCGAAAGTTCATCTGCATTGCTACTCCGCGTCGGAGATTCTCGCCATCGCCGAATACAGCGATCTCAGCGTGCGCGATACGATCGTGCGCCTGCGCGATGCGGGCCTTGACTCCATCCCGGGCGGCGGCGCCGAAATTCTGGACGACGAAGTGCGCGACAAGGTTGCGCGGCTCAAGTGCCTCACCGAAGACTGGCTGCTCGTGCATCGCACGGCGCACCAGCTCGGCATGCGCACGACAGCGACCATGATGTTTGGCGTCGGCGAATCGTTCGAGCACCGCATCAATCATTTCGACGAGGTCTATCGTTTGCAGGAAGAAACGGGCGGCTTCACCGCCTTCATTCCCTGGAGCTTTCAGCCCGCCAACACCGCGCTCGGAGGCCGCAAATGGGATGAGGCTACTGCTGTCGAATACCTTAAGGTGCTCGCCATCTCGCGCCTGTATCTCTCGAATTTTCAGAATGTTCAGGCCAGCTGGGTAACCCAGGGGTTGAAGGTTTGTCAGATGGGTCTGCGCTTCGGCGGCAATGACGTGGGCTCGGTTATGCTCGAAGAAAACGTAGTGCGCGCGGCGGGCGTCACCAACTGCACGACTGAGGAAGAACTGCGGCGGATTATTCGCGATGCGGGATTTCGTCCGGCGCAACGGGATACGCTCTACCGGCAGTATTTTTTGAACTGAGTTCGCTTTGGGCAGCCGACGGTGGCTGTCCCTCCGTGGTCTTTGCAATCGTCGGAAGACTCCGTTGAAACTGTGATTTCCGCTGCCTCCTACTGCTAAACGCGGGCCTTCATCAGTTACAATGCTCTGTCTGTAGTCTTTCCCTGGATGTTAGCGGCCTTGCCATTCCAACCTTCCGCGCTGGCTCTGATTCTTGCCTCCAAGGGCATTGGCTCCTACCTGCGCCAGCACTTCCTCGACAAGACTTTCCAGGGCCTCTATCAAGTCAACGCCTTCGACCTGGCGCTGCTGATTCCCTACTTCGTCGTGCTGATCATCCTGGCGGCGTATGGCGGCCATCGCTATTGGCTCGTCTACCTTTATTACAAGAAGCGAAACAACAAGACGACCGACCCGCCGGCTCATTTCAACGACCTGCCGCGCGTCACCGTGCAGTTGCCGATCTTTAACGAGCAATATGTCGTCGACCGCCTGCTCGATGCCGTGTGCCGCCTTGATTACCCTCGCGAGAAGCTCGACATCCAGTTGCTCGACGACTCAACCGACGAAACGGCCGAGGTCGCGCGCGTGCTGGTCGAACGCTATGCTGCAGCCGGCTATCCGGTGGTTTACCTGCACCGCGACAATCGCGAAGGCTTTAAAGCGGGCGCGCTCGAAGCCGGCCTCAAAACTGCCACAGGCGAGTTCGTCGCCATCTTCGACGCCGATTTCGTTCCCCACTCCGATTTTCTGCTCAAGTGCATTCACCACTTCACCGACCCGAAGGTCGGCATGGTGCAAACGCGCTGGACTCACATCAATCGCAATTACTCGTTGCTCACCGAGGTCGAGGCCATCCTGCTCGACGGCCACTTTGTGCTGGAACACTCCGGCCGCGCGCGCAGCGGCGTCTTCTTCAACTTCAACGGCACCGCGGGGATGTGGCGTCGCCAGGCCATCGAGGAAGCCGGAGGCTGGGAGCACGACACGCTCACCGAAGACACCGATCTCTCTTACCGCGCGCAACTAAAGGGTTGGAAATTTCTCTACCTGCAGGACGTGGAATGCCCGGCTGAGCTGCCGGTAGAAATGACGGCATTCAAGACCCAGCAGGCACGCTGGGCGAAAGGCTTGATCCAGGTCTCGAAGAAGATTCTGCCCAAAATTCTCAGGAGCGACGTCTCACGCCACCAGAAGATTGAAGCCTGGTATCACCTGACAGCCAACATGAGCTATCCGCTGATGATCGTTCTTTCGGTTCTGCTCCTCCCCGCCATGATCATCCGCTTCTACCAGGGCTGGTTTCAGATGCTCTACATCGATCTGCCCCTCTTCATGGCCTCGACATTTTCGATTTCCAGCTTCTACCTGGTTTCGCAGAAGGAACTTTTCCCGAAGACCTGGCTGCGCTCGCTTTTGTTTCTTCCGCTCCTGATGGCGCTCGGCATCGGCTTGACCATTACCAACACGCGCGCGGTACTCGAAGCGCTCATCGGCAGGGAAACCTCTTTCGTGCGGACTCCCAAGTACCGCGTCGAGACGAAAAAAGACAAGGTCCGCGCCAATAAGTATCGCAAGCGCTTGAAATGGGTTCCGTGGATTGAACTGGCGATCGGATGCTATTTCGCGCTGACCGTTTACTACGCCGTCGATAACGAAAACTACTTTACGGTTCCGTTCCTTCTTCTGTTCGTGCTCGGCTACTGGTGCACCGGCCTGATGTCGCTGCTGCAGGGGCGGTTGGCCGGGCTATCGGTCGGTTCGGAATCTCACACTAAACCATTTCCCGTTGGCGTGTAGCTCAGTGCGAAGTCGGTTGCAGCCTGAAGTTGATGGTGATTTTCCTTTCTATCCTCGTCGGCCTTCCATCCAATAGGGTTGGTTCGTAGCGCCAATTCTTCACCGCATCCACCACAGCTTGAGCGAGTTCGGACGGGCCTTCCACAACTTTGACATCGCCGACGGTCCCATCTTCCCTCACCATTGCTTCCACCACGACCGCACCTTCAAGCCGCATACTTTGTGCTTGGGCGGGGTAGACTGGCTTAACCTGGCGCAGAAGCCGCCCGCCGGAAACCCCCTGCGAAACCGGAGCGGAAAGCTCAGGCACCGAGACGCTGGCTCCAAGAACCGCATTGAGTGAAGAGGAATCGGCCGGCGGCGAAGAAATCGGAGGAGGCTCAGGAGAAGCCCTCTCGGCCCCTGCCAAACCGGCGGGCACATTGGCGTCCGTACCAGCCTCCAAACTCTTGTTCTGGTTCGACAGGGCAACATCGGCCGCGGCAGCACTCGAAACTGAGTTCCCCGGCTCTCCTTTCCTTCCGCCAACGTTTACGTCTATCACGTCCGTCTTGGAGGCGAACTTCACTGCAGATCCTGCTCCAGGTTTGCCGTTCGATGCGAATAGCGTTTCGCCACCCGGATTTGGTTTCCAGACAGGGTCGTTATCTGGAAGATGCGCTTGACGCGCCGTAACGGTAGCGGCAACAGAAGACTGCGGCGCAGCATGCGCCTTGCTATCCTTTTGATCGGCGCCGCGCCACCCCAACCAAATCGCCAGCGAAACCAACACGATTGCGGCCACACCGATGGCCCCCAGAACCAATCGCCCCGATCGGCGACCCACGACGGCCAAGACGACATCACGAACACGATCGGAGGCACGCAACAGCCCCGATGGCTGGAGCCTCTCGTCGGAATCCTTGGCCACAACCTGCGATGCGCCGTGGGGGTGCGTGGTTCGCGCGCGCTCGGCAAGCGCCGCTAATTGCCCGAGAAGCGCAATTTGATGCTCCGAGAACGCCGCCGGCTCGGTGCCGAAGACTTCGAGAATGCCGTTGATTCCGTGCCATCCACGAATCGGCAGCACGACCATCGAGCGCAGGCCGAGAGCGCGGCAGACTTCCACATTGACCAGCGGATTTTTTTCTGTGTCCGGGCAATGCCGCACCGCCCCGGTGCGCAGGCACTCGCCAGAGATTCCAGTCTCCGAATTCAGTTCCGCGCCCAGCGCGGGCGCCGTCTCGCCGCTGCGTGCCCGGCAAACCATCACGCCGTCCTTCCACATGGCGATCGCCGACCCGGATGCGCTCGTCAAACGCCGCGCGGCGCTCGCAATCGCGGCCAGCATCGGGTCCAAGCGGAGTTCTCCCGAAGAAATCAAATCCTTCAAAGAAGCGAGCAGCATCAATTCTTCGCGATTGGCGGATTGAAACGCCGTGGTTTCCTTCCCAAAATCGTGCCCCATAATGCCCGGCACTTTCCTCGGAGGAACCGGCTCGGATGGCGGTACGGCCAAGGTTACTCTCACTCGACACGAATTACCGGCAGGCTGGAAACACCGGCAAAAGTACGATTGGCGCGCAAGTAATTTTGCCGAAGTATGAGCCAACTTTCCGCGACTGTCAAGGTAACTCGGCGAGTTCGCGCTTTTCGAGCAACCAGCGGAATACAAAATCCAAAAACGTGGCGGCCTCAACTCGCGAGTGTGGTCCGGGCGCCAACCCCGGAGAAGTGAACTCGGTTTATCCGTTTCCCTTATTCGCTGGAATTCGAGCACCAAACTAACTAACAATCGCACAGCCATGCTGCGTGCTACGCTTGAAACGCTCTGGTGTCTCGCAAGAACCTCCGCACGAGGTATTGCAGGCGGCCAATCTTAAAAAGCTTCTCCGCACAGTTGAAGCCCTGGCGGACTTGGGGCCTGAACTGACGGCGGATCGCGACTTCCGGCAGACTTCGCGTGCCATGCTCACTGCCGTCATGGAGGCGTCCGGCGCCCGCGAGGGAGTGCTGTTCTCTTTCGGCGAGAGGCCCTCCATGCTCACCTCGCTCGATTCGCAGGGCTTCGCGCTGCTGCCCGACCCAGCCATCATTCCGCTCCTGCCCCGTCACGTTCACACGCTCAGCGCCGCCGTTGGCCCGGTTCTGCTCAATAGCTCGACCATCGACGTCTTTCTCAGTTCGAACGGCAACGTTGCGCCCGAGTTGTTCAAGTGCATCTGCCCTTTGAAAGTCCGCGGCAAGCTGGTGGGAGCCATCGCGCTCGGCCGCCGTCCCGGAGATGCGCTTTACGAAGAAGACGCCCTCGACGCCTTTGAGATGATCGGCAACTACGTGGCGTTGGCGATTCAGAATCACAATCTCGGCCAGACCCTGGCGCAACGTGTATCCGAAAATCTTCGCCTCTTAGCCTCACTGCACGGCTTCTACGATAACGCGCTCGAAGCTTTCGCCACCGCCATCGACGTGAAACACGTCAACATTCACGGCCACTCGCTGCGCGTAGGCCGCTACGCGCAGGCTATCGGCGAAGCCCTCGGCATGGATCCCAACGAGGTCGCCTCGCTGCGCTCGGCCGGTTATTTGCACGACATCGGCAAGGTCGCGGTGGATACGCGCCTGTTCGCCAAGCCGTCCTCGCTCGATGCCGAGGAGTCGCGCCTGATGCGGGACCATACGGTCGTGGGCCATCAGATTGTCAGCCACGTGCAATTCCCGTGGCCGCACATTCCCGAGATCGTCCGCTGGCACCACGAGCGCGGCGATGGCTCCGGCTACCCGGATGGATTGCATGGCGAGGAAACACCGCAGGCCGTTCGAATCATCGCCCTGGCCGACTCTTTCGACGCCATGACCAGCGAGCGCCCCTATCGCGAACGGCTTTCGGTCGGCTTCGCCCTTCAGGAACTGATCCGCATGACTCCGCAAAAATACGACCCCCACGCGCTGCAGGCCCTGCTGATCCAGGTCCGGCGTGATGCCGTCGGAAGCAACCGCCTTCCAGTCCTTGAGCCCGAGGTGATGAATCTGTCGGCGACCGATGTTGACCAGCTCGCCTCAACACTTCAGCACCGGATCACGCAGGCCAAACTCTATCTCACCTAGGCCCTTCCGCCCGCCACGCTCGTTCCCAACAGTGTAAAATCAACCGTGATTTGCAGTTTTGAATCTGCAAACCGACAAAAAAGAACTCAAGGCGAAACTACTTCGCGCAAAGCGCACCAAATCGGGGCGGTCATCATCTAAATGATAAGCGGCGCAAGCCGTATCGAAGGAGCGCGGCGATGGCGGTCAGTGACCAGGCGGTAGTTACCGGAAAACAGATCGATCAATTGTCCATCAACACCATTCGCACGCTCTCCATGGATGCCGTGCAAAAAGCTAACTCCGGCCATCCCGGCGCTCCCATGGGGCTCGCTCCCGTCGCCTACTGCCTGTGGCAACAGTTTCTGCGCTTTGACCCGCAAGATCCGCACTGGCCCAACCGCGACCGCTTCGTGCTCTCGAATGGGCACGCCTCCATGCTCCTTTATTCCCTTCTTCATTTGGCGGGCGTGCGCGAAGTAAGTCCCGCCGGCGAAATCCTCTCGACTCCGGCCGTTTCCCTCGACGACATCAAGAGTTTCCGCCAGCTCGACAGCAAAACTCCCGGCCATCCCGAATACGGACTGACCACCGGGGTAGAAACCACGACCGGCCCGTTAGGCCAGGGAGTCGCCAATAGCGTGGGCATGGCCATCGCCGAGCGCTGGCTCGCCGATCATTTCAATCGCCCCGGATTTGATCTGTTCAACCACAACATCTGGGCCATCTGCGGCGATGGCGACATGATGGAAGGCATTTCCTCCGAGGCCGCGTCCGTCGCGGCGCATTTAAGACTTTCAAACCTCTGCTGGATTTATGACAACAACCACATCACCATTGAGGGCAAGACCAATCTGGCTTTTGATGAGGACGTCAGCGCCCGCTTCCGGGCTTATGGCTGGGATGTCTCGCACGTCCACGACGCCAACGACCTCGACGCGCTGGCCAATGCCTATCGCCACGCGCTCGGCGTCAGCGATCGACCCAAGCTGATCATTGTCGACAGCCACATTGGCTACGGCTCGCCCAATCGCCAAGACACAAAAGAAGCCCACGGCGAGGCGCTCGGCGAAGAAGAAGTCAAACTCACCAAGCGCTTCTATGGCTGGCCCGAAGATGCCAAGTTCCTTGTCCCCGACGGAGTCCCCGAAAACTTCCGCGACGTCATGGGCAAGCGCGGCCGTCAATTGAGCGCCGCATGGCACGCGTTGTTCAAAAAATATGCTGAGCAATATCCAGACTTGGCCACGCAATTTGCTCTCATGCAAAAGCGCGAGCTTCCTGACGGATGGGACAAAGAGCTGCCCACTTTCGCGGCGGACGCAAAGGGGCTGGCAACGCGCGAGTCGTCCTCCAAGGTTCTGAACGCCATCGCGAAGAATGATCCGTGGCTGATGGGTGGCTCCGCCGACCTTTATCCGTCGACCAAAACGCGCCTCACCTTCGAGGGCGCCGGTGACTTCGAAGCCGGACAGTACAACGCGCGCAACTTCCACTTCGGGATTCGCGAGCACACCATGGGCGCCATCGTCAATGGCATGACGCTCTCGTACCTGCGTTCCTACGGCTCGACGTTCCTGATCTTTTCCGATTACATGAAGCCTGCGATCCGCTTGTCGGCGATTATGGAAATTCCGTCGATTTGGATTTACACGCACGATTCGATCGGCGTGGGCGAAGACGGGCCGACGCATCAGCCGATTGAGCAACTTCCTACGTTGCGCGCCGTCCCCGGCCTGATGACCATGCGGCCCGCCGACGCCAACGAAGTTGTTGAGGCATGGAAAGTAATCATGAAGTTGAAGAAGGAACCGGTGGCGCTCATCCTGACGCGCCAGGCGCTGCCGACTCTGGATCGCACAAAATACGCGCCGGCCGCCGGCCTGGCCCGCGGCGGCTACATCCTGGCCGACGCCGAAGGCGGCAAGCCGCAGGTCATTCTTATGGCGACAGGCAGCGAGATCTATCTCTGTATCGACGCCTACGAAAAACTCAAAGCTGAAGGCATCCGCGCCCGCGTAGTGAGCATTCCTTCGTGGGACATATTTGACCATCAGGATCAAAGTTATCGCGATAAAGTCCTTCCGCCCGAGGCAACCGCGCGAGTCGCTGTAGAGCAAGCGGCAGTTCTGGGTTGGTCCCAATATGTGGGGCCGAAAGGCCGAATCATCGGAATGAGAAGTTTCGGCGCCTCAGCGCCCCTGAAAGATTTGCAAAAGAAGTTCGGCTTCAGCGCCGACGCCGTGGCGCAGGCAGCGAAAGATTTGCTCGGCTAGAGACGAAGCTTGCCTCGTCTTTGAGGGGCGCATAACCGTGACTCGCTGGCATAAACGCGGTATCAATCGAAAGCTCGCTCGTAGCTCGTGGCTCGAAGCTCGCAGCTACCGAACGACTTACTAACTGCAGACAGCTTTTGATCGTCAGGAGATGGACATATGAATCCCGTAGGCACCCTTGAAACCGCCAAAGCCGCAAATCCTCTTAAGCAGCTCCAGACCTTAGGCCAATCCATCTGGCTCGACTACATCCGCCGCGATCTTCTCAAAGGCGGCGAACTCCAGCACCTGATCGACGAAGACGGCCTCCGCGGCATGACTTCGAACCCAGCCATCTTCGAAAAAGCCATCGCCGGCTCGACGCAATACCAGGATTTTCTTGATTCGCTAGCCGGCCGCGCCGATCTCGACGCCAAGGGCCGCTACGAACTCCTGGCCATCCGTGACATTCAGGACGCCGCCGACCTCCTGCGCCCCGTGTATCAAAGCACAAAGAAGCGCGACGGCTACGTAAGCCTCGAAGTCTCGCCGTACCTGGCCAACGACACGAACGGCACGCTCGACGAAGCACGCCGCCTCTGGAAGTCTGTCGGCCGCGAAAATATTATGATCAAAGTGCCCGGCACGCCGGCTGGCATTCCCGCCTTGCGCCAGCTGATCAGCGAAGGAATCAACGTGAACGTCACGTTGCTGTTCGCTCAAGAAGTGTACGAGGAAGTGGCTGCCGCCTACATCGAGGGAGTGGAAAAGTTCGCCGCAACTGGCGGCGATGTCAGCAAGATTGCCAGCGTAGCCAGCTTCTTCATCAGCCGCATCGACTCGCTCGTCGATTCGCTCGCAGGCGAAAAGCTCAAAACCGAATCCGATCCTGGCCGCAAAGCAAAGCTGCAGAGTATTCAGGGCAAAGTTGCAATCGCCAATGGAAAACTGACCTACGAGGCGTACGGGCGCATTTTCTCTTCTCCGCGCTGGAAGGCCCTAGCCGCCAAAGGCGCCCAGACGCAGCGCGTCCTGTGGGCCAGCACGAGCACAAAAAATCCAAACTATCGGGACGTAATCTACGTCGAAGAACTAATCGGCCCTGACACCGTCAATACCATCCCGCTGGCGACGCTCGACGCTTTCCGCGATCACGGCAAACCGCGTCAGAGCCTTACAGAAGATCTCGCAGGCGCGCGCAAAACCATGTCCGATCTGGCCGCGGCGGGCATAGTAATGAAGGACGTAACCGACAAACTGACCGCCGACGGAGTGAAGCTCTTCGCCGACGCCTTTGATACCCTGCTCGCCGCCGTCGAAAAAAACTCGCGCCGCGCTTCGCAACCGCAAGTCAACGTACAGAGCGCGACGCTCCCCGCCGATTTGGACGCCAACGTAAAAAAAAACGTCAATGACTGGCGCGCGTCAGGAAAAGTAAGACGCCTCTGGCAAAAAGACGCTTCTCTCTGGACCAACGACGACGAAGCGAAGTGGCTGGGCTGGCTTACCATCACCGACGCGCAGATCGCGTATGCCGCGCGCTTGCAAGGTTTCGCTGCGGAAGTCAAGGCCGCAGGCTTCGCCGACATTCTGCTTCTCGGCATGGGCGGCTCCAGCCTCTGCCCCGAAGTCCTGTCGCTGACCTACCCTCAAACACCCGGATTTCCGCGCCTGCACATCCTCGATTCGACCGACCCCGCGCAGATCAAGGCTGTAGAGAAGAAGGTCAATTTAGCCAAGACTCTCTTCATTGTCTCCAGCAAATCGGGTAGCACGCTCGAACCCAACATCTACAAACAATATTTCTTCGAGCGCGTACAGCAAACGGTTGGAACTGACAAGGCCGGCAGCCACTTCGTCGCCATCACCGACCCTGGCTCCAAAATGCAGCAAGTCGCCGAGCGTGACCGCTTCCTTCACATCTTCTACGGCGTGCCCTCAATCGGCGGCCGTTATTCCGCGCTCTCCAACTTCGGCATGATCCCCGCCGCAGCTATGGGCCTGGACACCGGCAAGTTCCTGGCCCGCACCAAACAGATGGTCGACGCCTGCGCCGCATCCACGCCCATAGAGCAAAATCCCGGCGTAATGCTCGGCATCATTCTAGGCACGGCCGCAAAAATGGGGCGGGACAAAATCACGCTTATCACGTCTCCCGGCATCGGAGACCTGGGCGCATGGCTGGAGCAACTCATCGCCGAATCCACGGGAAAGATTGGCAAAGGCATCATCCCGGTCGATCGCGAAGATCTCGGCGCACCGGACGTTTACGGCAACGATCGTATCTTCGCCTACCTTCGGCTCGACGGCGGACCTGATGCCGCGCAAGATGCCAAAGTAATGGCGCTGGAAAAAGCCGGCCAGCCCGTAGTCCGCATCGCCGTAGCTGACACCTACACCCTCGGCCAGGAATTCTTCCGCTGGGAGATCGCAACTGCCGTCGCTGGCTCCATCATCGGCATCAATGCCTTCAACCAGCCCGATGTCGAAGCGAGCAAAATCGAAACCAAGAAGCTGACTTCCGAATACGAAGCCGAAGGTTCCCTGCCCGCCGAAAAACCAATCCTCGAAGAAGCCGGTTTCAAGCTCTTCACCGACGACAAGAACGCCGCCGATCTTGCCAAAGCCGTTGGCTCCGGCCGCTCGCTCGCAAACTATTTGCGCGCTCATCTGTCGCGCATTCATGCCGGAGATTATTTCGCCCTCCTCGCCTACATCGAGATGAATCCCGAGCACGAGTCGTTGCTGCAATCCCTGCGCATGAGCGTGCGCGATCGCAAGCGCGTAGCCACCTGTCTAGGCTTCGGCCCTCGCTTTCTACACTCGACCGGCCAAGCTTACAAAGGCGGCCCCAACAGCGGAGTCTTTCTACAGGTCACGTGCGATGACGCGGCCGATTTCCCCGTGCCCCAGCAGAAATACACGTTCGGCATAGTAAAAGCGGCGCAGGCCCGCGGCGACTTCGCAGTGCTGGCCGAACGCAACCGGCGAGCGCTACGTGTCCACATCGGCAGCGACGTGAAAGCCGGATTAAAGAAGTTAGCTGAAATTATTCGGCAATCGTAGCCATGAGCAAGAGCTTCGCCCCGCCGAAATCGGGTTGCTCGAAGCTCACGGCTCGTAGCTCGCAGCTAAGTCTCAAGGAGCACCAATGCAACTTGGAATGGTAGGTCTAGGCCGCATGGGCGCCAACATGACGCGCCGCCTCATGCGCGGAGGTCATCAACTCGTCGTCTCCGACCTCAGCCCCGACGCCGTAAAGCAACTCGCGGGCGAAGGCGCGACCGGCTCCTCGTCTCTCGCCGATCTTGTCGGCAAACTCAGCGCCCCGCGCGCCGCCTGGGTCATGGTACCGTCGGGCGATCCCACGCAGAAAACCGTCGAGACCCTTCTCTCCCTGATGCAATCGGGCGACACCATCATCGACGGCGGCAACTCCTACTTTAAGGACGACGTCCGCCGCTCGCAGATGTGTTCGGCTAAAGGCGTGCACTACATCGACGTCGGCACCAGCGGCGGCGTCTGGGGCTTGGAGCGCGGCTACTGCATGATGATCGGCGGTCCCAAAGAAGCCGTCCAGCGCCTCGATCCAATTTTCAAAACCCTGGCCCCCGGGCGCGGCGACATTCCGCGCACTCCTGGCTTCGACAAACGCGGAGGCACTGCGGAAAACGGCTACATCCACTGCGGGCCGTCCGGTGCCGGACATTTCGTCAAGATGGTGCACAACGGCATCGAATACGGAATCATGCAGGCCTACGCGGAAGGTTTCGACATTTTCAAGAACGCCACCAGCAAGGGTCTGCCGGAGAATATTCGCTACGATCTCAACCTGCCCGATATCGCCGAAGTCTGGCGTCGCGGCAGCGTGATCAGTTCATGGCTGCTCGACCTGACCGCAATGGCGCTGGTGGAAAATCCCACGCTCGCCGAGTACAGCGGTTTTGTGCAGGATTCCGGTGAAGGCCGCTGGACCATTCAGGCTGCAATCGAAGAAGCCGTCCCGGCCGAAGTGCTGACTGCGTCGCTATACGCCCGCTTCCGCTCGCGCCAGGAACACACCTTCGCCGATAGAATGCTCTCGGCCATGCGCCAGAAGTTCGGCGGCCACGTGGAACCGAAATCGCCGGCGAAGACCTAAGAAAACTGTCGCCGTTATTTCAATTGCCGCCGCGAGCCACGAGCTTCGAGCCGCCATCGAAAAGATGTGGGGATTTAGCTAGAAGCCAGTAGCTAGTAGCTAGCAGCTAATACAGAGGAATCCATGGCCCAACTCGAAACCCTGCCCACTCCGCCCAAACCGCGCGTCGGCCGCATCGCCGATCCCTGCGTCATGGTCATTTTCGGCTTCTCCGGAGACCTGACGCGCCGCAAGCTCATCCCCGCGCTCTACAACCTCGCCAGCCAGGGCTTGCTTTCGCGTGAGTTCGCCGTGGTCGGATTAGGCCGTACTCCCATGAATGACGACGACGCCCGCAAGAAAATGACCGAGGACTTCAAGCAGTTCGCCAGCGGCCCCATCGACGCCGATCTCTGGGACTGGTTCACTCGCCGCATCTACTATCGCTCTGGTGATTTCGACAACCCCGAAACCTACACCCAACTAAAAGACACAATCGCCAAGGCAGACAAGGAACACGGCTGCAAAGGCAATTGCTTCTTCTATCTCGCAACCGCCCCCAATTACTTCGGCGATATCGTCGAGCGTCTTTCAAAAGTCGACTTAATGAAGGAAGAAAACGGCCACTGGCGACGCGTAATCATCGAAAAACCTTTCGGTCACGATCTTGATTCCGCCAAAGCCCTCAACCAGCAACTTTTGAAAGTCGCCGCCGAACACCAGATCTACCGCATCGATCACTATCTCGGCAAAGAAACCGTCCAGAATATTTTAGCCCTCCGCTTCGCTAATGGAATCTTCGAGCCCATCTGGAATCGCCGCTACATCGACCACGTGCAGATTTCCGTAGTCGAAACCGTGGGCGTAGAAAAGCGCGGCGGTTACTACGACGGAGCCGGCGCCCTGCGCGACATGGTCCCCAACCACATCATGCAGCTCATCACGCTCACTGCCATGGAACCGCCCATTTCCTTCGAAGCCAACGCCGTCCGCGATGAGCAGGCCAAAATCCTGCACGCCATTCAACCTTTCAGTTCCGAAGACGTGCTCAGTAAAACGGTGCGCGGCCAATATGGCGAAGGCACTGTGGACGGCGAGCGCGTCCCCGCGTACCGCGCTGAAGACGGCGTTCCGCCCGACTCCCGCACCGAGACCTTCGTGGCCATGCGCCTCCTGATCGACAACTGGCGCTGGGCAGGAGTTCCTTTCTATCTGCGCACCGGCAAGCGGCTTCCCGGCCGCAATACGCACGTCGTCATTCAATTCCGCCGCGCTCCCTTTATGCTCTTCCGCGACACGCCGGTCGAAAACTTGATGCCCAACCAGCTCGTCCTGCACATTCAGCCCGAAGAGGGCATCTCGCTGCGCTTCGCCGCCAAAACTCCCGGCACCGCCATGCAACTGGGCGAGGTCAACATGGATTTCGACTACGCCGACTATTTCGGCCTCACTCCCTCCACCGGCTATGAGCGCCTGCTGCACGATTGCATGATCGGCGACGCCACCCTGTTTCAGCGCGCCGATATGGTCGAAGCCGGCTGGAGCATAGTCAATCCCGTGCTCGACGTGTGGAAAGCACTGCCCCCGCGCAATTTCCCGAACTACCCCTCCGGCACCTGGGGTCCCAAGGAATCCGAAGATCTGATGGAGCGCGATGGCCGCCACTGGCGAAACTTCGAGAAGTGACGTGTTTTTCAATCTCAGAACCTTTTTGACACTTGCCATTCCGAGCGCAGCGGGAATCTCGGTCGGAAAGCAACTCAAACATCGGGCACACAATACGTCCCCCCGCGATTTATCTCATGGCAGAAACCACAAATCCGGCAGCGTTTGAAGAGCTTGTAGCGTGGGCATGCAGCACGCTGCCGGAGAAGATCAGGGAGTTACCGGACTTCCCCGGCATCCAAATCGCCGACGAGCCACCGGCCGAAGTAATGAAGAACAGGAAGCGCGGCACGGAACTGTTAGGGCTCTTCAGCGGCATATGCAGGACACAACGCTCGTTCGGCCTTTTGCAGGGAGCCCCCGATCTGATCTTTGTTTTTCGCGGCCCCATCTTGCGCTGTTCCAAGGGAGATCTGTGGGCCGAGGTCAAGCAAGTCGTCTGGCATGAGGTGGCCCACTGGCTCGGCCACGATGAGAAGGAAGTCGAGGACCTGGGTCTCTCGAGTCCTTCACCCCGCATGGGAAACGCGGCGCATCAGCCGCCGGAAGGCATGGCAAAGACGGTATTACAACCGGGGCTCCGGGACAATCTTGCCGAGCCCGGGGAAGCGAAGGGGCAACAGCCGCGCTGCCTGAGGTGCTACTCCGCAGATGTCACTTGCCGCAAACTCGACAAACCAGCCTCGTATTCTGGAGCGTGGCTGAGCGATCCTGTCCCCGTCCACGCGACAATCTGTAAGTGCAACTCATGCGGCTACGAATGGGACGATGAGAACAACACATAAGTGTTTGATGAAATCAGATGGGATGAGTTCTGCATGGCGCACAGCGCCACAACGATCAATGAAAACGGGATATGTTGGCAGTATGCTGTGCGAGACGTGTGGTCCAAAGGTCTTCGACCTTACTGGCGCTTGAGGGCCCGTGGATGAGTTTGACCCGGATAGTCATTGGCTATCACTTGCAGAAAAACCAGAGCAGTTATGACGATCTTGGCGGAAACTACTTCGATCGCATTCACTCCGACGGTCTAAAGCGGTACCTGGTGAAGCGGCTCGAACAACTCGGGCACAAGGTAACTCTAGAGCCGATTGAAGCTGCTTAACCCATCACGACCACCAACGGTTTTCGAGGGAGAAAAGTGACCCTCGCTGGGCGCGAAAGGTGCTCCACACCGTTAACTCGACCTTGCGTACATCTCTGGCGAGTTTCCGTTTATCGCACACAGGCATCCCGCCCCTGTTTCCCGGCTGCCCTTTTTTCCCGGCGAGCCAAGCGACCGACGGAGTCGGAGGTTTGAGCATCATAGAGATTGTTCGCCAACCATCCGCCTTTGATGTGCAAAAGTGAACAGCTTTTTCTGCGGATTGAGGTATCATCTGCAAACGTGGAGGTGCGGAAGGAGCGGCTCAACCATGTCCACCATTATTCGGCCTTCCCCTGCTGAACGATTCCACTCGTTCCTCGTAAGTCTGGGCGTAAGTTCGCGTACAATCGCGACGGTGCAGCAAGTTCGCCGAGGGAGGTAATTTGATCTGCTGGCAGATTCTGTTCTTGTTGATCTTCTCCGGCTTGTCGGGCGCGGCTGCGGTCGCGCAGCAGAGTTTCAGCTCAAGCTCTGACAACGTGCTTCCGGATGCACCCCAACCTGCAGGGATTACCAGTTCATCTGGAGAAACTGATTCACAGCACTTGGGCGCCGGGACCATTAGTGGCACGGTGTTGGATACGAATCGAGATGTGTTCCGGGGTGCGCGAGTCACTGCGGCGGGGCAATCCGGTTCTGCGATTCGCATGCTGGAATCTGGCGACAACGGCCAGTTCGCGTTTGCAGGATTACCTCCCGATACTTATCAGCTTACGGTGACAGCGCCAGGGATGAACAGTTTCACCTCCTCGGACATCTCCTTGCATGGAGCCGAGACCCGCCTTGTCTCCGTGACGCTGTCCGTTTTCGGCGGGACAAGCAGCGTGACTGTGAGTGGAAACAAGGACCAACTGGCTGAGGAGCAGGTGCAGATCGCGGAACGGCAACGCCTTGGGGGCGTCATCCCCAATTTTTTCAGCTCTTACGACTGGAACGCTCCGCCCCTGGGAGCGAAACAGAAATTTCGGCTGAGCATTCGATCCATCATCGATCCGGTTTCGTTGTTCACGGCGGCAGGAGCGGCAGGTGTGCAGCAATATAGAAACAGTTTCGCAGCATATGGCGGTGGTATCGAGGGATATGGAAAGCGATACGGGGTTAATTTGGCGGATGACGCAACAGGCACCTTGCTGAGCAGAGGTGTTTACCCTTCAATCTTCCATCAAGATCCTCGCTACTTTTACAAGGGAACGGGGAGCATCCGATCGCGCATGTTCCATGCGATCTCTGCCGCAGTCATTGCCAGGGGCGATGATGGGCGGTGGAAACCAAATTACTCGCACGTGCTCGGCACCTTCTCCGCTGCAGGCATTTCGAATCTGTACTATCCGGCTTCCGATCGCGGAGCTTCGTCGGTCTTATTCAATGGCTTGGCGGGCACCGGTCGGAGTGCTCTTAAGAACCTGCTTCGCGAATTCGTTTTTAAAGGGATCACTTCGCACGTTCCCAGATAGGCAAACGGCCGACCGTAGCCAGAAGGTCACCGTTCTCTTGATAATCGTGGCTAATCTTGCCATTACGCTCAAACGCCTCCCAAGGGCCCGCCCGATGGTAGCGGCCTCAGCCGACAGCATGGCGTGCTGGTTCAAGTCTTGCCTCTCACAAATTACAATTGCTCATGCCCACCACCCGCACCATCAAGATCCTCCCCGCGCCCGCTGATCTCTTCCGCGCCGCTGCTGAAGAATTCACGCGCATCGGCCGCGAAGCCATCGCCGCCCGCAAGCGCTTCACCGTTGCGCTCTCCGGAGGCTCTACGCCCAAGAGCCTCTATTCCCTGCTCGCGGCAAACTACCCCACCTTCGACTGGATTCGCACGTTTCTCTTCTTCGGCGACGAGCGCCACGTTCCGCCCGGCGGCGCCGACAGCAACTACCGCATGGTGAACGAGTCGCTGCTCAGCAAGATCAGCATCCCCGAAGCAAATGTTTTTCGAGTGAAAGCAGAGAATCCCAACGCCGCAGCCGCAGCAGCCGATTATCAGGCGCAGATGCAGAAGTTCTTCGCGCTCTCTCCCGGCCAGTTCCCGCGTTTCGATCTCATCTTGCTCGGTATGGGCCCCGACGGCCACACCGCATCGCTGTTTCCCGGCTCCGGAGGTTTGAAGGAACAATCGAAGCTGGTGATCGCCAACTGGGTGGAAAAATCCAAAACGCACCGCATCAGCTTCACCTTCCCCGTGCTGAACAACGCCGCCGAAGTGATGTTCCTGGTCAGCGGGCCAGATAAGGCTGACATGGTCCAACAGGTTCTCGAAGGGAGGAACACTCCACCGTATCCGTCTCAGCAGGTGGAACCAGTCAACGGCAGGCTCCTGTGGATGCTGGACGAAGCCGCGGCCACAAAGCTCGCGCCAGGGATGCGGTCCTCATAAGAGCGAAGCCGTCCTAGGTTCGCTGTTTGACTCGGTCCAGAAGCGCGTATACCAGAATTCCCAGCACCGCGTTCGCAACTCCCGAACCAATCTCGTGTGGCCAACTCCATTCCATGCGCAAGCCGACCAAGCCGCGCGCAATGATAAAGAAGCAGATCTCGTGGACAACGTAGAAAAGGATGGTCAGCAAAAAGCGCGCCCCGGGATTTTCTACGTCAACTTTGATGCCAAGCGACGAGGCGCCAAACCCGACCACCGTTTTCGAAATCCCATAGAGCCCGATCGGCTGGTGCGTCAGCGCATCCTGCAGAATGCCGATCAATCCGCCGGTAAACAGCCCAGCCAGCGGACTTCGGCGCGCTGTGGCAAAGCCAATGACGACGAGTAGCGGAAGATCGAAGATCTTCAGGATAGGAAACCGCAGCGGCAACCATGCCTGCAGGAAGACGGCTGTGAGCGGGATCAGGATGGTTGCGGGAAGGCTAAAGCGGTAAACCTCAACCTGCTCTCCCGAGGTGTATGTGATGGCCACGTTATTGTGGAGTGTCCTGCGCCGCAGGCTGCGGTTTGGGTGTAACCGTTGACTTGACAGGCTTCGTTGCTGGTTTCGGGAGGGCAGTCGCGGGCTGAGTCGCAGGAGTAGTCGTCACCGTCGACCCAACCGCAGGAGACGCCGCAACGGGGGATGGTGCGGACGCGGCAGCTTTCTTCACCGCAACTGTAGCTGCGCCCGGAACTCCGCCACTGGCAACTCCACCGCTTGGGGCTGCGGCCTGTGGCGTTCCGCCTTTCGGCGCGTTCGCTCTCGGCGTTCCGCTTGGCGCACCAACATTGGGCACAGCGGCATTTGGCGTCACAGCTCCCGTTCCTCCAGCAGTGGCCTTGTCCGCCCCTTGAGTTGCAGCATCCTGCTTGGGTGGAACTGTCGGCAAGCGCTCCGCCAGAATGTCCACGGCGCGTATCGGTCCGGCCTGCTCGGGCTGAGCCTGCCGCTCGTCAATCTTGGTCACGACCAGCACTTCCTCCAGCCGGCTCAGGTTCGCGGCGGGCCGTACGCGGATATTCAGAAAAAGCTCACTGCCAGGAGACACCTTCGTCACTTTGCCCACCGGCAAACCCTTGGGGAAGATACCGTCTCCCCCGCTCGTGAGCACCAGCTCCCCTACTGGCACTGTTTCGTCGCTCATCACCTTTTCGAGCACCACGTCGCCCGATGGCGTGCCACGAAGGATTCCCTGCAGCCGCGCCTGATCGAGAATCGCGCCCACGCCGCTGGTCTGATCGTTAATCAGAAGCACTTGCGACACGGATCGCTCCAGCGGGTTTGTACCAAAAACCTGCAACACCTTGCCTACGATGCCGTCCTTCGTAATCACAGCCATGTCGGGCTTGATGCCTTCGCGCGCGCCCTTGTCAATGTAGACCGAGCGCGACTGTTCGCTGCCGCTCCATCCAATGACTTGAGCCGCCATCGTCTGCGAGATGAATTGTTCCTTGAATTCGAGCAGTGATTGCAGACGGTGCGCCTGCGCGGCGTCCTGGCTCATGCGCACCTGTTCCAGGCGCATCTGCTGGATCTGTTGTTTGAGATCGCGGTTTTCCGCGCGCACGCCGCGGAGGTAGAGATAGTTGTGCCAGATGCCGCTGGTCGAGGTCTGCAACCAGTGCAGCCCCTCTTCAAAGGGGCTCACCGCTCCCACCGCCCACACGCGGATGAGCCGCGTCGGCTCGCTGTCGCTGGTGCGCTTGACCTGCACGGCCAAGCCCAGCACCTGGGCAAACAGCACCGTCACCAGCACGATCAGGTTCCGATAGCGGCCAAGGACGTCCATAGCAGCGGTTCTCAGTCTTCAGTTGTCAGTTCTCAGTGAACCCGTGGTCGCTGGGATAACCTACACCGGCTAGTCCGAAGCTTGTCATTCCGAGCGGAGCGAGGAATCTGCCTTTGCCTGCTCGTGGCTCGCAGCCGCTCTACTCGATCGAAATCTTGCGCAGCAGCTTGAAGTCCGAGAGCATCTTGCCTGTACCCAGCACTACGCTGCACAGTGGATCGTCGGCAATCGAAACGGGCAGGCCGGTTTCTTCGCGGATGCGCTTGTCCAGGTTCTTCAGCAGCGCGCCGCCGCCGGTCAGTACAATGCCGCGGTCGCTGATGTCGGCTGAGAGTTCAGGCGGCGTGCGTTCGAGCGCTACGCGGATCGCATTCATGATCGTCGAAACACATTCACTCAGCGACTCGCGAATCTCGCTGTCGTCCACGGTAATCGTCTTCGGCACGCCCTCGATCAGGTTGCGGCCCTTGATTTCCATCGTCAGCGGCTTGTCCAGCGGATACGCGGAGCCAATTTCCATCTTGATTTGTTCTGCGGTGCGCTCGCCGACCAGCAGGTTATATTTGCGCTTCAGATAATTCATGATGGCTTCGTCCATTTGATTGCCAGCCATGCGTACGGAACGCGAATAGACGATGCCGCTCAGAGAGATGACCGCAATGTCGGTGGTGCCGCCGCCGATGTCGACCACCATGTTGCCGCTCGGCTCGGTGATGGGCAGGCCCGCGCCAATCGCCGCCACCATCGCCTGTTCCACCAGATGTACCTCGCTCGCCTTGGCGCGATAGGCCGAGTCCATGACCGCGCGCTTTTCCACCTGCGTGATTTCCGAAGGCACGCCGATCACGATGCGGGGATGCACCAGCATCTTGCGATTGTGCGCCTTCTGGATGAAGTAGTTCAGCATCTTCTCGGTGACTTTGAAGTCGGCGATCACGCCATCCTTCATGGGCTTGATAGCCACGATGTTGCCCGGCGTGCGGCCCAGCATCTCTTTCGCTTCTTTGCCCACGGCCTCAACTTCGTTGGTGTTCTTGTTGAGAGCAACAATCGAAGGCTCGTTAACCACGATGCCTTTGCCGCGCGCATACACCAGCGTGTTGGCCGTGCCGAGATCGATGGCGAGATCGCTCGAGAACATACTGAAGAGCGAACGCAGATTGTGGTTGCGTGAAGATCCGTTATGAAAACCGTTGTTTGACATGGCAGTACTTCTCTTCTCTCTCCAAAAATCGTCTCTCCCCGCAACGCGGGTTTCACTCAGTTTCTAAGGAGTCTTTTCTCGGTGTTTCTATTCTACTTTGTTCTGCTCCAGCCGGTTGCCACTTTGTGCACTGCCCTCACAGATTTGGGCGCCAATTCCGCGCCCGAACTCTACTGGATGATGACCTTGGCCTGGCGAGTCTTCACGCCTCCCTTCGAATTCTGCGCCGTCACCGTGATCACGTTTTCGCCGTTCGCCAACGGCGGCGTAAAGAAGTGGAACGAGCCATCATCGCTGACCATGGGCACTTCCTTGCCATTTACCATCACGCGCGCTCCGGCCTCGGTTTTGCCGGTCACTTCGATCACGTGTCCATGCTGCACAAAAGGATCGATATCGAGCGGCAACTCCACCTTCTCTTTGCTCTTGGCAATGATGGTAAACCTGTTTTTTTCGCTCTCCACCGATTCCCGCCCAGACGCATCATGCGACTGGATGGACCAGTAGTAAGCGCCGATCGGCAAGCCCGTTACCGTCACGCTCGCGGTGTCCACCTTGCGGTCCAGCAGCAGCGATGAAAAATATGGGTTGTGGGCAATGCGCAGCCGATAACCCTCGGCGTTTGGCACCGGCGTCCAGGAAAACTCCACTTCCTTGGACGTATCCCCAGCATTCACAAAAACCGGCATCATGTTGCCCGGCGAAATCGGTGCTGGCGGGCTAATTTCCGTAGCCCGTTCCATCGTCTTCGAATCGCTTTTGAAACTAACCTTCTCCCAGCTCGCCAGGCGGACGGTTTCGCCATTGCGCTCGATGTCGCCGCTGCCTTTTTTCACCAAAATTTCATGTTGATCGTCTTTGGGGTTGTTATGCACCATGGCCGAAGAATCCGGAGCCAGCGAGGCCTTCGCGCCCGCCACAATCACCTGCGATTTCGACCCCTGCACATAGGTCGCAGTCGTCAAGTCAACGGTTCCCGTTGTCACCGCCACCGCGACGTTGGTCTGCTGCTGATCGTTTGCCGAGTTTTCTTCAATCACAATCAGCGAATCCTGCTTCACGGTGTAGTTCGTCCCATCATTGAAGACAATCTTCGCCATGCCTTCCGCGGCCGTCTGCACCACGTCGCCTTTTTCCAGCGGCACGTTGTAGTCGGCCGTGATCCAGCTGTTCCCGTTGCCCTTGCGCACCCGCACCGTACCATCGAGCGCAGTAAAGTGCGCCTGCTTTCCAACCGGCGCTGATGGCGCTTTCAGAGGAGGCGCCAGCCCCGCTACTTTTTCGATCAAATCGCTGGAGAGTCTTCCCGCCGCCCGCACCGTCGAGTCCGTCGCTTTCGGAAACGCCAGGTGCAACGCGCCCATGAGAATCGCCGCTCCTCCTAGAATCATGAGCAACACGCTGCGATACGTCACCGTCTTCCAGGCGACATACACCCCGGGCTTGGGCTGTTTAGGCACGAACTCGTCCTCACCTCAACTCAAAATTGCAAGGATAAGCGACATTCTCAAACTACGATCATCATATCCCTGCTGCGTGGGGTATTAAATTTGGGTCATGCGTAGAGGGGTTACGAAAGTGACTGGGGTCGCCAGGGCAATTAGGCCCTGTCTGGAGGGAATCTGGCTCCGGGCGGAGCGCTAGTCGCCGGCTTGCGATGTTCTTGCCCCGAGCAGCGCTTGAGGATACCTCGCCTTGCCCCCCTACACGGCGGTTGTTAGCATAGTCCTTGGCATAGTTCCGAAAACTCCAGTCCGCTCTACTCCCAGGAGGCATTCATGGCAACCGATACCTTGACCAAGCCCGCAATCGATGGCGCAACCACCAAAACCCGAGTCTTCAAGAACTTCATTGATGGTGAATGGGTCGAATCCGTCAGCGGCCGCACCTTCGAAGACGGCAATCCCGCCGACACGCGCGAAGTCGTCGCCATTTTCCAGCGCTCGAATAAGGCCGACGTTGACGCTGCTGTCGATGCCGCGAAGCGCGCCTACGCCAAATGGCGTCTCGTGCCCGCGCCGCGCCGCGCTGAAATCGTCTTCCGCGCCGCCGAAATCCTCATGGAGCGCAAGGAAGAATACGCCCGCGACATGACCCGCGAAATGGGCAAGGTCATCAAGGAAACTCGCGGCGACGTGCAGGAGGCCATCGACGCCGCTTACTACAATGCCGGCGAAGGCCGCCGCCTCTTCGGCCCCACCGTTCCTTCCGAATTACCCAACAAGTTCGCCATGGCCGTGCGCCAGCCCATCGGAGTCTGCGGCATGATCACGCCCTGGAACTTCCCCATGGCCATCTCTTCGTGGAAGCTCCTTCCCGCCGTCGTCTGCGGCAACGCGTGCGTGATCAAACCGGCGCAGGATACACCACTATCGACATTCAATCTGGTGCAGGCGCTCACCGACGCCGGCATCCCCAAAGGCGTCATCAACATCGTCAGCGGATTCGGCTCCGAAGTCGGCACGCCGCTCACCGAACATCCCACCGTGCGCGCGATCTCGCTCACCGGGTCTTCCGCTGTAGGCAGGATCGTCGGCGCAACCGCTGCCAAGAGCTTCAAGCACTGCTCGCTCGAACTCGGCGGCAAGAATCCAATGATCGTGCTCGACGACGCCAACCTCGATCTCGCCATCGAAGGCGGACTCTGGGGAGCCTTCGGCACCACCGGCCAGCGCTGCACTGCGACCAGCCGCATCATCGTGCAGAAGGGCGTGTATCGCGAGTTCATTGACCGCTTTGTTGCGCGCGCGAAAAAACTCAAGGTTGGCAATGGCCTCGACGAAACCGTCGAGATGGGTCCGGCAGTCAATGAGAATCAGCTTAAGACTGACCTCGAATACATCGAGATCGGCAAGACCGAGGGCGCGAAGCTGGTTTGCGGCGGCAACCGCCTCGACAAAGGTGAATACCAGCACGGTTGGTTCATCGAGCCGACGGTTTTCACCGACGTCGATCCCAAGATGCGCATCGCGCAGGAAGAAATTTTCGGGCCGGTAGTTTCGATCATCCCCTGCGACAACATGGAAAGCGCGATCGAGATCGCCAACAACATCGAGTACGGCCTTTCGTCCGCGCTTTACACAAAGGATGTCAACAAGGCATTCGCCGCCGTTCGCGACCTCGAAGCCGGCATTACGTACATCAACGCCCCGACAATCGGAGCAGAAGTCCATCTGCCCTTTGGCGGAACGAAGGCCACCGGCAACGGCCACCGCGAAGGCGGCATCGGCGCCATCGATTTCTACACCGAGTGGAAAGCCGTGTACGTGGATTACTCCGACAAGCTGCAGAAGGCGCAGATCGATAGGGTGGAGTAGAGCAGCGGTCAGCTTTCAATAAAGCTACCGCCGAGACGCCGAGTTCGCCGAGTTTCTTTGGCTTTGTCATTCTGACCGGAGCCGGGCAGACTGACAAAGCCAATTTACTCCCCACTCTGTCATCCTGAGCGGAACGCGGTGAGCGAAGCGAGGCCGCGCGGAGTCGAAGGACCCCGTGTTCGCCCGCGCTGACGACAGGTCCCTCAAGGCGTTCCCACGATGCTTAAAACGCAAAGTTCGCAGAGAACGCGGAGATTGCCCGAGTAGGTCTTCCCGCCCGTGCCGCCGTCTCCTCCGTTTGCCGGAGAGCGAGCGTGGGTGGAGGGAAGGCAAACAGTGTGCGATTGAGCTTAGGGAAGTTGACACTCAAGCAATGTCGGCGTGACAAACAAAAGCCCCGCATCTCTGCGGGGCTGGTTTATGGCAGCGGAGTGATCTCACTTCCCGGTGCCGTACAGACTTGAGATCTGCGGGCTGCTGCTGGCACTGTCGTTCACAACCAACTGTCCCTCCCATCCCCCGGTCGCTTCAGGCGTGAACGTCACGCTGATTGTGCATTTGTCCTTGGCCGCCAGGCTCGTCGTGCAGGTCGTCGCCGAGACGGCGTAGGGGCCGTTCGTCGTGATCGCAATGCTGGTCAGCGTTACGGTCTGGTTGTTGGTCAGCGTGAACTTCTTCGCTGCGCTGGTCGTGCCGACCTTCTGTGCCGCGTAGGTGGCGCGGGTCGGTGTCAGTGTCGCTGGTTCGATGCCCGTGCCCGACAGCGGCACTGCCTGCGGACTGTTGGGAGCATTGTCCGTAAACGTGAGTGTCCCCGTCAGCGGGCCCAGCACTGTGGGGGTGAAGGTAACACTCACCCTGCAATTCTTCTTTACGGCCAGCGTAGCTCCGCACGTGTTCGCAGAGATCGCGAAGTTGGTGCTCACCGTGATGCTGCTGATGTCCAGTGTGGCCGAGCCAGTGTTTGTCACCGTCACCGTCTTGGCAGCGCTGGTGTCATCTACAACCTCATTGCCGAAACTCAGCGAAGTGGTCGAGAACGTCACCCGCGGGAATGCGCTTAGCCCCACCGACAGGCTGAAGATCGTTCCGCAGTCAAGGGTACACTTTGTGCTGGTCCCTCCTTCCTCGGTTGTCCCGTAAAAGCTCCCGTTGGTGGCTTGCAACAGCACTGCGGAAGCGTTGGCGCCGTCCGTCAAGTCGAAGCTGTGCAGCGTCGTCAGTGCGCCCCCCGGGCTGATGTTGAAGACCGTGCCATAGCTGCTGTAGCCGTTGGCCCCGCCATAGCTGGTCGTCCCGTAGAAGTTCCCGTCGGTGGCTAGAACCAGCCCCGCGTTGGGGCAGAGGCCGTCGCCGACGAAGTCGAAGCTGTGGAGCGTGGTCAGCGTGCCCGCGGCCGTGATTTTGAATACCGTCCCGCAGCCGGTTTGCTGCCCATTGGTGCACTCGGCCGGGTAATTAGCCCCGCCCCACGTGGTTACCCCATAGAAACTCCCGTCGTTGGCTTGCACCATGGTGCCGACCGGCATGTTGCCGTCAGTCAAGTCGAAGCTGTGGAGAGTGGTCAGCGTGCCCGCCGGAGTGACTTTGAAAACCGTGCCATAGCCGTTCGCCCCGCCTGTGTCAGTCGTCCCGTAGAAGTTACCGTCGCGGGCCTGCACCAGCCCTCCGGCAGGATTGGCGCCGTCAGGGCAATTGGGCAACCCCGCTGAGCAAAAGCTGTGCAGCGTGGTTAGCTGGCCGGCCGGAGTGATTTTGAAGACCGCGCCGTCCGTGTAGGTCCCGCCAAACAAAGTCGTCCCGTAGAAGTTCCCGTCGGTGGCCTGAAGCAGGCCCCCCGAGCTAGGGTATTCGCCTTCAGTGCAATCGAAGCTATGCAGCGTGGTCAGCGTGCCCCCTGCGGTGATTTTGAAGACTGTGCCACAGCCGTTGCTTCCACCATCGGCAGTTGTGCCGTAGAAGTTCCCATTAGTGGCTTGAACCGGCGCTGCCAGCGGGTAGGCGCCGTCAGGGCAACTGGGCCACCCGGCGGAGCAGAAGCTGTAGAGCGTGGTCAGCGTGCCCGTTGCGGTGATTCTGAAGACCGTGCCATAGCCGTACGCCCCGCCTGTGTACGCTGTCCCGTAGAAGTTTCCGTCGGCGCCTTGAACAAGTCCTGCCCATGAGTTGGCGCCGTCAGCCAGGTCGAAGCTAAACAAACTGGTGAAGGTCTGTGCGGGCGACACAATCGCTGCCGAAGCACAAAACACAAAAACGATGCAAACCAGTTTCGATAAACTAAGTCTTCCCATTTCTCCTCCTTTCGGCTTTGCACCGGTAACAAAGCAATCAGCCAAAGTTTGTAGATCAATCATGAGGAATTTCCCGCTTGTGAGAGTTCGCATGACCAGGTCCGCCTCGCCGCAGAATCGGGCGTGCAGCCTGATGACGGGCTGCCGCTGTCCTCGACTTTTGGGTCGAAGAAAGTTTCATGCAGCCTCGGAGATTCTGGTCATTCGCCTCAGGGCGTGTTGCGTCTCAACGGGCGGGAACAGCTCTTCGGAGAGGCGAGATGATATTCCGCAGAATTATAATGCCTTCCGGCCGCAGCGGTGAAGGGAAATGGACCTAGTCTCGAATGGCTAATCCCAGGTGGGCAGAGGCACAACAAATCGGGCCTTGTCAGACGTTCTGAATCGCGATAGTTGTCGCAAAATCCCACTTACACTCATCATTTTTTCATCACATTTTTCCCGTGCCGCCATCACAGACCTGCACCAAAATCAGTGCGAAGATGACTCGACATTGCACCATATTGCACGATCATGGAGAACTGTGCCCGTCTCCAGAGGCGGCGCGTCTCAAGCCATCATTTCGGCTCTTTGAAAACCGAACGAAACGTCAGCGGGTCAGCGTTTTTTTTCACCGCTGCAATCTGACCGATAACCTCTGCAATCCCCCTAAGTCCAATGTTTCTGATCGTTTACGTATAAATCATTTTTTATCATCAACTTAACTGTTTTTAGGTAGGGGGGGGTACCCCCCACATTTCTCTAATTCTTACTCCGCCCAAACCAGTCATCTATTTCTAATTCATAGTCTTAGGAGCAATCATAATGTCTTCTTCTCTCGATAAATATTCCGACAAAATTAGCCAGGAAGAAGTTGCATTTCTCTGCGTCCTCGGCGTCTCAGCGGTGAGTTATGGTTTTGGGTGCTCCGCATTAGAATTTCCGTCGTCGCGCGATTAGAATTTCTCCATGCCCTTGACCCAGCTTCGCGAAATCACCCCCGCCGCCCGCCTCGAAAATGTTCGTTACGCCATCCGTGACCTCGCCTGCATCGCCGATGAGGTCGCCAGGCAGGGACACAAGATACTGCCCCTCAACATCGGCGATCCGCTCAACTTTGATTTCGCGACGCCCGCGCACATGATCGAAGCCGTCTACAAGGCCATGCGCGACGGCAAGAATGGATACTCGCCCTCTTCCGGCATCAAGCCCGCGCTCGATGCGATCCGCGGCGAGGCCGCCCGCAAAGGCATCACCACCATTCAGGATGTTTTCGTCACCTCCGGCGTCAGCGAAACCGTTGACATCTGCCTCGCCGCCCTGCTCAATCCCGGCGACAACCTGCTCACACCTTGCCCAGACTATCCGCTCTACTCCGCCGTTCTCGCCAAGCTCGACGTCGGCCTCAACACCTATTATCTGAATGAAGAAGACGGCTGGCAGCCCGATCTTGATGACATTCGCAAGAAGATCACGCCGCGCACCCGCGGCATCGTGCTCATCAATCCCAACAATCCCACGGGCTCCGTTTGCACGCGCGCCATGCTCCAACAGATTGCCGAGTTGGCCCGCCAGCACAACCTGATCGTCTTCGCCGACGAAATCTACGACAAACTCATCATGGAGGACGATCCCCACGTGGCCATGGCCGCGGTCGCGCCCGATGTCCCAGTCGTCACGTTTGGAGGTTTGTCGAAAAACTATCTCGCCCCCGGATGGAGAATCGGTTGGGGCATCGCCAGCGGCGAGGCCGCGGCCATCAAGCCTTATGTAGAGGGAGTCAACAAGCTCCTGCGCGCCCGCCTTTGCGCCAATCATCCCGAACAGTACGCGATTCCGGCGGCGCTCGAAGGCCCGCAGGATCATCTTGTCGAAGTTAAACGCAAGCTGCGCAGCCGCCGCGATCTCACGATGAAGTGGTGCTCAGAAACGCCTCGCGTCAGTTGCGTGGCCCCGCGCGGTGCGTTTTACGCGTATCCCAGCATCGACATCCCCGAAGGGGACGACGTCTTCGTCACCGAACTCATCCGTCAGAAGCATGTCATGGTCGTGCACGGCTCCGGCTTCGGCCAACGTCCCGGCACCAGACATTTCCGCATCGTCTTCCTGCCCGATGAGCCCACGTTGGGCGCAGCCTACTCTGCCATCGGCGACTTCATGCGCGAACGCTACCGGTAGACAATGCAGGATCATCGGATTTTCGGAGTAGAACCGGGCCGAAAGAAACGCGGCCTAGGACGCCTGTTCCGCTTCCCACGCCTTACTGCCCCCTCCAAACGTGCCATCGCCTCGAACTTTCGTAACTCTGCGCCTGGATGTATCCGTTTTTATACTAGGACGTTGCCTATGCGCCAAACCATTCTTCTTTTCGTCCTCGTGCTGCTGAGCGTGCTCGCTTCCGCGCAGAGCAACTCCCCTGACGCTCTCTACGAGCGTGGCATGGATGCCATCACCGGCGTGGGCGCCGCCCGCGACGACCAACAGGGAATCGACTATTTCCGCCGGTCCGCCGAAGTGGGCTACGGCCCGGGTCAGATTGCGCTCGGCTACTATTACGAAACCGGCACCGTAGTCGCCAAGGATCAGGCGCACGCCCTTGACCTGTATCGCAAGGCCGCACAAACCGGCGATCCGCTGGCCGCTTGGCTCACCGGCCGGCTCTACTTCCTCGGCAGCGGCGTGCCGCGCGACCTCGATGCCGCCCAGAAATGGTTCAAGATGTCATCGAGCCAGAACAACGCATACGGCGCCTACTACCTTGGCCGGCTGATGGCCGATCGCGACTTTGCCAAGGCTCCCGCGCTCTACAAGATTGCCGCCGAGCAGGGATTGCCACAGGCGCAGTACTACTACGGCAAAGCGCTGAAAGAAGGCCGAGGCATCGCGCAGGACCGCTTCAACGCCTACATCTGGCTGTCGATCGCTTACGATGCAGGCTATAAAGCCGCAGGACCGGATCTGGGCGAACTCGCCAGCGGCGACCTTCTCACTCACGAGCAGATTGCGGACGCACAATCCAAAGCCCACGAAATGGAGCAGGTTGTTGTTCGCGCCGTGACCTCGCGCGGATGTTCCGGCTGGGATGGCGAATTCGACGAACTCCCCAATACGCCGCCCCCCAGTCTGCAGCGCTTCTGCCACTAGTTTTCAGTTCCGTCGCTCCAGGTTACATCCTGACGGTTGATGGCTGATATCCGCCCGCTGCCCTTTCCTCACCCCCTCCTGTGCCCCGCGTCACTGACCGCCTTTCCCCACAGGCGTACTCCATAGATATGTCCACCGTTTTTATTCCATCTGCGGAGGGATTCATGGCAACCATTACCTACGATAAGCAAGCCGATCTGGCCGGGCCCGGCATTGGCGACTACACCGAACTTGAACGTGTGCTGCCCAATGACTACCGTTCCCTGCTTGACCGGCGTCAAACCCAGGAAGCGATTTTTCAAGTCAAACGCTACATTGAAGACAATCTATGCAAGGCGCTCAACCTCATGATGGTCGAGGTTCCGCTCATCGTCGACGTCGATAGCGGCGTCAACGACATGCTCGACCGCGACGGATCGCGCACGCCCATTGGTTTCCACATTTCGAACGACCGTAACCTGCATCCTATCGACGCGCAAGTCGTCCAGGCCGCCACGAAGTGGAAACGGGTCGCGCTGAAGCAATTCGACTGCAAGCCCGGCGAGGGCATCTGCACCGACATGCGCGCCGTACGCAAGGATTATTTCCTCGATCACGACCACTCCGCCTACGTCGATCAGTGGGACTGGGAGCGCTCCATTCATGCGGGCGACCGCAATGTGGCATTCCTGAAAGATATTGTCCGCAAGATCTGGAAGGTGTTGGTGGGAGCTGAGAGGTTTGCCCAGGATATCTTCCCTGCCCTGCGTGATCCGCGTTTCCCCAACCTGCCTGAAGAGCTTACCTTCCTGCACGCGGAAGAAATTCTCGATATGTTCCCGACTCTTCCGCGCAAAAAGCGCGAGACCGAGATTCTGCAGAAGCACCCGGCCGTTTTCATCATCGGCATCGGCTGGCCGCTCAAAGACGGCTTCCCGCACGAGAACCGCGCCGCCGACTATGACGACTGGATCACCGATACCAAGAAGGAAACGCACAAAGACACGCATGGCCTTAACGGCGACATCCTGGTGTGGAATTCGGTGACCAAGCGCCGGCACGAGCTCACCTCCATGGGCATCCGGGTGAACGCGGAGACGCTGCGCCGCCAGCTCGAAATGTCAAACCTGCTGGGCAATCTTCAGTTCCCGTATCACAAGGCGATCATCAACGATGAGCTGCCGCTTTCGATCGGCGGCGGGATCGGCCAGTCGCGCACGCTAATGCAGTTGCTTAGGAAAGCGCACCTGGGCGAAGTCAGCGTAACTGTATGGCCGAAAGTGCTGAAGGAGATGTGCGCGAAGAAGAATATCTTTGTGCTGGAATAGGCAAGTAACGCGGGCGAGGGCGCCTGCGCCACACAATCTTTACAGAGGACGGGCGCCAAGCCCGTCCCTGTTTCTTTCTTGAGCAGCGATCCGCGCTCGTTAATCCCCGGCTTCGCAAGGTTGACTGTACCCTACATCATCTCCGTTCCCCACAAATCGTGCAGATGGACCACTCCGCGGAGCCGCCGCTCGCCATCCACCACCACCAGCGATGTAATCTTCATTTCCTCCATCCGCGCCAGCGCCGTCGCCGCGAATTCCTGCGGCCCAATCGTTTTCGGAGACCGCGTCATGCAATCCTGCGCCTGCAAGTCGAGCGCGTCCTTACCACTCTGCTCAAGCAACCGCCGCAGGTCGCCGTCGCTGATCACTCCCAGCAGCCGCTCGTCTTCGACCACCGTCGTCATGCCCAGCTTTTTGCGCGACATCTCGTAGATCACGTCCGACATCTTTGTCCGGGCTGTCACCCGCGGGACGGCTTCTCCCCAGTGCATCAGCGATTCCACCTTTGCCAGCCGCTTGCCCAGCCTCCCTCCCGGATGCAGGTTGGCAAAATCTTCTTCCTTGAAGCCGCGCTTTTCCGAAAGCGCCACTGCCAGCGCATCGCCCAGCGCCAGCATCGTGGTCGTCGAAGCCGTAGGGGCCAATCCCAGCGAACACGCTTCTTTGGAGATCGAGCAATCCAGCGCTACATCCGCCGCCGCCGCAAGCGTAGACGCTCGCGTGGAACGGACCTGCCCTGAGCGTGAGTCAATGGGGCCCCCGCCCGCCTCGGCCGCTGCGATCTCATCGCACGTCATCGCAATCAGCGGCACCTGCAGCCGCTTGATGGTGGCGAGCAAATGCAGAATTTCTTCCGTCTCCCCGCTGGCCGAAAGCGCGACGACAATGTCGCCGCGGACAATCATCCCCAGATCCCCGTGCAGTGCCTCCACTGGATGAAGATAGAGCGCCGGCGAGCCGGTCGAGCTCAAAGTGGCAGCAATCTTCCGCGCAATGATCCCACTCTTCCCCATTCCCGTGACCACCACGCGCCCCTGGCACCGAAACATCAAATCGAGCGCGCGTTCGAATGCAAATGCCATCGGCCCGGCAAGGCGATCAGCCAACGCTCGCAGGGCCTCTGCCTCAATGCGCACCACGTTTTCGCCAACGTTCCTAACGTTTTTCATGAACAGCAAATGGTAGCAGAAGCCTGCTAAAGTTCTTGTGTCGAGAGCGAAGGAGTCCTCATGCCAGCAATCGCACAAGAAAACGTCGAACTGTCTGTCGCCGACGGGACGCGGATGGCGGCGTACACCGCGCACCCCGATGAGGCTGGTCCGCATCCGGGCCTGCTCTTGTTCCAGGAAGCATTCGGGGTTAACCATCACATCCGCAGCGTGTGTGATCGCTTTGCCGCGGAGGGATATGTCGTCATTGCGCCGGAGATGTTTCATCGCACCGCGCCCCCAGGCTTCGAGGGTAGCTATACGGATTTCGCGGGGGTAATGCCCCACTACCAGGCCATGACCACGGAAACGGCTGAGATGGACATCAAAGCCGCCCATGACTGGCTGCGCTTGCACGCAAAGGTGCGCGCGAACCAGATTTCCAGTGTGGGATTCTGCATGGGCGGCCGCCTGTCTTTTCTTGCGAATAGTGTGGTACCGCTGCTGCGCGCCGCGGTTTCGTTTTACGGCGGCGGCATCGCTCCTGGCTTGCTCGACCATGCCTCGCGCCAGCAAGGGCCGCTTTTACTCATCTGGGGTGGACATGACAAACACATTCTGCCCGAGCAACGCAGAGCCGTGACCGACGCCTTAAGCGCCGCGCAAAAGAATTATGTGAACGTCGACTTTTCCGCCGCCGACCACGGATTCTTCTGCGACGAACGAGCCGCTTACGAGCCGCGCGCAGCCCGCCAAGCTTGGGCGCTGACATTGGAGTTTCTGCGCGCGTAGAAGGGAGCTAGTCGCTCGGGCCGCCCTCAGAAGTGATCCTCTACCGGCCGCCCCGGATGCTCCAGCGCCCGCGCCTGAATCGCCCGATCCCACGGGCTCGCCTGCCAGTTGTCCTTCTTATACGCGCCGTGAATCCACGGCGGCAGCGTGAAGTTCAGACGCCCGCTCATCGAATACACATACGGTTCATAGAGCGCGCGCAGTTCCATCAGCCGCTCAGGCGCATCCGCCCCGTCATAGAGCGTTACGCCATGCTGCGCCAGTTCCTTTCGCAATCGGTCCAGATCTTCTAGTGCCAGCCGTTCCGGCGCATTCGGGTCGTATTGCGCATTTACCCCCTGCGCCAGATCGACGGCCGCGTGCCGTGCCATCGCGAATGTCAGCTTCGCCTGCTCGGGATGAATCCCGTCCACGCCCGCCATAATCAGCGAGGTCACGTCGAGCATCACCGTCAGCGCACTCAACCATGATTGATTGCTGTGCTGCGAACGAAAGAAAACCAGCGCCGGATAAGAGATATGGCTCGACAATAGATCGGCGCACCACCGCTCCCAGTCGCGAAAAATGCCATCCAGCACCGACTGTTCCGGACAGCATCCCAGGCGCCCCAGAAATTCGGCCGCGGTCGGAGGCGATCCGGCCCGTGCATCGAGCAGAGAAATTTCAATTTCGCGCGCTGCGAACGAGTTGTAAATGACCGGCAGGTATCCGATCACCACGCCGAGGAACGCGAATCCCATCCCGGCTTCCAGGACGGCAAGGGCGCGGGCAGCGGCGTTGTTGGGCGTGATGTCGCCATAGCCCAGCGTGAAAAAAGTTTCGCCGCTCAGGTAGATCACTTTCCCAAACGTAATTCGCTCGTTGGCCAGCGTCAGGTGTTCGCCCAGCCCGTACTGCACGCACGCGAAGCCAAAGATCAATCCAAACGCCCAAAAACCCATGAGGACAATCAGCGACATCGGCCCATAGTAGGCAAGAAACCCCTCGCGCCGCGATGCCGACTTGATATGCTGCGCCACACGCGTCCAGCGAATCCACGTGGCCTTGTAGAACCCAGCCGTAATCCGGAACGTCCGTTGGATGCGCCGCGGCAGGACGACGGTTTCAAACGCATCCAGCAGGATGACAAATATAAGGATGAAACCCGCAATGGAAGCCAACACATGCATACGCGATGAGAATGAGATGTGGCGGGAATGGTACCAGATTCAGAAGTGGGAGAGCGAAGGCCGCCCTTGCCGCAGACAATTCGATGGTTTGCCGCTCCCTACGGCGTCACGTGGGCCGTGTCGATCGCCTTGCGGACCGCCAGTAATTCCTTCAGCACCCCGCGCAGATTCCTCGTGTCGAGCGCATTCGCGCCGTCGCTTTTCGCCTCTTTCGGATTGTCGTGCACTTCCAGGAATACGCCATCCACGCCGGCCGCCACCGCCGCGCGCGCCAGCACGGGAATGAACTCCGGCTGCCCGCCGCTCACTGCCGGGGCGTCTTCGTCTCCGTGCGAAGCCGAGGGCAGTTGCACCGAGTGCGTCGCGTCAAACACTACCGGCGCAAACTTTCGCATGATGGCCAGCGAGCGCATATCCACGACCAGGTTGTTATACCCGAACGACGATCCGCGCTCGGTCACAAAAACCTGCGCGTTCCCCGCATCGCGGCATTTCTCGACCGCGTGCTTCATATCCCACGGGGAAACGAACTGCCCTTTCTTGATATTCACGGGCCGCCCGCTGAGCGCAGCAGCAACAATCAAGTCCGTTTGCCGGCACAAAAATGCCGGAACCTGCAGCACATCTACTACTTCGGCAACCGCGGCCACATCCGCCGCCTGATGCACATCGGTCAAGACAGGAATGTGCACCTCATCCTTCACCTTCTTCAAAACGCGCAGCCCCTCCGTCATTCCCGGGCCGCGAAAGCTGCGAATCGAAGTGCGGTTCGCCTTGTCGTACGAGGCTTTGAAGATGAAAGGGAAATTGAGCGAGCGCGCCACGCCCTTGATGATCTCAGCCATGCGCAGCGCGTGGTCTTCGCTCTCGATCACACACGGCCCCGCGATCAGAAAAAGGTCCCCCGACCCGACGCGCACATTATCGATTTGGAATGATGAGGACAATGCCTTTTCACCGCCGAGACGCCGAGGGCGGGGAGAATTCTATCCCCGCGCCACTCTCTCCGGCCGCAAGAACATCTCCACCTCTGCCGCGTCTCGATGTTCCTTACGCTTCTGCCCGTGCTCAAACGACGCCCCCACAAACGACTTAAACAAGGGATGCGGCTCCAGCGGCTTCGACTTAAACTCGGGATGGAACTGGCAACCGATGAAGAAAGGATGTCCCGGAATCTCGACGATTTCAACGTAAGTGCCATCCGGCGTCGAGCCTGAAATTTTCAGCCCGCCCGCTGTCATCGGCTCTTCGTACTCACGGTTGAATTCATAGCGATGCCGATGCCGTTCGCTGATCTCGCTCTGCCCATAAACTTTCTGCGCCAGCGTTCCCGGTTCAATCTTGCATGGCCAAGCTCCCAGCCGCATCGTGCCACCCAGTTCTTCCACGCCCCGCAGTTCGCGCAGCTTGTAGATCACCCGGTGCGGCGTCGCTGGATCGAACTCGCTCGAGTTCGCCCCCGCCAACCCGCAAACGTTGCGCGCAAATTCAATGCACGCCGTCTGCATTCCCAAACAAATTCCGAAATACGGCACGTGCCTTTCGCGCGCGTACCGGATCGCGTTCAGCATCCCCTCGATTCCGCGCTTGCCGAATCCGCCCGGAACCAGAATCCCGTCATATTCTTCGAGCTGTGAGAAATAGCTGCGGTCGTTGGCGTCGGTGGTCTCTAGCCCTTCAGCTTCTACCCACCTCGCCTCAAGCTTCAGATTGTGCGCCAGCGCGCCATGCACCAGTGCCTCTTTCAGCGACTTGTACGAGTCCTCATACTCGACGTACTTTCCGACGATCCCGATCCGAACCACGTCCTTCGGGTTATAAACGCGATGCACCAGGTCGTTCCACTTCGAAAGGTCGCGATCCTTTGCCTGCAAATGCAAATAGCGCATCGCCAGCGTGTCCACTTCTTCATGCGCAAACACGATCGGCACTTCGTAAATCGAGGCCACGTCTTTGCCGGTGATCACGGCTTCTTCTTCCACGTTGCAGAACAGCGCAATCTTCCCCTTGATGTCCTTCGAGAGAAAGCGGTCGGTGCGGCAGATCAGAATGTCTGGCTGAATCCCCACGCTCAGAAGTTCCTTCACCGAGTGCTGCGTGGGCTTGGTCTTCAATTCCTGCGCCGCGGCAATGAACGGTACCAGCGTCACATGCACAAACAGCGTGTTCTCGCGGCCCAACTCCTGCCGCATCTGGCGGATCGCCTCGATAAACGGCAGCGACTCGATATCGCCGACCGTGCCGCCGATTTCAACCAGCAGCACGTCCACATCCTGCGCGCACTTTTTCGCCGCCGCCTTGATTTCGTTGGTCACATGCGGAATCACCTGGACCGTCTTCCCCAGGTAATCGCCGCGACGCTCCTTGGCGATGATCTGCTCATAGAGGCGGCCGGTGGTCCAGTTGTTGTCGCGAGAAAGCTTGGCATGCGTGAAGCGCTCGTAGTGTCCGAGGTCAAGGTCGGTCTCTGCGCCGTCGTCGGTGACAAATACTTCCCCATGCTGAAACGGCGACATCGTCCCCGGATCGACGTTCAGGTAGGGATCAAACTTCATCAGGTTGACTTTCAGTCCGCGGCTTTCGAGCAGGCATCCGATCGAAGCCGCCGCCAATCCCTTGCCCAGTGAAGACACAACTCCGCCCGTCACAAAGATGTACTTTGCCGACATCCGTTCCTCGCTTTAATTTTGATGGAAAGATTGTGCAGGTTGGCGTGCACGATCAATTATGGCAGAGATAGCTGTGGAAAGAAACGAACAAAATTTGTGGCGCGGATCTAGATCTGAGGTCACGATCGAAGCTCCATTCGATGCGCCCCGCGGTTTCCGCCAGGTTCCCCGTTCTCTCCCATCCTTTTGGGGCTAACTTGGGCACGGGCTTGGCATTTCGCCGTTCAGCCTTGACAATCTCTCCCGGAGATATTGATGTCCGACCAAACGCTCTCTCCCGCCCTCGTCCGCCGATACCTCTCCGCACTCGGCGTGTCGCTACAGAAACCCGCGCTCGGAACTTTGCAAGAACTCGTCGCTGCCCATCTAACGCGCGTTCCCTTCGAAAACATCTCCAAGCTCTACAACCGCAAGCACCACGGCTTGACCAGTCTGCCGCCAATCGAACTCTATCTCGACGGAATCGAACGATACCATTTCGGGGGCACCTGCTACTCCAACAATTTTCATTTCTACACGCTGCTGGCGGCCTTGGGATACGACGTCAAGCTCTGCGGGGCGGATATGACCGCTCCCGACGTGCATCTGGTGATCCTCACAACGTTGGGCAACCACGAGTACCTGGTCGACGCCGGCTACGGAGCCCCGTTTCTCGTGCCCCTCCCGCGTGATCTCAGCACAGACTACGTCATCACGTTAGGACGAGACCGCTACGTCCTCAAGCCTCAGGATGCGAGCGGACGTTCGCGCCTTGAGATGTATCGCGATGGCCAGCCGCAGCACGGATATGTAGTCAAACCAGCGCCCCGCAGAATCAAGGAGTTCGCCCCGGTGATCGCCGACTCTTTCCGGCCAACCGCCACTTTCCTGAATGCGCTGTTGCTGGTGCGCTTTTATCCCGGCCGCGGCCTGATGATCCACAACCTGACCTCGGTCGAGTCGCAGGAGAACCACTCCGCAGTTCATCGACTAGGTAGCCGCACCGAACTCATTGCCCAAATCGTGGAGCGTTTCGGCATGCCGCGCTCGATCGTCGCCGAAACCGTCAGCGAACTGGGTGAACTTAAGGATGTATGGACGTGAGTGAGGCTGGCGAACATGTTCCGAGCCCCTATGTAACAGCGTGAGATTCACCCCATGCCCTTCTCATTTCTATATTTACAAATCTCTACCCAAATTCCCGCAACCTGTGCGGTATGGTTCGTTCTCCTAACAATCACGGGGCTCGTTCTGCCGCGGGTTTCCCGCAAATCGATAGAGGTTGTAGATGAATTCCCGAACCACCGTTCTCTATGTAGACGACAACCCCAAATCCAGCCGCTTGCTCGCCGGAGTTCTCGAGCAATGTGGTTTCCGAATTATCGCGAAGAACGATCCCGCCGAAGCACTCGCGCTTAGCCGCCTCTGCAGTTTCGATCTAGCCCTGCTCGACTACGAAATGCCGGCCATGAGCGGCGCGCGTCTCGCACGAGAAATCAAGTTTCTGATGCCCAACCTTCCGGTGGTTCTGATCTCGGGACGCACGGAGATCGCTCCTGCGGAACTCGAGTTCGTCGACGCGCACTTCGGCTTCGGCACCTCGCTCGACGATCTCCTCTGGACGATGCGGATTCTAGTCACGCCGAAAGTGTTCGTGCCCGAGCACCAGCAAATTGCCGTAGGGCGAGATGTTGCGTGCGACCCCCGCGCTCGCGAGCATCGCCACATCGTCAATCCCTCGCGGATTATGGAGTCGCGCTGGTCGGATTCCACATAGAAGAAGCTACGAGCCTCGAGTCGCGAGTCCCGAGCCGCCAATTTCGGTGCTCCCTCGTGGCTCGTGGCTCGCAGCCCGCAGCTCACTTCCAGGCGCTCGGCGTCTTCAGGTACGCAATCACGGCGCGCGCATCGGCTTCGCTCATGCGAAACGGCATCATCGGAAAACGCAGCGGCTCGCCGTTGGTCCAGATCCCGGTCGTGAGCAGCTTGATCATGTCCGCGTCGCTTGCAGGAGGAGTCCCTCCAATGCGCGGCGCCAGCAGAGGCCAGTTCGGCTGCGACTGCGCGGGCATCCAAGGCACCGCTGCTCCTTCCAGCCATTTGCTGCGGTCGACAACGCCGTTCTCATTCCGCGGCGTGTGGCATTGTCCGCACATGGCCACGGATTCCACCAGGTACTTGCCGCGCGCGACGTCTGCGGAGTTTGCGCCCAAGTTCGTTGCTGCCGAAGCCTTGTGATTCTGTCCACTCACAGCAGCAGGCAAGCAAAGGAGCACCGCAATTGCCAACCCAATACCGATTCCGAGCCAGCCTCGCAACGCGAACCCATGTTTTCCACTACCACGCCCATTCGTCATGTCCATCCCTCGCCTCGATGCTAACAAAATTCTGGTGGCGGACGAACCTCACCGGCGAGCGAGGCGGGCAAAACCTCTCTCGTACGTGCGAGGAGGCATGGGGCACGTGGACCTGAGAGTTCCGATGCACATCCGTAAAGAAGGGGCGCAAAGCCGGCAAAAGCGCAAAGAACTGATCCAGAGACGCAATAAACCAGCAAAATCACCCAAAAGAGTTAAAAAAACTCTTTTCTCCGGCACACATGTAACCCTAAACTAGAAACTAGGAACTAACTGGCCGCACTTAGGCCGCTTCCCCCAGGGGGTTCTGTGCGCGTTCTGGTAACAGCAGACACGTTCAGCGGCGTTTGGACTTACGCCCGCGAGTTGGTGACGGGACTGGTGACGCAGGGCGCGCAGGTGACGCTCGTCAGCTTTGGCGAGATTCCGCTTCCCGATCAAACCGCCTGGATGCAGAACCTGCACGGTCTGGAGTATCATCCCACCGCATTTCGCCTGGATTGGATGGAGGAAGGCGAGCAGGACTTCGAGGCGGCCCGGGAATATTTGTGCGCGATCGTGCGCGACACGCGGCCGGACGTGCTGCATCTGAATCAACTCAGCTTCGGCGCGCTGCCGGTGCCCATGCCGCGCGTGGTGACGGCACACGGTGATGTGCTTACGTGGTGGCTCACCATTCATGGAAAACCACCGGCCCCGTCGGCCTGGCTGGATTGGTATCGCGGAACTGTGGTCGCCGGCCTCAAGCGGGCCAACGCCGTAACCGTGAGCACCCGCTGGATGCTCGACACGCTGCGCTTCGCTTATGGCGACACCTTTGCAGGACACGTCGTTTCGCCGGGACGGAATCCGATCTACTTCAATCCGTTTGTGGCGAAAGAAGAATTAGTGCTGGCGATCGGGCGGCTGTGGGACACCGGCAAACAGGTATCGCTGCTGACGCAGCACTCGCACCGGCAACCGGTGTGCATCGTGGGCGCGGATAACCCGATTCCGACGCCGGCTGTGCCGATCCGCGCCGATGTCCGGGTTTCGACGGGCGAACACGAAGTATCGGTGAAGGGAGCGCAGACCGAAGCGCAGCTGCGGAACCTGTATAGCAAGTCTCCGGTGTTTGCGGCCACGGCGCGGTACGACCCGACGGGCCTGGCCTCGGTGGAAGCGGCGTTTTCGCGCTGCGCGCTGGTGGCAAACGACACGCCCGTGTATCGCGAGCTATGGGGCGACGCGGCCTTGTACTTCGAGCGCAACGACGGCGAGAGCCTGGCGGAAGTGCTCCAGCAGCTTGACGACGATCGCGAGATGGTGCGGCTCTATGGGACGCGGGCCTACAACCGGGCGCGCGAACGCTTCACGGCGCGGCGGATGGTGGATGATTATCTGCAGCTTTACCGGAAGCTGCGGAGTTCAAAGATGGCGGTAGCGTGAAGTTCCCCGCATCCCTCGCAATTTGAACCTTGCCCGCTATCATCCGCACTCACTACTGAGCATGCCTTGCGCTGCCCGCATGCTATACTTTTTAATCATTGTTGTTGTCGCTTTCAGCAGACGGAGGACCGTATCGACAAACGTTTTATCCGCATGAACGAGCGCATCCGCGCACGCGAGGTGCGCGTGATCGGCGACGAAGGCGAACAGATCGGCATCATGCCTCCCTTCGAAGCGCTCAAGATGGCTCGCGAGAAGAATCTCGACTTGGTGGAAATTTCCCCGACCGCGCAACCTCCGGTTTGCCGCATCATGGATTACGGGAAATTCCTGTACCAGAATGAAAAGCGCGAGCGCGAAGCGAAAAAGAAGCAAAAAGTAATCACCGTCAAGGAAGTGAAGTTTCGTATCAACGTAGACGACCACGACTACGAAACGAAAAAGAATCACGTGCTGCGCTTCCTCGACGAGGGAGACAAAGTCAAGGCGACGATCTTCTTCCGCGGGCGAGAAATGACGCGGCAGAGTTTGGGCCGGCAGATTCTGGAACGCCTGATCAAGGACGTGGAGACTAAAGGGCTGGTGGAGTTCCGGCCGCGGCAGGAAGGCAACACGCTGCACCTGATTCTGGCGCCGAAGAAAGACGCGGGCGCGAAGGAAAAACCGGCCGTAAAACCCGCGCCGAAAGTAACTCCGCCACCGCCGCAGGAACAAGGCGGCGCGCAGACAGCGTAGAAGCAGCTGTCAGCTCTCGGTTATCAGCCATCAGTACTCATGGCGCGATCGCTTGAGCTAACGGGATGGTGCGCTGCATGCGTCGAAGGTTTTAACAGAGAGCTGAAAGCTGAGAGCTATTTATGCCAAAACTGAAAACACACAAAGGCGCTGCCAAGCGCTTCAAGAAAACCGCGACGGGTAAGATCAAGCGTCACAAGGCGGGGTTGCGCCATATCCTGTCATCCAAGGCGAAGAAGCGCAAGAAACAACTCGGCCAGGCCACCTTGGTGAGTGACGGGGATTACAAAAAAGCGGCACGAATGATCCCGTACAAATAATAAATGGAATGGCGGGCGCATCGCCCGTCCTTAACCAAGTCTGCGGAACTTTCGAGATCCGCAGCGGCGCGTGAAGAGGTCAGACTTCGGAAATCCCCTCGGGTAGAAGTCGCCTTACCTCCAGCCGCCAGACGAAACAAAAAGGAGAACAGCAATGCCTCGTGTAAAACGCGGAACCAAACGCCGCGCCAAGCGCAAAAAGATTCTTGAACGCGCGAGCGGATATTTCCTAACTAAATCGAAACTCTACCGGTCGGCGAAAGAAGCCGTCGACCGCGGTCTAAAGTTCGCCTATTCGGGCCGCAAGCAGAAAAAGCGCCAGTACCGCTCGATCTGGATTGTGCGCATCGGCGCCGCCTCGCGCTTGCATGGACTTAGCTATAACAAGTTCATCAACGGCTTGAAGAAAGCCGGCGTCGAATTGGATCGCAAAATCCTGGCCGAACTGGCCGTGAACGATCCGGCGGGCTTCGGCCATCTGGCGGAGCAGGCGAAGGCAGCGCTTAGCGCTTAGCCGTTGCTCTTAGCCCTACAAAGCTTTGTCATCCTGAGCGAAGTAGCTGCTTCGCGGAGGCGAAGCAGCTACGCAGTCGAAGGATCCCTACTCGCCGTGTACCATTCGGCCCTGAAGGGAGTTCTCACAGGAAACTCGCGATGACATTTCCTTAAGAGTCGCAAGGAATTGCCCTACACCGTTCCCAAGCTGACCGACTTCTCCGCCACCGCCCTTGACAGCGCGGTGCGCGATCTGCTGTCCGCGCTGGAGGAGGAGTCGTTTGCAGTTGCTTCGGAAAACGACTGGAAGGCCTATCGCGATCGCTGGATGGCGCGCAAGAACGGCGCGCTCACGCAGCTCAATGATCTTTGGCTCAAGGCTGCGCCCGGACCGAATAAGAAGGACGTTGGCCAGCGCGTCAACGAACTCAAGCGAAAAGTTGAGGAAACGGTTGAGGCGACCTTGGCTCGCATCGAGAGCGGCGCGTCCTCGTCGCGGCTGTTGGCGGAGCGCGTGGACGTGACGCTGCCGGGCATCCGGCGCGCGATCGGGACCGAACATCCAGTCATCAAGACGATGAACGAGATCGTCGGCGTGTTCCGCAATCTGGGATATTCGGTCGAAGAAGGTCCGGAGGTCGAAACCGATTACTACAACTTCGAGGCGCTGAATTTTCCGCCGAATCATCCGGCGCGCGATACGCAGGATACGCTGTTCATCGCGGGGCAGGACGCGAAGCCGCTGCGCGACCGCCTGTTACTGCGCACGCACACTTCGCCGGTTCAGATTCGCACCATGCAGAAGATGAAACCGCCGGTGCGAGTGGTCTGTCCGGGCAAGGTACATCGCAACGATGCGCCGGATGCAACGCACTCTCCGATTTTTCACCAAGTCGAAGGTCTGGCAGTCGATACCAATATTACGTTCTGCGACCTGAAGGGCACGCTCGATCACGCGATGAAAGCCTTATTCGGGTCGAACGTGAAGACGAGGTTCTATCCGTCATTCTTTCCCTTCACCGAGCCGAGCGCCGATGTGCAGATCAGCTGTATTTTCTGCGACGGCAAGGGTACGCGCGATGGCGCTCCGTGCCGCAACTGCAAGGCCAGCGGATGGATTGAACTGCTCGGCTGCGGCATGGTCGACCCGAACGTGTACGGCTTTGTCGATTACGATCCGGCGAAAGTCTCGGGATTTGCCTTCGGCATGGGCGTGGAGCGCATCGCGATTCTGAAGTATGGCGTGGACGATATTCAGCTGTTCTTTTCTGGCGATGTACGGTTTCTGGAGCAGTTTGGGTAAGAGCTCTTAGCTGTTGGCTCTTAGCTTTTAGCGAACATCGAGCGCGGCTGATTGCTAAGAGCTAAGAGCCAATAGCCAACAGCTTCTCTCATGAAAATCTCTCCATCATGGCTGCGCGACTTCGTTGACCTTCCCGTCGACTACCGGCGTCTTGCGGATGAACTGACTCTTGCCGGGGTCGCGGTCGAGGGCGTTTCGGGCGAGGGTGAATCCACCGTCTATGAGATGGAAATCACCACCAATCGTCCCGACGCCATGAACCACTATGGCGTGGCACGCGAGGCGTCGGCTCTCTACGATCTGCCGCTTCGGCCGATTGATCCGAAACTCCCCGCTGCGCAAGGCAAGTCTGAGGTCACGATTGAGATTCAGGAGCCGGAGCTTTGTCCACGCTTCACGGCTCGCGAGATTCGTGCGGCTCAGGTAAAGGCATCTCCTGCGAAGATCTCGGCGCGGCTGGAGTTGCTTGATCAGCGGCCTATCAGCAACGCGGTGGACGCGACCAACTACGTTCTTTGGGAAAGCGGTAAGCCGACGCACGTTTTCGATCTCGATCTGCTCGAAGGTCGGAGGCTGGTGATTCGCAAGGCTCGGGCGGGCGAGATTTTGAAGACCCTCGACGGCGTGGAGCGAAAACTATCTACCGATGATCTCGTCGTTGCTGACGCCGTGAAGCCAGTTGGGCTCGCCGGCGTGATGGGCGGATTCGACACGATGATCACCGAGAAGACGCGGAATATTTTGATCGAGTCGGCATGGTGGGATCCGGTAACCGTGCGGCGGATGTCGAAGCGGCACGGCATTCACACCGACGCTTCGCACCGGTTTGAACGCGGCGCGGATTTCGAATCGACCGTGGTTTCGGCCAATCGCGTGGCGGAGCTGATTTTGCATTCGGGCGGCGGAACGCTCGTTGGCGACGTGATTGACGTGGTCGCCCGCAAGATGGATCTCGCTCCGGTGGAAATCGACCTGCGCGAAGTGGGGCGCCTTCTGGGCGAGAAGCTGCCGACGCTTGAGATCAGCCGGATTCTGACGCGGCTGGGGTTTGTGCTGACGGCAGGCAGCGAGGACCGCTATCTGGTGCAGATTCCGAGCTGGCGGCTGGATGTGGAACGCGAGATCGACCTCATTGAAGAAATTGCGCGGCTGCACGGGTATGACAAGTTCGCGAACACGCTGCCCGCTTATGTCGGCGAGGTGCGGGACCTGCCGGACGCGGCCAAGGACGCGCGGCTGCGATCGTCGCTGTTAGCGCTCGGTTATAGCGAAGGTATTTCGCCGACGTTCATTTCGAAGGAAGACGCGCGGCGCTTCTCAAAGGCGGCGGAGCTTGATCTGGCGAATCCTCTGAGCGATGAATTGTCGGTGATGCGTACATCGCTCGTACCGAGCATGCTCAACATGCTGGCCTATAACCTGAATCGGGGCAGTGAAAACGTGCGATTGTTTGAAGCGGGCAACGCGTTTGAAGCGGCGGCCGAGAAGTCGGTGGAGTTGAAGCGCATTGCGATGGGCGCAACCGGGAACGTGGATGCGGGCGTAGTGCGCGGGCTGGCCGAGGGCGCCTCGGCACGGCCGCTTTCCTTTTTCGATCTGAAAGGCGACATCGAAGACCTGCTGCTGGCGCACTTCACGTACTGGGAACTTGGCTACGAGGCGCAGGCAGCGGATTACTATCATCCTGGTCGCTCGGCGCGTGCGGTGATGGATGGCGTGACCGTCGCGCAGTTTGGGCAGATCCATCCAGATGTGGCGGCGGCTCGGAAACTAAAACAAGATGTTTTCATTGCCGAGATCTATCTCGACCCGCTCTACCGGCACGATCTGCGGAATGTGCGGTATGAGGCCTTGCCGCGGTTTCCGGCTGTCGAACGCGATTTTTCGTTTGTGTTTGAGGATGCGGTGGAGTTTGAGAAGATCCGGCGCAGCGTGTTGGGAATGGGTATTGTCGAGCTGCGTGGGTTTGGACCCGTGGAACTTTTTCGCGGCGAAAAGGTGGGCACTGGCAAGTATTCGATTCTGATGCGCGCAAAGTTCCAGTCAGCCGAGCGTACGCTACGGGATGACGAAGTGGCGGCGTGGTCGGCGCGGATCACGAAGGCGCTGCAGGGGCTGGGCGGAGTGCAAAGAGCATAGATCCCCACCTGCAGGGGCGCTTCGCCCCCCGGGATAGCCGAAGGCGGCGGCCCCTACGCGAGCAGTTAGCGGTTCGCCATCGTTCCAATCGTTCCCAGGCCCAGCAAGCGATCGTCGGCGGTGACTAGCGTCAGGTCCAACACTTCGGCGGTGGCGGCCAGAATGCGGTCGGCGGGGTCCTGGTGCAGAGGCAATTGCCTTGCTATGAGCGCGATCTCATGGGTAAGCGGGGCTTCGCGCGTGCCGGCGGTGGCCCGGGACAGCCAGGTCGAGACGTCCCCGTCAATCTCGAACCTGCCTTTGTAGTGCAGCATAAGCGCCTCGTAGGTGCTCATCGGCGAGAGCCAAAGTTCGTTATTCTGGTCTTTGAGCTGAACCAAAACTCTCCTCCCAATCCGCCTGGGCTCGCTCAAACTCCACAACCAGATATGCGTGTCGAGCAGCAATCTCAATCGCGCAAAGCCTCCCACTCATCCTCGTCGGTTGCCGGAGAAACAATGTCGCCCGTGATCCTCATCGTGTTCTTCATCGACCCGATCCAAGCTTCGCGGTCTTCTACCACGGTAGGCGGCACGACCTCCGCGACGGGCTTACCAAAGCGCGTTACGCGGATGGGTGTCTTCGTCGAACGAACCCGTTCGAGAACGGCCAGACACTTGGCTTTGAATTCCGAGATGGCGATTTCCTGCATATGTTTTCCAATAGTCATCAGACCACACTATGGTCAGCTTTATTGACCATTCCTGAAGATCGTACAACAGGGCTTCGCTCCGCCGGACAGCCGCTGGGCGGCTGTCCCTGCGTGAGTCCTGCTTGCACGGGCATGGCTTCTTCGCTTCACCCTCTCTTTGGTTTGAAATCCGACGACACTTTGGGACACGACTTTGCCGTAATCCACAGCCAAGTGCGTTATACTTCGCGTCAAAGCTCAAAAAACACTCGGAAAGCGAGTCGTGTCCATGTCGGTAAAAGCCGTGGAAGAGGTATCTGCGCAGGTTCCTGCTGAAGATTTTCAGGCGCTGGAAGAGAAAATCTATCGCACCATTGAGTTGTACAAGGCGGCGAAGGAAGCGCGGGCTGCGGCCGAGCGCGATGTGAAGCGGCTGCGGGAACAGCTGGAGCAGCGCGAAGAGGAAAACGAAGCGCTACGCCGCGAATTGGTGCAGCTGCGCAAGGACCGGGAAGACATACGCGGCCGCGTAGAGAAGATGCTGACTCAGATGGAAAGTCTGGGCCAGGAACAGGCAGCGAGCTGAAACTGGGCCGCGATTGGTCCCGTCGGCTTTAGGTTACAAGGGTTAGGAGTGACATGGCCACTGCGACGAAACAGGCTCCGACGAAGGATTCAGCGAACGGAAGTGTGCGGGTTGAGATTTTCGACCAGGCGTATAACCTGCGCGGATCCGATGCCGACTACATTCTGAAGCTGGCCGAGTACGTGGACGGAAAGATGCGGGCGGTCTCCGAGCAGACCTCAACGGTGGATTCGGTGCGTCTGGCGGTACTAGCGGCGTTGAATATTGCAGATGAATATCATCTGTTGAAGCGCAACCTGGAAACGCGGTCTCCGGAAGCGCGGCAGCTGGCGAGAAAGCTGACGAGCGCGCTCGATGAGGTATTGGAAGACGGAGTTCGCGCCGGTTGAGGCTGTCAGGCCTCAAAGGAGCGCGTAGCGCGCAAGGATTCGGCCGTCTTTGTGGGAAGGCGGATCTCCTTTTTCACGTTACCCGTTTCATTCTAACCACCTCACTTTACTCAGCGCAGCGCTGTGCTCGTCACGATTCGTCCTTCTGGGCGCGAACCTTCGTAATGAGCGATTCACGCCGGGTTCATCTTGGCGCATTCTCTTGCAAACTTCCTGCCAACTATTTTGTGCTTCCCTCTTGCGCATCGCTCCGCAGTTTCCTAGCATCGAAGCTGAGAGCCGGCCTGCCAGGTTGGTGATGGTGGTCACCGATTTTTGAACCAACACCGAATGAACGGGGACTCGACTCGCAAAAAGATCCGGTGTGCTATGTTCCGCCATGCGGAAAAGCCTAATGGGTCGCGGCGGGTTCCCACCGTCTGAGACGGGTTCATTCTCGGCCCACCACACGGCTGCGCGGGTCGGCTTTTGCAATTCAGCTCTCAGTTCTCAGCTCTCAGGAAAACCAGGAATCGTGCGCGGGCGTCCGCTTCCTGCACGCAAGAAATTCCAGCGGCGCGGTTGAATTGTCGAACCGCCACCTGTGGGTGTGTCCGATGATCGTTTCTGTCTTTGTTGGAACCAGCGTGGACGGTTTTCTTGCGCGGCCGAATGGCAGCTACGACTTTCTGCCGTCCGATGGCGGCGAACCGCATGGCTACGACGAGTTCATCGAGAGCGTCGATACGATCGTGATCGGTCGCATGACCTTCGAGATAGTTTTGGGCCTGGCAGCCTGGCCCTATGGTAAGAAACGTGTCGTGGTCCTGAGCAGCCGACCGGTTGATCTCGGCGCGGTTCGCGGGGGCGTGGTGGAACAGATGGCTGGACCTCCGGCTGAGATAGCAGCGAAGCTCGGGGCCAGCGGCGCCCGCCACGTTTACGTTGATGGAGGGATCACCATTCAGGGGTTCCTGCGCGCGGGTCTGATTCAGCGCCTGGTGATCACTCGCGTGCCTGTGCTAATCGGAGAAGGGATTCCGCTGTTTGGGAGCCTGGCGTGCGATGTGCAACTCCAGCACGTGGCAACGCAGAGCTATGCGAGCGGCCTGGTGAAGAGCGAGTACAAAGTTGTTGCCCGACTAGTTGCCGAGTTCGTCGCTGGCCCAGGTCAGCGCCCAAGAACATGGGCGCGAACTTGTAGCACCAACTGCTTTCTCGTTCCCATTAGCGGTTTTGCGGGTCTCCTCGGAACCGAAAGCTGATGGCTGAAGGCTGAACGCTGTTTTCCTGCTAGACTCTACTCTGTCACTCAGTGTGCTTCTGGAGCATCTAAACTAGCGTGTTTCCTCGACTTTTTCAGATTGGCAATTTTTATCTGCCCACTTATGGCGTTCTGGTCGCAACCGGCGTGCTTTTGGGGCTGTGGATCAGCGTGCGCAACTCCGAAAAGCAAGGCATCAATGGAGACGATGCATGGAATCTTGGCATTTTCATGGTGCTGGCCGGCATCGTCGGCGCAAAGATTCTATACGTGATCAACGATTGGAGCACGTACGCGCATAACTGGCGCGAGATTTTCAGCATCAGCACATTGCAGGCGGGAGGAGTTTTTTCGGGCGGGCTGATTGCCGCACTGGTGGTGGGGGGATGGTACATGCGCAGCCACCGCATGCCACCGCTGCGCACCGTTGACGGGTTTTCTCCCGGCCTCGCATTTGGCCACGTGCTGGGGCGCTTTGGATGCTTTTCGGCGGGCTGCTGCTACGGCAAGCCGACGAATCATTTCTGGGGAGTCACGTTCACCAATCCGTTGGCGGCAATGGTAAGCGGTACGCCGCTGGGGGTACGGATTGAGCCCACGCAACTGATCGAGGCGGCAGCCGAGTTCTTCAATTTTGTCGTGCTGATGTGGCTGCTGAGGCGCAAGAAGTTCGATGGTCAGGTCTTTGCGACCTTCATCATTCTTTACGGAGTAGAGCGCTTCTTTATTGAGTTCCTGCGCGATGATCCGGGGCGCGGCGAAGTTCTTAGCGGAATGATAACGGGTACGCAATTGATTTCAATTTGTTTGGTAATCGGCGGCGGGGTGATTTGGTGGCTGCGCAGCGGGACGACCGCGGCCGTACCCGCTAAAAGCAGCGCTTAGAATCAAGCCTGCTTGATCCTGACTCCTCCATGACGGACTTCCCTCTTACTCTGACAGCATCGCCCGACGCCTCTGGGCAACGCGTCGATCAATATCTAGTGTCGCGTCTTTCCGAAATCAGCCGCGCGCGGGTGCAGCAGCTTATCGAACGGGGTGAGGTGCTGGTGAATGGCTCGGCGGCGAAGGCTTCGCTGCGGCTGAAGGGCGACGAGCAAATCACGATTACCGGGCCTCCACAGGCTCCGCCGCTGCGCGCGATGGCGGAAGAGATTCCGCTCGACATTGTTTATGAAGATGAGGATCTCGCGGTCGTCAACAAGCCCGCCGGGATGATGGTGCACGCGGGCGCGGGGGCAACCGACGATGCGCGCAATCGGGGGACGCTGGTGAATGCGCTGCTGCATCACTTCAAGATGCTGTCGGGGGTAGGCGGCGAGTTGCGGCCTGGGATCGTGCATCGGCTGGATCGGGCGACTAGCGGGCTGATGGTGGTGGCCAAGAACGATGGAGCGCACCGGAAATTAGCCCAGCAATTCAGCGGGCGCGAGGTACACAAGACCTATGTGGCGCTGGTGCATGGCTGGCCGAAGAAAGATCGCGGGACGATTCAGAGCGCAATCAGCCGCCACTCGCAGAAGCGCACGCGCATGACGACACGGGGATTCGGCGGGCGCGATGCCGTGACACATTATGTCGTGACGCGAAAGATCGATTCTCCTTATGGCAAGTTTGCGCTCCTTGAGGTAAAGATCGAGACGGGCCGGACGCACCAGATTCGCGTGCATATGGCCTCGCTCGGGCATCCAGTGGTGGGCGACTCGCTTTATGGCGCTCCGGGAGAGTTGCGGACACAATCGAACAAACGCCGGGCCGCGGGCATGCCGGCCACGATTGCGCTCGAGCGGAATTTTCTGCATTCGGCGGAGCTCGAGTTGGCGCACCCGGCGACTGGGAATGCGCTGACGTTCCGGCAGGAGCTGCCACAAGACCTACAGAAGTTTCTCGCGAGCCTGACGCCCTCCTGAAACTTGTTGCCTCGATCTGCTCCAGTATGAACCTACACAGTCAGCAACGGGTCGTTCGTGTGGAGATCTGCGGCTATAATGAAGGCAATCCTGATGAGATTCCGTATTGTTCTGATTCTGCCAATTCTTTTGACGGGCATGCTTGTTGGCCTAACGGGTACGCTCTCCCTCGCGCAAACGGCCGTAACTGCTCCGGCCGCGCCAGCCGCGGCGACGCCGTCTTCGCCGGCCACGACTACGCCCGGAGCGACCGGACAGAGTCCGGCGCCGGTGGCCACGGCTCCAGCTGACAATCCGGATAATCCAGAGAACGAGTCGATCACCACGATCAAGAAGACAGTCGACGAAGTGCGTGTGGTGTTTACGGTGACCGACAAGCACGGGCATTACATCAAGGACCTGAAGAGGGATGACTTTAAGGTTCTGGACGACAAGAGACCTGCCGAATTGCGCAGCTTCCGTAGCGAGACGGATTTGCCGTTGCAGGTCGGGTTACTGATTGATGCCAGCAACTCGGTGCGCGACCGGTTCAAGTTCGAGCAGGAAGCGGCCATTGAGTTTCTGAATGCAGTAGTGCGTCCGCGTTATGACAAGGCCTTTGTGGTGGGCTTCGACGTGACGCCGGAAGTGACGCAGGACTTTACCGATAACACCGAGAAGCTATCGATTGGGATCCGCGCTCTGCGCGCGGGCGGCGGAACGGCGATGTTCGATGCGCTCTACTTCGCCTGCCGCGACAAACTGCTGAAGCAGGAGCGCACGGGTCCAGTACGGAATGCCATCATTCTGCTCAGCGACGGCGAAGACAACGCCAGCCACGTGACGCGCGAGGAAGCGATCGACATGGCGCAACGCGCCGATGCGATCGTCTACACCATCAGCACGAACATCAGCGGCATGAAGGGCCAGGGCGACAAGGTGCTGATGCGGATTGCCGACGCGACGGGCGGGCGCGCGTTCTTTCCCTTTCAACTGCGCGATGTGTCCGACGCGTTTCTGTCCATTCAAGAAGAGTTGCGCAGCCAGTACGCGCTTGCCTACAAGCCAGAAAACTTCCTGGCCGATGGACGGTATCGGACCATCGAGATCATGGCGCCGGGAAAGGCTTTGAAGGTGCGCACGCGCAAAGGATACTACGCGCCGAAACCCTAGCTTCGAGCTTCGAGCCGCGAACTTCGAGCAACTCTCGATTCAACCAGATCCTTGGTTATTGGTAGGTTATTGGGTGCGGTCTTAGGTTTGGTTCGTTTGGCTCGTCGCTCATGGCTCGAAGCTGACTTATGCCTGGATATTCCGGAACTCCGCTGGCCAAGAAGCTGGGAATTAAGGACGGATTTCGCATTGCACTTCTGCATGTCCCGGACGATGTGACGGCCGAATTGCGCGTTGCGCTGGACACGTGCCAAATCGTCAAGCCAGCACGCGGCGCGCTCGACTTCGTATTTCTTTTTGCCAAGGACCGCGCTGGGCTGGAGCGCGAGATGCTGACGTCTGTGCGAGCGCTGGCTCCAGCGGGAATGTTGTGGATTGCATGGCCGAAGAAGAGCTCGGGCGTGAGTTCGGACCTGGATGAGAACATTGTGCGCGGAACCGGGCTTGGAGCGGGATTGGTGGACATCAAGGTTTGTGCCGTGACTGATGTTTGGTCGGGACTGAAGTTTGTGATCCCGGTGAAGGATCGTCCGAAGGCGAAATCGGCGGGGCGCTAGAAGGGCTTCGGTGAAGGTGAATTCCGCTTTGGTTGTGTCCGATGCGCTGATTTTTTTGGGGGGGGTACCCCCCCTCCCCCTAAAATCAGTTAAGTCGATGATAATGCGGTAGTTATCGTCAAAGGATCAGAAACAATAGACTTAGCGCCATATTTTGCGATTTGGCGTGGGGTTGAGAGGGTGCGCGCCGGGTCATATTTTGTCAAAGAGCGGTACTTTTTCCGGTTAGTTTCTCTGGTACTTTCTTCCGGCAATCCGTTTTTAGCGCTCGGGCTGAGATGCGTTCGTCTCTGGAGACGGGCACAGTCCTGCATGGTGCATGGTCAAGGTATCTTGGCACCGATTGGCGTGCAAGTCGGTGATGAGCGTACAGGAAAAACGTGATGAAAAAATGGATGGCATTAACGGTTTTGCTGAAAAACTCTTTTCGCGGCCTGGCAGTCCCTCAGCAGCTCCGCGCCGGCACGCCAAAGACAGGCGCGCTGGTGACCCCAGCCGCGCAAGTTTCAAGACAAACTCAAACTGTGCCACCACCAATGCTCTCCTATTGACCAATACCTTCCCAGCATGGAAAATGGGTGTTCGTTCTTAAGACTGCCGGAAAGTGTTTACTCCCCCTGCGGCAGACGGGCCCTATTTTCTCCATAGCCAATCAAGTCGGTTGCTGAAAGAGTTTCCTATGAAGCGCGCCTGCTTCGTCTGCCTGTTTCTGTGTTTGACCACGATGTTATCGTTGTCCCAATCGAACCCTGCTCCGCTGATCAATCCACGCACGCGGGTTGAGCTTCCGTTCAGCGCATCCGCTGTGTCACCGTTTGGTGTCTCGCAGGCGGACCCCAGAGCTCGAGCCAAGCTGCGGGGCGGATATGGGAGATGGCCGCTTGGCTTTGAGGGAATGGGTTTGGATGCGGGCAGCATCTTCCTGGACGCGCCGAACTACAGTTCGGGCACCACAGGGGCCGTAGCTATTGCGGCAGTCGATGTGAATGGGGACCGCAAGCTTGATCTTTTAGTGGCAGGAGTGGGGACGGGCGGATACGCAGGCTCAGTGGGCGTGCTTCTCGGTAATGGCGATGGTACGTTTCTCGCGGCCGTGAACTACGGCTCGGGCGGCTTGTTGGCCGATTCAATAGCGGTCGCCGATGTGAACGGCGACGGCAAACCCGACTTGCTGGTTGCGAACGAATGTGGCGCCCTTGATGACAATGGCTTTTGTAGCGGAAGCGGCATTGTGGGTGTGCTACTTGGCAATGGCGACGGCACGTTCCAACCAGCGGTGAGCTACGACTCAGGCGGCGGGGGAGCGTATTCCGTGGCGGTAGCGGATGTGAATGGGGACGGCAAGCCCGACCTGATAGTGGCGAGCATTGAATCGGTGGCCGTGCTTTTGGGCAACGGGGACGGCACGTTCCAACCCGCGGTGAGCTACAGCTACAGCCCGCCGGGGTATGGCGGGTATTCCGTGGCGGTAGCGGATGTGAATGGGGACGGCAAGCTGGACCTGATAGTGGCGATCGAGGGCGCAGTTGCGGTGCTCTTGGGTAACGGCGACGGCACGTTCCAACCGGACGTGAGCTACAACTCAGGGGGCTGGGGTTACAGCTTTTCCGTGGCGGTCGCCGACTTGAACGGCGATGGGAAACCGGACATAGTGGTCACAAACCAGTTCGAGTGCGACCCCACCGGCAGTCCCGATTGCAGCCACGGCACTGTGGGCGTGCTGCTGGGTAACGGGGACGGTACGTTCCAAACCGCGCAGACTTATAGCTCAGAAGGCTATGAAGCAGATTCGGTTGTGGTTGTGGATGCGAATGGGGACGGAAAAAAAGACCTGGCGATCGCCAGCGTTTCGACAGCGGGTGGGGCCGGGGACACCTGTGGCACTGTGGGCGTGCTGCTGGGTAACGGCGACGGTACGTTCCGGCCTTTTCAAACCTATGCGATCGACGGGGCGGCGGCGGCGATAGCCGTCGGCGACGTAAGTGGGGATGGCAAACCCGATCTGCTGGTGGCGGGGTACGACGTCCTTAGCGGGAACGGCGGCAATGTGGCTGTGTTGTTAGGAAGAGGGAACGGCACGTTTCAGGCGGCGCCAAATTACGCTTGGGCCTTATCGCCAAACGGCGGCTTGTCTGGCATTGGTCCATTTGCCGTTGCGGACGTGAATGGGGACGGCAATCCAGACGTGGTCGGGATTATTGACGGTGATAATACATGCGCGAACGCTCAGGTGGGTGTGTTGCTGGGCAACGGCCACGGCGCTTTCCGGCAAGGGCCGACTTCCTGTCTAGGTAGTAGCAATCCCGGCCCGGTTTCAATTGCGGTTGCCGATGTGAACGGAGACGGGAAGCCGGACCTGCTGGTGGTCAACGGATGCGCCAGCGGCAGCGCTGGTTGTATAGACGGCAGCGTGGGGGTCTTGTTGGGCAATGGGAACGGGACTTTCCGGCCGGGCCAGACGTATAGCTCGCAAGGTACGTACGCAGGTCCGATAGCCGTGGGAGACGTGAATGGAGATGGAAAACTCGACGTGCTGTTGGGGAACTACTATGACGGCAGCGGAAACATTTCAGACGGGAAAGTATTGGTGTTATTGGGGAACGGAGATGGGACCTTCCACCCCGGCCAGGGCTATGACTCAGGAGGCATAGGCTTGCTTTCGATAGCGTTAGCCGATGTGAATGGAGACGGAAAACTCGACCTACTGGTAGAGAACTCGTGCGAAGGCCAGATTTGTGCGAACGGCGGTGTGGCTGTACTGCTGGGCAACGGCGACGGGACCTTCCAAGCGGCGGTGAGCTACAACTCAGGCGGCTCCGGAGGGTATTCCGTGGCGGTCGGGGACGTAAATGGGGATGGGAAGCTTGACTTGGTTGTGCAAAACGAATATGGGACAGGCTCGTATAGCAGCGACATGTCGGTGCTCCTGGGGAACGGCGACGGGACCTTCCAGCCAGCAGTGTCGACAGCGACACCATTCTTGAACGATGAGGCCGAGTCAATCGTTGTTGACGATTTTAACGGAGACGGGAAACTCGATGTGGCAACGTCGCTTGGTTTCCTACTATTGGGCAATGGCGATGGCACGTTCCGAGATCCAATAGTGCTAGGCATTGGCCCTGGCGGAATTGCAGTCGGCGATTTCAACCGCGATGGCAGGCCCGATCTGGCCCTGGGCAATCTTGCCATTCTGCTGAACATTTCGACAGGGTTCGGCTCCCCAACTACGACCACGCTGCGTTCGTCAATCAACCCTTCGATATCTGGAAAGCCGGTTACCTTTACGGCCTTGGTCTCGTCGTTGGCTGGCACGCCCACAGGCAAGGTTGAATACCTGAACGGAACAACGGTTCTGGCAACGGTAAAGCTCACGTCTGGGTCTGCCAAGTACACTACCTCTAAATTGCCGCAGGGTTCCAATAGCATCACGGCAGTTTATGAAGGCGACTCCAATCACAGTGGGAGCACGTCAGCACCCGTGAACCAGATCGTTCAGGAGGTCACTGCAACCACGCTCTCGTCTTCCCCGAATCCGTCAACTTATGGGCAGGAGGTGACCTTCACGGCGACGGTTGCTTCCAAAATAGGTGCGCCGCCTGATGGAGAAACCGTCACGTTTAAAAAGGACACAACGGTACTGGGAACGGGAACATTGAGCGGCGGATCAGCGAGCTTTACGACCTCGACTCTGAAGGTGGGCACACCGTTGGTCACGGCGGTGTACGGCGGTGATTCCAACTTTGCTGGCAGCAAGTCGAATGTGGTGAAGCAGATCGTGGAGAAGGCCGGGGAGTGAGGGCTTTGAACACCGCGTAAGTCAACTCGGTAGCTGTTGCAAGGTCAACTGCTCAACTGCGACCGCAGCTGCGAGCATCCTTTTCCTTTGTTGTCCACGTCCGCAACTTTGCCGTCCTCCGGCATCTGTAATCCCTTGTGAAAATGCGTAAAGCTTTCGCGGCTGCGGAGAAAACGCGGCGCTCATAGCGCAACTTGATTCTCTGAAGCGGGTTTGCATGCCTAGAAAGTGTTCCCAGTGCAGGAGCGGAGGTGATCCGCAGCTGGGATCGGAGGAGGATTTATGACGCGGGTGATCGCAGGTGTGTTGCTGGTGGTGGGATTGGGTGCGGGGACGATGTTCGCCGAGGATGGCTACTGGCGCGACCGGCGCGACATGCGGCGCGACGAGGCAAGGATTGCGCAGGATCGGCGGGAGTTGCGCCGGGATCTTTACTACGGGAATTACAGAGCCGCGCGGCAGGAACGGCGCGAACTGCGGCGCGAATATCGCGACCTGAACCGCGACCGGCGCGACTTGTATTGGGACCGGCGGTAGAGGTCCCGGAGTTCCGCAACCAACAGACGCGCGTGGTTCGCGACGTCGGTAACTTGCGGTGACTCCAAAGCCGGGTTGTGATCGTATTGGGTCGATCGTATCCGGGCGATTTTATTCGATTGACCGAGGGGAGAGGGAACAATGCGAGTCGGAACCCGGCTTTGGATTTTAGTCGTGGCGGGCGTCATGGTGTGCGCGCCGGCTTATGGGCAGTCGGCGGTGCATGCGGAGAGAGATCTTTTTGCCGCGGTAAACCAGGCGCGGCGGGCGCAGGGCTTGCCGGCGTTGCGGTGGGATGAGTCGCTGGCAGCGGCCGCACGGCAACACGCGGCGGTGATGGCGGAGCATGGAACGGCACAGCACGCGTTTGAGGGCGAGCCCAGCCTTTCTGCACGAGTGAAGCAGGCGGGCGCGCGTTTCAGTTGGCTCTCGGAAAACGTAACGCAGGGGCCGACTTCGGAATTTATCCATGGGCAGTTCATGAATTCGCCGAGCCATCGCGCAAACGTGCTCGATCGCGATATGGATTCGATTGGCGTTGGCGTGGTAGAGCGAGGGCGGCAGTTGTTTGCGGTGGAAGATTTTTCGCAGGCGCGGTAGCGGATTTGGGTGCGCGTGGCGAAGGTAGCAACTTACCTCGACGATTAACCAGGCTCCAGAAGAGGTCAAACGCGGTTCCCCCAGTGGCTAAAACCACTGATGAAGCAGACTCGCTTGCCGCAGCGCTGAAAGCGCTGCGCCACCCAAAATCAGGCCCCGAGGAAAATTAAGTCAGCAAAATCAAGTCGAACATCGAGTTTGCCCGCACACTCACTGATCTTGCGTGACTTGCGGAGCGGCCGAAGCCGCGCCATTGAAAGCAAAGGAAACGCGCCGCGGGCTAGTGGTGGTCGTGGTCCATGTCGTGGTGATCGCCGCAGCGGCGCCTTACTTCCTCAAGTTCATGACGGCGCTTCTCGGCCTGTTTGCTGTGCTCGCCATGTTTTTCTACAGCGTCTCGCAGCTTCTGTTCTGCTCTGTGAATATCACGGTCGCACTTGTCTTCCGCCAGCGCGGGCAGGGATGAACCCACCAGGCCAACGATGGACAGCAAAGCAACGCAGAGAATTCTAATGATCCGAGTCATTTTTTTCTCCTTCGAAAATGGTGTTGGATTGGTAACCACGAACGCGCCTCAAATCCATCCAAGAGGGCGGGAGTTCGGTGGATTGGATGCTGAACCTGAGGTTCAGTTGTACTGAACTTTGCGCCAGTGGTCAATTTTTTGGGCCGGGCTTGCTAAATGCGCACCACGACCCTGGGCTTCGCCTCGACAGCCGGGGGCAGCTGTCCCTACGTGAACCTTAGTCTTGCCCGTGGGCTACGGCGTAGTAGCCGCTTCTTGCCTGGATTTTGTAGTCGCCTTGTTTGGACTTGATTTCCACCTTGCGGAAGCCATTGTCGCGGACGGTGTTGGTGGGAGTGTAGCCGATGTTGTACTGGCTGCGGAGCTCGGCAGCGATTTCGTCGAAGGCCTTGCGCAGCTTGTCGATCTTATTACCGACGTCGATGACGCGGCCACCGGTTTCCTGGGTAAGCTTTTTCATCTCCGCGTCGCCCGTGTAACCGCCGCCGAAGCCATAAAAGCCGCGGTCGGCGATGAGCAGGACATAGCAGATGACGTCGGCTTTTTGAGCGGCCTCGATCGCGTCCTTGATTTTGAGACGGCTTCCCTGGTCTTCGCCATCGGTGAGAAGGACCATGGCCTTGCGCCCAACTTCGTGGCCGAGTTCGTCGTGGGAAGCGAGATAAACGGCGTCATAGAGCGCGGTGCCGCGTGGACCGGTTGAGGGGCATGGAATGGGGCCCTGCGGGCCGATCGGGCCTCCACCGCAGCTGACTCCGCCGTTGTTGATCTTGGTGTCGTTGAGCGCGCGCTTCAGGCGGCTGACGGAATTGGTAAAGTCCTGAAGCAGGTTGATGTCAACGTCGAAGCTGATGACGAAGGCTTCATCTTTCGAGCGGAGGATGCTCTCGAGGAAGGTCCCGCCGACTTCCTGTTCCATGCCGAGCACGCGCTGCTGGCTGCCGCTGGTATCGATGAGGATGCCGAGCGTGAGCGGGAGGTCGGACTCAGCCTTGAAATACTTGATAGTTTGCGGTTTGCCGTCTTCGAAGATGTCAAAGTCGCTTTTGTTCAGGGTGGGAATGAGCGCGCCGTGCTTATCTTTGACGTTAAAGAAGAGCTGGACGACCTCAACGTTGACCTTGAGGGTCTCGACGGACTCGCCTTGCTGGGCCTGGTCTCGACCGGACTGATCTTTGACTGTCTGATGCTCGCCGGGAGTCGAGGAGTTCGACGACGGGGCGTTCGAGGCCGGGGCTGGCGGCTGTTGCGCGGCGGCGGACAGGGACACGGCTAGAGTCAGAGCCAGCAGCCTGACCCAAGGGCCAAGAGGGGAATAGTTTTCGGGCATCGGTTTTTATTCCGGGACTTTGCTAGTCTATCCTGTAACGGGCTGTTACGGTTAGATGCACCTGGCAAGGGGAAACGGGCATCTGAATAGGCAGGAGATGGAATATTCTGGTGGCCGCGGTTTCCCGGGCGAGAGCATTCGACAATTCGGCTGGGCGGAACAATCACGAGACTGGCGAATGATGAGAATGAAGACTAGCGCGCTGCTGATTGCGGGGATGACCTTGTGGCTGGCTGGTAGTTTGGCAGCCCAGCAAAAGCCGGATGAGATTCCGGACGCACCCTCGGCGACACGGCCGATTCCGCCTCCGGAACCGTCGAGCCCGCGGCCGGGAGCTGAGGAGAACGGGCAACCGGGTACGCCGGCGGCGGATACAACGGGCAACGACGTCACCACCGGATCGCGGACACTTCCGCATTCTTTTGATACTCCTGGGGCGAACGCGGATCAGACTCCTCCTCCGCCGATGCCCGAGGTTAAGACCGTGCCGGCGGGCAGCGTACCCAAGGACCCCGAAACCGGGGAGGACGTTGGATACACGTTCAAGGTGCACACCAATTTGGTCCTGGTTCCGGTGACGGTGAAGGATAGCGACGGGCATCTTGTAAATGGGTTGCGGCCAAAGGATTTCACCGTCCTGGAGAATGGGCAGAAACAGACGCTGAACTTTTTTACGAGCGACCCTTTTGCGCTGTCGGCAGCCGTCATTATCGACCTGGGCATGGCGGATGTGGGCGTGAAAAAGGTGCAACAAACGCTCTCCGCGCTGCAGGGGGCGTTCAGCCAGTTCGATGAAGTGGCAATCTATACCTACAGCGACAAAGCAGGGCGGGTGGCGGACTTCGGCTCAGTGGGCAAGCAGTTAACTGCCGTGCTCAATGATGTCAAAAGCTATAGCGGCGAAAACAACGGGCCGCCGGTGACCTCTGGCCCGCTCGGACCACAGGGACCGATAATCAATGGAATGCCGGTCGGCGCGCCCGTAACGCCGGTGAACACTCCTCCCAGGGTTGCGCACGTGATGAACGACGCGATCCTGATGGCGGCGCGCGATCTGACCAAGCGCGACCGGACGCATCGGAAGATTATCTTCGTGATCAGCGACGGGCGCGAACTCGGATCGCGGGCGAGTTACGCGGACACTCTGAAGGTGCTGCTGACGCAGCAGATCACCGTGTACGCGATCGGTTTGGAAGGCGCAGCGATTCCGGTCTACGACAAGCTGCAAAGGATCCACCTCCCGAAGACGCGCGCTCTGCTGGGTTATAGCGACATTCTCCCCAAGTACGTTTCGGCGACGGGCGGAGGCTCGGTGTATAACGAGTTGGCAACGGCCGAGATCGAACGCGCCTACAGCCAAGCCATTGGAGATGCGCGCAACCAGTACACGCTGGGCTACAGCAGCAAAGGCATCGGCGGATACCGCGAGATCGAAGTACGGGTGCGGCGTCCGAACGTGAAGGTGGTTGCGAAGGTTGGGTACTATCCGCTGCCAGCGCCGAGGTAGAGGAGCCGTTCTCAGCATGCAATGACGAGAGCACCGGGATTTGGATCGGTATTTGTGCTTCCGATTCCTACGACTGACAACTGGCGGCGGCAAACGGTTATGGGAACGAATCGGCCCTGCTCTCCCTTAGTAACGTGGGTAACCTGCGCCCGCACCTTCCGGTGTGATATAAAAACCGCAGGTCCCGATAATGCAGATCGTTGATTTTAAGCGGGAAGGCTCGCCTTGCGGGAGTGGTTTGCGCGAGTCTGATACCGGAGTTCTTGAGGAAGCCTTTTGAGTTTCATCAACTTCGCAGCACGCGAGATTAACTGCAAGATCGTCTACTACGGCGCCGGGTTGGGCGGCAAGACAACGAATCTGCAGTTCATCTTCCAGAAGACGGCCGAGCAGCAGAAGGGCAAGATGATCTCGCTCGCCACCGAGACGGATCGAACCTTGTTCTTCGACTTCCTGCCGCTCGATCTGGGCACGGTGCGCGGGTTCAAGACGCGCATTCACCTCTATACGGTCCCGGGGCAGGTCTTCTACGACGCCAGCCGCAAGCTGATTCTGCGCGGGGTGGATGGCGTCGTGTTTGTGGCCGACTCGCAGCAGGAGCGCATGGACGCCAACGTCGAGGCGCTCGACAACCTGATGACCAACCTGAAAGAGCACGGCTACGACTTCAACAAGATTCCCTACGTGCTGCAACTGAACAAACGCGACCTGCCGAACATCCTTCCTGCCGAAGCGCTCTCGAAAGAACTACGTAAGAAAAACGAGCCGGTGGTTGAGGCTGTGGCCTTCCAGGGCGTGGGCGTGTTCGAGACGCTGAAGGAAATCGCGCGCCAGGTGCTGGTGGAGCTGAAGGCGGGCGGGTAAGAGCAGTTCTCAGCTGTCAGTTCCAAGTTGTCAGTCGTCAGTTCTCAGCAAGAGCCCTCAAGCACAATCTTCCTGTAGAGACGCGGCTTGCCGGGTCTGGCGTGTGCTCGAATGGGGATGGGGATTCTTGGATGTGAACTAGCCCGTAGTTTCGAGGGTTCCTGACAGTTCTTCCCATTCATCCAGGAGGCTCTGCAGATCGGCCTTGCGTACGGCCAGTTCCTGCGTCTGGTGCTGCGTTTCTTCGGCGCTGACGAACGTCTGCAACTGCGTTTCGCAGAGCGCAATCGCGGCTTCGGCGCGCGTGATTTCTTCTTCCACATCGTGCAGACGGTCTTGCATTTGCTTGCGCTTGATCGGGTTCAGGCGGCGGGATTTCGAATCGGCCGGCTCCTGCGTTGGGGAGTCGCCGTTCGTCGGAGCCGCAGCCGAGTTTGGCTCCTCTTTTGCCTGTGTAGGCGCATGATTTGCTGACGATCTACCCGCAGACGAACGAGCTGCCGACAGCTCTCCCACCAACTCATTCTCAAGCGCTGCCGTCTGTTGCGCGGCTCCTCCCTGCTTGCGCCAGAGATAGTCTTCGTAGTTGCCGGGGTAGAGTTCGACTTTGCCGTCTCCGATTTCGAAGACGCGCGTGGCCAGCTTGTCGATGAAATAGCGGTCGTGCGAGACGAAGACTACCGTGCCCGTGTACTTCATCAGCGCTTCCAGCAGCACGTCTTTGGCGCGCAGGTCGAGGTGGTTGGTGGGCTCGTCGAGCAGCAGGAAGTTTGCCGGGTAGAGCAGCATTTTGAGCAGCGCGTAGCGGTTGCGCTCGCCTCCGGAAAGCACGCCGATGCGCTTGAAGACGTCATCGCCGGAGAAGAGGAAGCAGCCGAGCAGGCTGCGCAGTTGCGTCTGCGTGGACGACGGCGAAAGTTCGCCGAGGTCGTCGAGGATGCGGGCTTCGGGGTCAAGCTCCTTGTATTGATCTTGCGCGAAATAGTCGGGATGAACCTCGTGGCCCAGTTTGTATTCACCAGCGCTCAGCGGTTCGGTGCGGGCAAGCAGCTTGATCAGCGTCGACTTCCCTGCCCCGTTAACGCCGACGAGCGCGATGCGTTCGCCGCGCTCGATCATGAAATTCACGTTGGCGAAGACATTGTGTTCATGCGATTGGGTACCCCACGTCTCGCCGTTTTCGAGACGTGGGGATTTTACGTAGCTTTTGGCGACGTTGGCGAACTCGGCGACAATACGGCCGCTGGGCTTCGGCTGCGGGAAAGAGAAGTGGACGACCTTTTCTTCCTCCGGAACCTCGATTCGCTCCATTTTTTCCAGTTCCTTGATGCGGCTTTGCACCTGCTTGGCCTTGGTGGCGGTGTAGCGAAAGCGGTTGATAAAGACTTCGAGCTGCTCGATGCGTTCGCGCTGCGTTTTGAAGGCGGATTCGAGCTGCTCTTTGCGCGCGGCTTTGGCGGCTAGGTATTGATCGTAATTGCCGGCGTAGAAATGCAGCTTCTTGTTCCAGATCTCGACGATGCGGTCGACGGTGACATCGAGGAAATAGCGGTCGTGCGAGATCAGAACATAAGCGTAGGGATAGCTGCCGAGATACTCTTCGAGCCAGTTACGGGCTTCGAGATCGAGATGGTTGGTGGGCTCGTCGAGCAGGAGCAAGTTTGGCTTTTGCAGCAGGAGCTTGGCGAGCGCGATGCGCATCTGCCAACCACCGGAAAATTCTTCGGTCTGGCGGGACCAGTCGTCGCGATGAAAGCCCAGGCCAGTCAAGACTTTTCCTACCTCGGCTTCGAGAGTGTAACCGTCGCGGGCGCGGAACTCGTGCTCCAGCCGTTGATAGCGGTCGGCTACGTCGGCATATTCCTGGCCCGTGTGGTCGAGCTCGGACATGCTGTGGGTCAGCGACTCCATTTCCTTCTCGATGGCATGGAGATCGTCGAATACGGACATGCACTCGGCGAAAATGGAGCGGCCGGAGAGCGTGAGTCCATCCTGCGGCAGATAGCCGGCCGAAATGCCCTTGGTCCGCGAAATCGAGCCATAGTCGAGCGTTTCGAGCCCGGCCAGAATTTTCATAACCGTGGATTTGCCTGTGCCGTTGGCGCCGACCAGGCCAAGGCGCGCCTCTGGCGTAATCAGCCAGTCGGCGTCCTCGAACAGGAGTTTGTGGCCGTAGCGCTTACCGGCAGCGGAGAGCTGGATCATGGGTCTGCTTTTATCGTCTCATGAGACCGTGTGGCGCGGACACTCCTGTCCGCGCTTTGATGTAGGGAAAGGACAGGAAAAGGCACCAACAAACGTCTCTTGATACTCGTTCCAGCGGCCCTCAGCGGGCGGCGGCCATGCGGGCTGTGCCGAGTTGCTCCAACGCGCGGTCGATCACCGTCTGTAGCTCTCTGGCGTACTTTACTTCCCTGCCCTTGGCCAGGATCACGCGGGCCTCTTCATCGTCGAACCAGGTGGGATTGCGGTAATCTTCGTGCGGTTTGCGGGTTTGGCGGACATCCATGAGGAAGGCTTTGACTACGTATTCCTGCACGCCGTTGGGTTGCCAGAATACGCCCTTCGAGTGGATGTAAACGTGGAAGTGGCGCGGTTCGATCAGGCCGATGGCACCAGCTTCTTCGCGGGCTTCGCGCTCGGCGGCCTGGCTGTGGGAGAGGCGAGTGTCGGGGGCTCCTTTGGGGAAAGTCCATTTGCTGCCGCCGTTGGTGTTGACGAGCAGGAATTCGGCGTGGGAATTCTGCCTGCGGTAGCAGACGGCCGCGACCTGCAGTGGCAACGCGAAACGGGATGAACGGGCGGAGGCCATATCGACGACCTTGCTGTTAGTTTACTGAAGAGATATTTCGGGAATGTTAAATAGCAGCGAAAATGGTGCACTTTAGGGAACGCTACTTTTGGGTAGGGGCCGATTGCGGGCGCTCGGTTTTGGGCTCTCGGCCGTTGCGACTTACCTTACTTACCAAAGCGCAGGCCGCTTAGAGCGGCTGTCCTGTCGGGTTCTACTCCGCGGCTGGCTACGAGCACCTGGAAGGTTTCTCCCATTCCGATGGGCGAGACTAGATGCTTGAGTTGTAGCGCTACTTTTGCGCGCTCTTGCGGTAAGCGGCATTCCTCGAAGGCATCGGCAAATTGCGTGCTCTCGCCGATTCCCATCAGAAACTGCGATTGGGTAATGAGCTTTTGCGGGCGCAGGCCTGCTTGTTCCGCAGCTGCGGTTAAGGCGGTGAAGTTCGCATGGGCTGTGAGATCCTGCTCTCCAGGAGCCTGATAGGGATTGGGACTGGCGGAATGCTGGCGATAAGCCATGAGTGTGCCGCGATGCCGTCCAGCGAGCTGTTCGCTGCGGGTGTAGCCGTAATCGATGATGAGCAGGAAACCTTGGCGGATGGCAGCGGCGATTTCGGCGATCCAGCGTTGCCTAACTAGTGAGACCTCAATGCGCTCGTTTACTTCCGGGTGGACGCTGTAGCGGTCTAGGAATTCCAGTTCCCGTGGGCTCGCTGGCAGCCAGATTTCTGCTAGGCGGTTAGCTTCGACGGCGAGATGGAGTTTGCCTTGCGGACTGAGGATTTCGACCGGGAGAGCGTCGAAGAACTCGTTGGCAAAGACGATGACAGGAACTTCGGGTTTGCAAGCACGGTGGATTGCAGCGGTCGTCCATTCCTCCAGAGCGGGCGCGGACAGGAGTGTCCGCGCCACACCGGCAATGGTTGCTCGTCCGCTCTTGATGTGCCCTTGCAAGGTTTCATCAAGCTTCGCTTGCAGTGCAGGCGAGGATTCCTGCAGCGTGTAGGTTATGGCGGCGAAGAAGTCCGGGAACTTCTTTTGCGTCCAATCCAGGACATCGCGTGCGAAAAGGCCTCGACCTGGGCCGAGTTCGAGGATTTCGAGACGTTGCGGGCGGTCGAGCGCTTGCCACATTTCTTCGAACTGGCGGGCGAGGAGGCGGCCGAAAACCGCGTGAACGTCGCTCGAAGTGTAGAAGTCTCCCGCTTTGCCGAATTGCTCGCTGGTGCGCGAGTAGTAGCCCGCAATGGGATCGTAGAGGCAGATCTCCATGTAGCGCGAAAACGGAATGGGACCGTTTTCGCGAATCTCCTGTTCGATCTGGTCGCGGAGAGACAATCGAGGAACCCCTCTGGTCTCGGTCTTTTAGAGTCAAAGACTTAGCGCATCGCCTGCGCCAGGTCTTTGAGAAATAAGTACTTAGGTCTAAAGTATTTATAAATCAACAAGATAGTTGAATTTTCTCACATTATGGTGGAGGGTGTGTCTTTGCGTCTCGGTCCTGCGGCGTGCTGACAAACATTTCGATGAAATAGTCGTGGAGGGCGTCGTAGAGCTGACGCTGAAGCTGCCAGGCGAATTGTGGGCTGTCGAGGTCGCGGGCATGGATCGGAAACACGTAAGTGTGCACGGGCGCGACGGGATTTTTCAGATCGATCAGGATCTCGATGAGTCCGTTGGTTTCGCGGGCGGAGAAGGTCAGTAGCGGATGGTTGTAGAGGCGTAAGTGGTCGAGGACCTTGGCGAGTAGCGGGGAGTTGGGCACGGGGACATTGTACTGAGCGGGCTCAGTTCGCGGACGTAATTTCGCGGGGGTCCCCACTCAAGCAAAAGACGTGTTCAGTCTCATGACGTCCTTTACACCATGTCGGGGGACTGGACACAAAAGACGGCTTGAGTGGGGCGCCCTCTTGACGCTTTGGATTGCGAAAACGGTCCACGGAGAGGGCCGTCAATCTCAGGCGGCCATGCGCACGGGCTTGTCCGTGTCCTGACCGCGGAAAGCTCGCTTGGTCGGCGGCAGAACGAGATAGATGATGGTCGCTCCGTTGATAAGGGCAAAGATCATGGGGAAGAGTCCATGCAAGAACGGCAGCAAGATCACCATTCCGCCTGCCGAAAATAGCAGCGTCAGCCAGCGTCCCCAATTCTGCATATCGAGGACTCCGAAGCCGGCGGCAATGTGAAGCGCGGCGGCAACCAGAACAATCAGACCGGCAATGTGTCCAAAGCTGCTTAGAAAGCGCTGCATGGCATTGCCTTCGGCAGCGAACGAGGCGAGCTTGGCGGTTAAACCGCCGAAAGCGAGAATCGACAAACCGAATAAGCCGGAAATCAATCCGCGCAGAATTTGATAGTAGCCAATCAAGGTGACGGGGAGTGGGCGCATGGGGCCTCCTGAATTTGACTGAAATATAGCACAGGGCGTCCGAGATCGCGTGGTTTGCGGGCAGGACAAAGAATAGGTCAGAGGTTAGAGGTCAGATTGCAGAGGTTAAAACCAAGTTAGAGGTCAGTTTGCAAAGGTGGACCCTTCGCGGTCCGGACAGAACTCACAAAGATTGAGACGATCTCATCGGCCTCCGCGCACAAATTCTGCAGCTTCGATGGGGGAAACAATTCAGCCTCTTGAATAAGTTCCAGCCAAAACGTGGTCTCATCCGCTTCTTCCAGGACAATCCCCAGCTTGGCGACAAACTCCGCACGCGACCTTGATCGGCAAGCTGCCCGATAGTTGGCGGCAACCGAAGTGCTCGACCGAAGCAGCTGTCCGCCGAGAATGCGCGCTTCTTGCGTTCGAGGAAGAGCGCGGCAGAGGTGAAGAACTCGCGATGCGAAGCTCTTCGTTCGCAACTTCATCGCTTCGGAATCCCGCTTCAGGGTTATTCCCTCCGCTAGTCAGACTGGCTGCGACGCCCCAATCATCGCAGTGATCCCACGCACGGCCGAATTGTTCGGTTTTCACCTCCGCAATCTGACCTCTAACCTTTGACCTCATTTCTTACTCGTACCGCAGGGCTTCGATTGGATTCAGGCGCGAAGCCTTGATGGCGGGGAGCATACCGCTGACAATGCCGACGAAGCCAAGGATGGCGGTCGAGGCTAGGAGCGTGGTGGCATCGATGGCGAGGCGGATATCGCCTTCCTTGCCCTCTTCGATGAAGGCGCTCCACAGGGTCATCGAACCGACCGACCAGGAGATGATGTAGGCGAGGATCATACCCGCGAGACCGCCGAGTGCGGTGATGACGAGGGCTTCGGCGAGGAACTGCACGAGGATATGCCAGCCGCGCGCGCCTAGAGCTTTCTCCACCCCGATCTCGCGGGTGCGCTGCGTGACCGAAACCAGCATGATGTTCATGAGGCCGACGCCGCCGATGCCGAGAGTGAGCAGTCCGATGAAGCCCAGCAGAATCTTGATGCCGGTGGTGATGACGCGCAGATCGAGGAGATCGGCGAAGACGTCGAAGACGAAAACGGCGCGTTTGTCCTTGGGATCGAAATCGTGGTGGAAGGCCATCGAGCGGCGAACGGCGTCGGCGACTTTCTGATGGTCGCCTTCGTATTCCATGGCGACGGCATTGAGATAGTAAGTGTTGGTCAGATCGCTCATGGCGCTGAACGGGATGTAGACCTTGGAATTCATGTCGTCATCACCGTTCTGAATAGTAAATTTGAGGACGCCAATGACCTCGTAGACAATGCCACCGATGCGGACTTTTTCGCCCAAAGCGTTCTGGCCCGAAAAGAGCTTCTTTTTGACCGTCGCTCCCAGCACAGCGACGTGGCTGCGCGTGTTTTCGTCGAGGTCGGTAAAGAAGGTTCCGTCCTGGACATCCATGCGGCGCATGCGCGAGTAGTAAGGGTAGACGCCGCTCACGCCATAACTGCCGCTGCGGATGCCGTAGGCGACAGTCGCTTGCTTGGCGGCTTCGGGAGACATTCGTTTAAGCAGCGGAACCTCGGCCTGCAGATAGTCGAGATCGTTGACGGTGAGCTTGATTTCGCTGCCGGCTTTGGTGCCTCCGGCTTGCAGGGACGTGCGGCCGGGGAAGACAAAAACCAGGTTGGTGCCCCAGGAACGAAAGGCGATCCAGAGCGCGCTCTCGAAACCCGCGCCGTAGGCGAGAAGCAGTACGACCGTGGCGATGCCCCAGGCCATGCCGAGCATAGTGAGAATGCTGCGGCGGCGATTGTACTTGAGCGCGTTGTAAGCCTGGCGAGCGAGTTCGAAGATCATAAAAGCAATTTGGTAATTGTGTAATTTGTAATTAAGTAATTTGAAAATCGTATCGCGCGCGATGTTTCAATTACCAAATTACCAATTTACCCGATTACAAAATCCTCCTTACTCCTGGCGCAGGGCTTCCACCGGCGGCAGGTGCGCAGCCTGGCGCGCGGGGTAGAGGCCGGCGGCAATGCCAGCGACCGCTAAAGAAAGAATCGCGATTACGGCCGAGGCCGGGACGATGCGCGGGGTATCGAAACCTTCGGGCGCAGGCAAGGCTGCGAGACCTGCTACGAGCGCGGTGGTGATGGCGAGGCCGATGCCGCCGCTCAGGGCGGTCAGAAACGCTCCTTCAACAAAAAACTGCGTCAGGATGGCGCGATGCGTGGCGCCGAGCGCTTTGCGGAGGCCGATTTCGCGGGTTCGCTCCGTGACTGAGACGAGCATGATGTTGATGATGCCGATGGCGCCCAGACCGAGCGTGACCACGCCAACTACGCCGAGAAAATAGTCCATGGCATTGAAGATCTTGGCTACGCGCTTGTTGTCTTCGATGGTGTCCCAATCGTCGAAGGCGTCGGTGAGCGTGGGATCGAAGCCGTGGCGGCGCGCAATGATTTCGTGAACCTCGCGTTTCGCCTCCAAATCGCCGGACGGCGTGATCGGGCGATAGTTCAGGAACGAGATGGCATCTTCGCTGTTCTGGTCCTTCAGGCGGAAAAGGTTGCGCATGGTCTCAATGGGGATGAAGACGCGCGCGTTGGTGCCGTTATTGCCGTCCTGGCCGACCTTGCTGACCACGCCAATCACGTCGAAGCTGATGTCGTTGAGCATGATAGTCGAGCCGACGGCGGGACGGCCGGGAAACATGTTCTTGAGCAGCTCCCAGCCGACGATGGCGACGCGGCGGGTTTCGCGGTTGTCTTCGTCGTTGAACCAGCGGCCCGGGCCGACCGGGACATTGCGGATCTGGTTGTACTCGGGCGCGACGCCGAAGACCTGGCCGTTGGTCGATCCGTAGTCGCTGACGGCGCGAATGTCCTCGCGGTTCAGCACCGGGGAAAGATTCTTGAGCGAGCGCGCCTCATTGCGAATGGCCACATAGTCCCCATACGTGAAATGGTAAGTACGGCCGGACTGGGTGCTGCCTTCGACGGCGGGGATGCGGCCGGGAAAAGTGAACATGATGTCCTGGCCGAGGTTCTTGAGCTGCTTATCCTGGCCGCTGCGAAAACCCTCCCCGAGGCCGACCAGCAAGAGCAGCGAGCCGACTCCCCAGGCGATGCCGAACATGGTGAGGAATGAGCGGAGCTTATGGGCCCACAGCGTGGTTAACGACTGGCGCACGATTTCGAAAAGCATCCGCATGGGCGTGGCTGGCAGCGCGATCTGGCCGGTTGAGCAAAAGGTCTCCGCTGCCGTCTGTTATTGATACGAGACTCGAGTGGATTGAGTTCCGGAAAAAACACTCTCTCCTGCCGGTTAGACGCTGAAGATGTGCGGGCGGTTAGCCGGGCGTGGATTCCACGACGCGGAATTCCATGTGTTCATGCTCACCTATAGCGCTGGCGCACGTCTAAGATGCCGACCAGGGATGGGCCACGATCTGTGGGCCCGATTCAACACAATTTGCGAGAGTTGCGCGCTGCTAAACGCACATCGAAGGAGGCGCTTTTCCATGGTGAGAGGAACGTTACGAGGAACTCTGCGAGTATTTCTGTTCGGCCTGCTGCTGGCGGCCCTCTCGGGCTTGAGCCTGGCCCAATCATTGGTTCTCGATCTGCCGCGCCAGAGCCAGCACGCTCTGATCACGCAGCGGATCGGGATCACCGACATCACCATCAACTATCACCGGCCGCTGGTGGCGGGACGCAAAGTTTGGGGCGGACTGGTTCCCTATGGCGATGTATGGCGGTCCGGGGCGAACGAGAACACAACGATCACATTCAGCGATCCGGTGACCATCGAAGGGCAGGCGCTCGACCGTGGCTCATACGGGCTGCATATGATCCCGACCGCCGACGAGTGGACGATCATTTTTTCGAAGAACTCGACTTCGTGGGGATCGTTCACCTACGACAAAGCTGAAGACGCGCTGCGTGTGACCGTGAAGCCGCATGCGGCGGATATGCATGAGGCACTTACCTATGACTTCGATGACGTGAAACCGGATTCGACGTTGGTAGTGCTGGAGTGGGAAAAAGTCGCGGTGCCGTTCAAAGTTGGCGTGGACGTGCACGCCGTGGTTGAGGCGAGCCTGAAGAAGCAGCTGCGCAATTTGTCGCAGTACACGTGGGTCAGCTGGGACGACGCGGCAAACTACTTACTTGCGGAAAAGACCGACTACGAGGACGCGCTTAAGTATGCCGACAAGTCGATCGAGAACGAAGACCGCTATGACAACGAAATGACCAAAGCGAAGGTGCTGGTGGCGATGAACCGCAAGGACGACGCCATGGCGGCGGAGAAAAAGGCGCTCACGATGGCGACCCCGCTGCAACTGCACGGCTATGCCCGGCAGTTGCTGGGCGAGAAGCGGAGCGAAGAGGCTTTCGTGATTTTCCGCGACAATGCCCAGAAGCACCCCGACCAATGGTTCGTGCATACGGGCCTCGCCCGGATGTACTCGGCACAGGGCAAGTTTGACGACGCGACAAAAGAAATGAAACTATCGATGGCAGCGGCTCCGGACAACCAAAAGAACTACCTGGATGGGCTGGAGAAGAAGCTGGAAGCGAAGCAGGATATCAATTAATAGAACTCAGGAGGCGATGCAGGGCAAAATGCCCTGCGTCGCCCGTCGCCCTCTCCTGGGAGTTCGTTACCTTTCACGATCCGTGCAGCTTTTTCGATCAGTACAGTTTGATCAGTACAGGCGGAAGCTGACCTCGACAGCAATCTCTTTGTCGATCGGCTCGCCGTCTTTGAGCGCGGGCTTGAACTTCCAGCGGCTTACGGCTTGCACGGCTTTTTCATCGAGCCCGTATCCAAGTCCGCCCCTTATGATTTTAATGTCGCGCGTGTTTCCATCCACGCCCACGATCAGAGAAAGCACAACCGTGCCCTGGATTTTCTTCTTGCGGGCTTCTTCACTGTACTCGGGTCCGGGCTGGAAGATTGCACGCGGCATTGTCACATTACGCTCGACATTGCGTTCGGGGGGCAGAGGTGAAATCCCGCCGCCTGAGCCGAAAGTCGCGCCCGCGCGCGCGCAATCGGGCGCGCCTTTATCCGGCACGCCGGAATCGTCGCCAAACGGGACGAACTTGCCGGTTTGCTGCGAAACCGCTGACGCGGCCACAAAGCGCGACAAGCCACTGGGAGGAGTCGTAACCTGAAACATGTCGCCACTGCGGCTGAGTACGCGAACATTCTCTCCGCACGCGAGGCTGTCGGTCGCGTGGCTCTGGCAGGGACTGTGATACACGGGCGCCGAGTCCTGGCCGTGGGAACAGAACACGAATCCGTCCGGCGCATTTTCCCTGGCCAGCATTTGCGAACAGTCGGGTGAGCGCTCGGGCACTCCTGACTGGTTGTCGAAGGGAACAAATTTATCGGGCTGCCGCGAAATGGCGGAGGCAGGAACCAGGTTCGCGCGCCTCTGGCCACGCGGGCCAACCTCGCCCAGTGAAATCCTCAGCATGTCATCTTGCCGGTTCAGCACCTCCACTTTTTCGCCGCAGTTGAGGGTGCCAATCTGGCGCTTCTTGCAATAACCCACATACAGGGGCACAGGCTGATCGTTGGCGGACGCGGGGCAGAAGACGAAGCCTTCGACGCCGGACGGCGGCAGCGGTTGGTCATCGGCGGCAAAGCAGGAATATCCGCAAACGGTAACGACGAAGAAGGCAGCAAGAAACAGGGTGGCGGACTTCATGGAGGGGCATTCTCCCATTCCCTCCGTCTGACGTCAACGAGGGGCGTTTTCGTCGCCTGCTTCGGGATACTCAAAGACGCCCCGGCCCGACTTGCGGCCCAGGCGGCCGGCTTTCACATATTGCGCGAGCAGCGGGCAGGGGCGGAATTTTTCGCCCAGGGATTTGTGCAGGTATTCGAGGATGTGCAGACGGGTGTCCAGACCGACCAGGTCCACCAGTTCGAACGGGCCCATGGGATGGTTGAGGCCGAGCCTCATCGCCTTGTCGATGTCTTCGGCACTGGCCACGCCCTCCTGCAACATGTAGAAAGCTTCGTTGCCGATCATGGCATTGATGCGGCTGGTGATGAAGCCGGGCGCCTCCTTCACGACGACCACTTCTTTTCCCATGCGCTTGCCGACTTCAACCACGGCGGCGACCGTTTCGGCATCGGTTTCGAGCGCGCGCACGATCTCAAGCAACTTCATTTTGTGGACCGGATTGAAAAAGTGCATCCCGACGCATTTCTTCGCGCGGTAAGTGACACTGGCGATCTCAGTGACGCTGAGCGAAGACGTGTTGGAAGCGAGAATGGTCGTGGGACGGCAGATCTTGTCGAGCAGGGTGAAGATCTCGATTTTCGACTCCATCTCCTCGGGGACGGCTTCGATGACGAGATCGGCTTCGCGCGCAGCCTGGTCGATGGAACCCGCGTATTCGATGCGCGCAAAGGCGGCGTAAGCCTCGGCCGCATTCACTTTGCCTAGTTCGACTGCTTTGTCGAGATTAGCGCGGATTTCCGTTTCCGCCTTGCGCAGTGCGTTAGGAAGAAGATCTTCCAGGATGGTGCGGTAGCCGCCGAGCGCCGCAGCATGGGTGATGCCGCGTCCCATGATGCCGGCACCGATGACTGCGACGGTCTTGATTTCGACCACTATTTCCCTGCCTTGTCGAGTTGGCTGAGCACGCTTTCGAGGCTGGGCTCGGATTTGCGGATGTATTCGGCGAGACGAGTGCGTTCGTCATCGCTCATGGCAGGCAGCGCGCTGTTGACGCGCCGCAAGATAGCGGCGATATCGTCCACGTAATTCATGAGGCGAATTAGTTCACCGGTAGCGGGCATAATTGCTCTGTGCTCCTTGCGTTGGCCCGGATTAACAGATAGCAAATTGCTGCGTTCCGGGAACGTCCTATTCTAATGGACGAGTGCATTTAGTAAAGGAAGAGGAAAGGTTCCGGTAGCGAAATGTCAGCCGAAGGCCCGCCGGCACACCGATTTGCGCTTATTTAGCAGCTCCCTGCATTGCGTACTATTGCACATAAAAGGCACAGTCTTTCAGCTCTGCCAGATTTATCACAATGAGACGTGACACAAATCACTTAATTTCCAACAGCAACGTGCCAGAGTGCCCGTAGCGAATCTCCCCCTGATTTGTTAAGTAGCCAAGCCCTTGGGTATCCTGTTGCCTTGGGACAAAGTATTTACTAAAGATTCAACTTCGTGATTGCGTAGACTAGATCTCTCAGGCTAGTATTTCGCAACACCCGCGATTCTTGTGGAGGCAACAAATGAGACGAATTGTGTGGACCGTGCTGCTCCTTCTGGTTGTCGTGTTGCCGGTCGTGGCTCGAGCGGACACCATTATCTTAGAGAACTGGTTTGGAACGGTTTCGATCCTGAACAGCGGGATATCCTCCTACGGATCGCAGTTGAGGAGCGTAACCGTCAACGGACAGAACATAGGCAGTGGACATGCGATGGGCTCGGTGAAATTCTGGACGGGGGCTTTCACGCCCGCCCAAGCCGGAGGCACCGTCTACGGGAGCGGAACATTTGCTGGTGGCGATAATGTTTCGGGCTTTGTTGTCAAAGGCCAGTGGGGCTCGGCGAAGGGCGACAGAGGAACGATTTTCAACGGATATTTCGTGGGGCCGGTTGACTGGACGTTGCAACCCGGAGCGAAGAAGTTTTTCCACGAGTACATACTGTCGGGCAAAATCAAAGGCCAACTGTGGAACGGCCATATGGCGACAGGAACAGTGACAGAGGATATCTACACCTTCTGGAACCAGGAAAAGAAGGACCACAGCGGCAGCATCCACTTGGGCTCAGTGCAGACTAACTCGACTCCAGAGCCGGGCACGCTGGGACTGCTAGGGTCGGGCCTGTTGGCCATGGCGGGTGCGATTCGGCGGAAAATCAGCCGGGTGTAGAGGTAAAGGTCCTGCTGGCGCAGTAGTTGAGTGTTTCCTACAAAATAACGACCCGCTGCGGCGGGTCGTTTTGTTTTTGCCTTCTTCCCGTCGCTAAACGGCGGGGCTTCCATGTGACGCCCCCGTGTGCGCTCAAGGAGATCGAGCAGCCACTCCTAGCTCGCAACGCGACCCGACTTGGCGCTATTTGACTTCCAGCACCTCTGACTCTTGCAGGCCCGTCGCCGAGCGGCGTAGAAGCGTAATTGAAAATACCAGCACCAGAATCAGCAGGCCGAGCAGACCAAGCTCGATCATCGACGCGCGGAAGATGCTCTCCGATTCTCCCGCCCAAGCTGCACCCTTGGTGAGGCTGGAAGCCTCCAGCGTGATAACGAGCACGCGCCGGATGGACGCGATGAGGCCCACGACGAGAAATGGTTCGGTGACCAGGATGTGGGAGCGGATGGAAATGCTGACGGTATGCAGGATTTCCACGAGCATCAGGACAAAGAGGAGATGGTCGAGAACCTCGAAGGCCTGCGCGGACATGGACAAGGTGCGGATGCCGCTCCACAACGCCATGGCGCCATCGGCGAGCGCGGCGACGGCCGTGACGGTGAGGAGCACGGCGAGAATGCCGTAGATCCCGATCTCGGCCATGCGAGTGTAATCGTCGAAATGGTGGCGATATTTCTCCTCGACCATAGCCAACAACACTATCAGCGCTGCTTGCAGGACTCAAACAACGTGGGTCCAGCCGGCAAGTAGGTCAGAGTGACCCACTGGGGCTCTAGCTCTCCAGTTTGAAACGCGTTTCGGCAAGACGATAGAGGCGGCGCCAGAGCAGGCGATTGGTGGTGACGACGACGGCAGCCAGTGCGATCGTCGAAGCGAGGAGAAGATCGAAATTCTTGGCATCGGTGGCGGCCGAAATCATGGCGCCGATGCCGGTGGTGGAGTAGGTCTGGCCTTTGAAGTGGAAATACTCGGCCACGATGCTGGCGTTCCAGGCGCCTCCGGAAGCGGTGATCATGCCGGTGACGAGGAATGGAAAAATGCCGGGCAGGATCAGCTTCTGCCAGCGCTCCCAGCCGCGAAAGCCGAAGACGCTGGCGGCTTCTTTGAGATCGGTGGGGATGGCCATGGCTCCGGCGATCACGTTGAACAGGATGTACCACTGCGTGCCGAGGAGAAGAAGAACGATGGAGCCGACGCCGAGTCCTCCACCGAGGCGGATGAGTATGAGAAGAACAACTGGAAAAAGCGCCGTGGCCGGGACGGAGGCGGCGATCTGCGCGAGCGGCTGCGCAATGCGCGCCAGGCGCGGGTTGAAGCCGATGGCAACGCCGGCGGGGATGGTCCAGAGTGCGCCGAGCAGGAGCGTGGCGTTGACGCGTAGAAAAGTCGCGCCGAGACCGAGACCGATCTGATGGAATTCGGCGCGGTCGAGGCCGGTGAGGATCATGACGACGCGGACGACGGCATAGCCGATCGCACCCAGGATGGCGACGCCGAGGATGCGCCAGAACCACAACTTCGTCTGGCTTTCCGTTTCCGGCTGAACGCGCACTTCATTCTGTTGGGCAAAAAAATGAATGAGCTGCTCGCGCACGGGACGGACGGCACGTTTACGAAGATAGGCGACCCCGCGCGAACCGCGGAGAAAATCGAGAACCCAGGAAGTTGGTGCGCTCGTGCTTTCAACCTGTTCAAACTTGAATTTCTCCGCCCAGGCAATCACGGGGCGCCAAAGCAGCTGATCCATGACGACGATAACGGTAATCATGGTGGCAATGCCCAGGAGAATGGAGCGAGTGTCGCCGTTGTCGGCGGCGCTCTGCAGGTAGGAGCCGAGGCCGGGCAGGCGAAAGTCGCTGAATTGCTCGCAAGCCATGAGGAAAAACCACGCGCCCGCAACGGACATCATGGAATTCCAGACCAGGCCGATGGTGGCGAACGGCAATTCAATCTGCAGGAAGCGCTGCCACCAGTTGAAGCGGTAAATCGTCGCCGCTTCACGCATCTCGCGGGGAATGCTCTTGAGTGAGGCGTAGAAGCTGAACGCCATGTTCCAGACCTGCCCGGTGAAGATGAGGAGCACGGCGCCGAGTTCGACGCCCAACTGGCGTCCTGGAAACAGCGCGGCCATGGCGAGCATGACGCCGGGAAGAAAGCTGAGAACGGGAATCGATTGCAGAACGTCGAGCAGCGGGATCATGAAGCGCTCGGCGCGGGGGCGGTAGGCGGCAATGTATCCATAGACGATGGCGAAAATCAGGCTGAGCACGTAGGCAAAGGCGATCCGCAGCAGCGAGTATCCGGCGTAAACGGGGAGCGCCGATAGGCTGCGGCTGATTTCCACCTGGGGGCGATAAGGCCCGAGCCAGTTGCGGCCGATTTCGACAATCCCATAAAAAAGCGCAAGCCCCGCCGCAAACATGACGAGATCGGGCAAGCTGGCCGCGCTTGGGCGCGGCAGCATCGACCAGAAGCGCAGCGGAGTGCGAAAGCGGATTCTCTCGGGACGAGTTGGACGCTTCAACGTTGGATCCTTCAAGGTTGCACTGGGGCCGTGGGAGGATGCGGCTCGGAAACCGGTTCGGCCAGAACGAGGCGGTGCGACTCGCGGTCGAAGTCAAAAATCTCAGCGTAGCGGCCCCAATTCATGGCAGTTTCAAACTGGCGTTCGACCTCATCCTGACTGAAATGCTCGTCGAGAATGTCGTAGAAAAATTCTTCAGAGATCGAGTGATCGGTCTTGGCGTGCAGGATGCTGTCGATCTGCTGGAGGATCATGACGTGGCCGATCGCAGCCTGGCGGAAAAGAGTTTTGCGGGAGAGGATGTCGGCCTCGGCAAAGCGACCGCCGTCGGGCGTGATTTCCACGTCGCCTTCCGTGAGCGTAGCGAAGCCGAGCAGTACCGAGGCTTCGATAATGGGAAGCAAGTCCTCCGCATCCATGATGAGGTCTTCGGCTAAACGGTAGAGATCTTCCTTGCCCCCACGATCCTGGAGTAGTTCGAGGAGGCCGGCGATGCCGCCGACACGGGCGTGAGGAAGCATCTGGTATTTCTGGCGGGCGGGTTTTTGCGCGGCTGCCTGAGCTCCGGGAAGGGCCAACGCGAGGTCGGGCTGGGTCATGATTTTGTAGACGTAATCGACCAGTTCGACGAAACGCGGCGACTTGCGATCGCGGGGTTGCGGCAGTTCGACGGAAAAATCGGCGCGGATGCGGGCTGGATTTCTGCCGAGCACGATCACTCGGTCGGCAAGCAGAATCGCTTCCTCGATATTGTGGGTGACGATAAAGATGGCACTGGTCGGCATCTTTTTGCTGAGCCAAAGTTCGAGCAGCTCATTGCGCAGATTTTCGGCGGTGAGGACGTCGAGCGCGGAAAAAGGCTCGTCCATGAAGAGGACTTCGGGCTCGACGACCAGAGCGCGGGCGAAGCCGACGCGTTGCTTCATGCCTCCAGAAAGCTCTTTGGGATAGGCGCTTTCAAAGCCGTCGAGGCCAACGGTGTCGAGGATGCGCAAGGCGCGCTTGTGGCGCTCGAGCGCGGGAACGCCGCGGGCTTCCAGTGGAGCCTCGACATTGTCGATGACGGTGAGCCATGGAAAAAGCGCGAAGCTTTGAAAAACGATGGCCACGCCCGCGTTTTGCGAAATGATCGGCTGGCCATGCCAGAGCACTTCACCCGAGGAGGGTTGGCTGAGGCCGGTAAGAATGCGCAGCAGCGTTGACTTGCCACAACCGGAGGGGCCGAGCAAGGCGACAATCTTACCCGGCTCGACGTCCAGATCGACGGGCGCGATCACTTCAATGCGGTTGCCATCGGGCTGCAAATAGAATTTTTCGACAGCTTTGGCACGAATGATGGGATCGGTCACTGGATGCTCCGAGAAATCCTGCACTTTCCTGAACAGCGAGAATACAACAGTCAGGCGGCCCAATCTTCCTGGGTTGCCTGTAGCGGCGTTGGCAGGCGGTCGGAGACCTCGGCGAGGAGCGCCAGCTTTGCGGCAAGTTCGGGACGCAGCATCTCCGCCGGGAACCGCCAACGCCAGTTGCCGCCGCTCAGGCTCGGCACATTCATACGGGCCTCGCTTCCCAAGCCGAGCACGTCCTGCAACGGGATGACCGAGAAGCTGGCGGTAGAATTCACGGCGGCGCGAATCATCGCCCAGTTGATGCCGTCATCGCAACGCCCGAGATAGGCCTCGACGTGCTCGCGCTCCTTGTCGGTTGCGCCTGACGCCCACCAGCCGCGCAGCGTGTCGTTATCGTGCGTACCGGTGTACACGACCTTGTCCGCCTTGAACGTGTGCGGCAAATGCATGTGAGCGCCAGGGTCTCCGAATCCGAACTGCAAAACAGCCATGCCGGGAATCTGGAGGCGTTCGCGGAGGGCGTGCACATCAGGCGTGATGTAGCCGAGATCTTCGGCGAAGAATGGCAGGCCGCCGAGAGTTTCGCGAACCTTCACGAACAAATCGTCCTTAGGACCATCGACCCAGCGGCCGTGAATAGCCGTCGGTTCGCTCGCTGGAATTTCCCAGAACTGCGAGAAGCCGCGGAAGTGATCCAGACGGATGTAATCGAAATTGAGGGCGGCCCAGCGCAGGCGATCGATCCACCAGGCATAGCCTCGTTCTTTCATCACGTCCCAGCGATAGAGCGGATTGCCCCAGCGCTGGCCTTCTTTGCTGAAAAAATCGGGCGGCACGCCGGCAACCACCTCGGGCTCAAGTTCCGCGTTGAGGCGGAAGAGATCGGGATGGGTCCAGACATCGGCGCTGTCAAAGTTGACGAAGATGGCGAGATCGCCGGCCACGCGGATGGAACGCTGCGCGCAGTAGCAGCGCAGCGCCCGCCACTGTTCGTAGAAAAAGAATTGCACGGCGCGGCGAACATCGAGTTCATCGCGCATTTCCTTGCGGGTTTTCCCAAGAGCCGCGGGATCGCGATAAATCAGATCGCGGGGCCAGCGATTCCAGGTCTCGAGGTGGAAGCGGGCGCGCAGTGCATCGAAAAGAACGAAATCGTCGAGCCACCACTGGTTCTGGCGCACGAAACTGTCGTAGCGGGAGCGCGCGGGGGCTGAGCCGGCGCGAAGAAAGTTGTGCGCCGCTTCAAAAAGGAGAGGCAGCTTCTGGTGGAACACGGCCGTGTAGTCAACCGCTTCGACGGCCGAGGGCAGCGCGTCGACTCGCGCGCGATCGATCCAGCCACGATCGGCGAGCCGTTCCAGGCTGATCAGGAGCGGATTGCCGGCAAAGGCGGACGGCGACGAATAAGGCGAGTTGCCAAATCCAAGCGGGCCCAGCGGAAGCACTTGCCACACACCCTGGCGCGCAGAGGCAAGAAAATCGGCAAACGCGTACGCAGCCGGACCGAAATCGCCGATCCCGCCGCGCGAAGCGAGCGAGGTGGGATGAAGCAAAATGCCGCTGGCGCGCGAGAATGGCATTAAGAACAGCTCTCAGCTTTCCGTCTTCAGGTCTCAGGAAAACACATTTCGTCCAGACCTCGTGCGGAAGAGCTGAGATCTGTTCCGACGTGCACGATCGAAAATCTTGCGGGCTTACGATCCCTCTTCGGTCCCCGGACGCGTCAGCCGTTTCATTTCTTCCTGATTGATTTTGATCCGGTTCGACTTTTCCATGTCCTTGCGCAGGTTACTCACGAAGAGCTGGAACAATTCGTTCTGCTTGGCTTCGGCGAGAGACTGGCGGATCTCGTCTTTCTTCGCGGCGTATTCGGCATCGGTGGGCGCTTGCTTTTCGAGAAGCTGCGCGACCACGCCATTGGAGCTCGCCGGAATGGGGCCGCTGATTTCGCCGGGCTTCAACGCGAAAATCGCGCTCGCCGAACCGGTCATGGTACCGATGTCGGGCACCTGTCCATCCGGCGCAACCAGGTCGCTAGTCTTGACCGTCGCTCCCAGATCTTTGGCGGCTTTTTTCAAATCGTGATCGGCCTTGGCGCGGTCCGCGAGTTCCCGCGTTTTCTGCTGCAATAGCATGCTGGCGCGCTGGTTCTTGAACTCGGTTTCGACGCGCGAACGAATCTCGTCGAAAGTCGGCGTCGCCGGAGGCTTGATCGCCAGCACCTGATACACAACGTAGCCCTGCGGCACCTGGACGCTATCGGGCGGCGCTTTGTCGGGGGCGCTAAAGACAGCGTCCATTAACTGCGGGCTGGGCCCGAGGCCCGGGAGGACGTCGTTGCGGCCAAAGAACTCCGTGCTCACCACCGGCTGCCCCTTGGACGAAGCCGCGTGATCAAAACCCTCGGTGCGCGCCGCGCTCAACAATCCGTTGGCCGCAGCTTCGGTGGCTTGGGTCACCTTTTGCTGTTTCACTTTTTCCTGAATCTCGCCTTTTACCTCGGCCAGCAGCTTGAGGTGGGCTTCCTGCTTGTCTTCGAGGTTGATGATGTGGAAACCATAGCTGCTCTTGACCAGATCGCTGGTTTGTCCCTTGGCGAGCGAGAAGGCGGCCTTTTCGAATTCCGGCACCGTACGGCCCCGGCCAATCCACCCGAGTTCGCCGCCGTTTTTGGCGCTGCCCGGATCTTCAGAATATTTCTCCGCCAGCTTGCCGAAGTCGCCGCCCGCTTTTACTTCCTTGAGAACCGATTCGGCCTTGGCGCGTGCATCGGCGACGCCTTTTTCATCTTCCTTGCCATCGGCGCCGGGCAGCGGGGTCTTGATCAGGACGTGGCGCACCTTGACCTGATCGGGTACACGGTATTCGTCGCGGTGCTGGTCGTAATAAGTCTGCAGGTCCTGCTCGGTGACCGGCGTAGCCGCTCCAATTTTTGCAGAGTCGACGAGCGCATACTTGATTTGCCGTTTTTCCGGAATGGAGTTGTTATAGGCAGCCTTATTGCGATCGTAAAAGGCCTTCAGTTCCTGGTCGGTGGGATGCAGCCCTTTCAGGATGTCAGCCTCGGTGATCACCGCGTATTCGAACTTGACTTTGGTGTTGCGGCGCTCGAACTCTTCTCGAACTTGGGCATCGGAGACAAGAGCGCCACCCGCTACTAAGGCCTGCAGTTTGCGAATGAGAATGTATTCCTTCTCGAGCCCCTCGAATTGGGGGACGGTCATGCCGATGCGCTGCACGAATTCTTCGTACTGTTCCTGGCCGACAAACTTGCCGCCGGGAAAAATCTCTGCGCTGAGCTGGCCGTGTTCGAGGTCGTCACGCAATTCCTCGTCGCTTGCATGCAGTCCCACGCGGTGCGCTTCGGCGACGAGAGCCTTTTCATTGATCAGTTGCTGCGCTGCCTGGCCGGCAAAAAAAGGCATAAGCGCGCTGGCCTGCGCGGTCGCGCCCTGGCGCTGAATCAAGGCGCGCGCTTCGTGCTGCACTTCGAGTACGGTGACTTCCTGGTCGCCGATGGTGGCTACAACGCCGGCGCGCGGCCCGCCAAGGCCGAGGCTGGTGCCGAAACCACCGATACCACCGGGGATGAGCGTGATCGCCATGCTGCCGCAGATGATGAGAAGCAGGCCGTAGAGAATGTACTTCAGGGTTGGGCCCGCGTTTTGCAGTTGTCGAATCATACTTTTTCAGGTAACTCCAAGCTTCAATGCGTAATTTTTAATTATAAACCAGCCGTTCAGGTAAGTTGGAGAGGCGATGCCGAATTGATGCGGCCTTGCCGGGACAAGTTTGGCAGGAATCCGGGCAGCGCGACGAAGAGATCGAGGGCTGAGGTCGCGGGTCTTAAGGCATCAGGTCTCAGAAAAATCTCAAGGCCCTGAGACCTTACACCTGATCCCTGATCCAGCGCTAATGGCGGTTGCTCAGGCGCCGATCAGCCGTTCCAGCGCGCCCTTGTTACGAATTAAGAGCGTGGAACCACGAAGCTGGGCCAGATCCTTGTCGCGAAATTCGCCCAGCACTCGTGTCACGGTTTCCCGTGAAGTGCCGATCAGTTGGGCAATCTCTTCGTGTGTGAGCGCGATCTTGATCCGAATGCCTTCCTTGGTTTGCTCGCCGTCGCTCGCCCACTCCAGAAGCAGGCGCGCCAGCTTCTCCGACACGGAATGCGACAGGCCGAGCGAGCGGATCATTTCGTATGCGCTCTGGCAATTCTGGCTCAGGTGGTGCGCGGCGTTCAGGCAGGCATCGGCGTGGTTTTGCAGGAACTTCAGGAAATCGTCGCGCTTGATGAAATCGAGCTGGCTTGGCTGCAGGGTTTCGGCCGTGAGTTCGTAGGGCTTGCCCGAAACCGTGCCATGCAGGCCGAGCACTTCACCGGCCAGGGCAATGCGCAAGATCAGCGTCTTGCCATCGCGCGAAGTCGTAGTCAGCTTTACGCGGCCCGCGCACACGATATAAACGCCGCGCGGTGCCTGGCCCTCCACGAACAATACCGCTCCCTGCGGATACGCGCTGGCGTACTTGATCTTCTCGATGCTTTCAAGGGAAGCTTTGGGAAGATCGCAGAAGAAGCCAGACTGGCGCAGCTTGCAGATCAGACAGTTTTCGGTAATCTGAAGCCCGTAGGGCGAACTCATGCAGCTCCTTTCGCTAGCAGCGCATACTAGCATTCTAACTGGCTCGGGTAAAGCACGAAACAAGGTCTCCCGCCCTGCAGGCTAGGTTCAAGCATACAAGTACTCGAGCCTCTTTGTTCCTAGCCGCGAACCATGCCATAAACGGCAGCGCACTTGAACTTGAGCAGGGGGCCGAGCACAATGGACACGCCGGAGTTCAAGAGTGCGTCCGAGCTGAGAATGGGAGGATCGGAATCAGGCAACAAACACGAGATTTCGTCGGCCTGCACCTTCGGCGGCGACCAACGTCCTACCTGAAGATACGGGCGGCTGTCCCGATTTTTGTGCTGGCGGTTTTCGCGCTAACGGCAACGGCTTGGGGACGAGCCCACAGGAAACTAGCCACTTCCTTCGACCCCGACTATGTGGCCGCTCTCGCCACTGCGAACCGCTTCCTGCACGCATGGCAGACAGGAGATCTCGGCGACGGCATGGTGCTTGTGAGCGACGGAATCCGGCACTCGCAAAACGCGGCCGAACTGGAGCAATTTTTTTCGGTTGCAACCGACCGCGCTTTTGAAATCGGCACTGGGCGGCGAAATCGCGGGCGTTACAGCTTTCCGGTGGTGCTGGTAAGCGTGAAGGAAGCCACGGCGCCGAGCGGGGCTGCATCGGCCAAATCTGGATCCTCTCAAACGTCGGCCCATCGCACTTTGTCTCGTCGAACCTCCGAAATAATTCTCGTCACCGCTGGCAAAAACGACTGGGTGGTAGATAAACTGCCATAGAAGATTTGTAGATAATTTTCGCAAGCGTCCTTACTTAACTGATTGGAGTGTGCCTTCATGAAACGGATCAATAAAGTTGCCGTTCTGGGCGCGGGCACGATGGGCGCCCGAATTGCCGCGCATTTCGCGAACGCCGGTGTGCCTTCCCTGCTGCTGGATATCGTTCCGCCCGACGCCGACGGCCCGGCGCGTAACAAGATCGCGGCCGCTGGCCTTGAGGGGGCAAGAAAATCGAAGCCCGCAGCCTTTTTTGAAGCGTCGCTTTCACGGCTGGTAACAATTGGCAATTTTGACGACGATTTGAAGAAGCTGGCCGACGTCGACTGGATCATCGAAGCCGTTATTGAGAACCTCGATATCAAGCGCAGTTTGCTGAAGAAAGTGGAGGCGGTCCGCAAGCCGGGCGCGATCGTCACCACCAACACCAGCGGCTTGCCGGTGGGTAAGATCGCGGAAGGATTCTCAGACGACTTCCGAAGGTCGTGGTTCGGCACGCACTTCTTCAATCCGCCGCGCTATATGCGGCTGCTGGAGCTGATTCCGACGCCGGAAGCGGATCGCGCTTTGATCGGCGCGGTGGCGCATTTCTGTGACGCGCAGTTGGGCAAGGGCGTCGTGTTCGCCAAAGACACGCCGAACTTCATCGGCAATCGCATCGGAACTTTTTCCGTCCTCAACGTGATGCGCCTGATGCAGGAATTGGACCTGAGCATCGAAGAAGCAGATGCACTCACCGGGCAAGCCGTCGGCTGGCCGCGCTCGGCCACTTTCCGCACCATCGACCTGGTGGGCCTCGACATTCTTGGGCACGTGGTCGGGAACATGACGCAAAACGTCCGGGATGAGCGCAGCGAACTCAAGATCCCCGACTTTTTCCGTCAAATGGTCGAACGAAAGTGGCTCGGCGACAAGACCAAGGGCGGCTTCTATAAAAAGGCGAAATCGGGGGACGGCAAGGACGACCAGCGGCTGGCGCTGGACTGGAAAACTCTGGAATACCGTCCGCAGCAAAAGCCGAAGTTCGCTGCGCTCGAGATGGCGAAAAACGTCGAGGAAACGGTCCCGCGCCTGCGCATGCTGCTCGGCCTCGACGGCGGCGCGTCGCAGAAGCCCGACAAAGCCACAACATTTTTATGGACTGCGCTCTCCGATCTGTGGACCTATTCCGCGAATCGCATCCCCGAGATTTCCGATTCCATCGTCGAAATCGATCGCGCCATGCGAATGGGCTTCGCCTGGGAGTTGGGTCCCTTCGAACTTTGGGACGCGGCCGGCGTAGAAGCCACCGTCGCTCGCATGAAAAAAGAAGGCTGTCCGGTTGCCGCCAATGTGGAGAAGTTACTCGCGTCAGGCAAGAAATCCTGGTACGCCGACGATGCCAAAACCTCCTCGGGCAAGCAGTACTTTGATCTGGCAACTGCCAACTGGAAACCGGTAACTGTTGCCGAAGGCGTCTGGTCAGTCGAGGTCGCCAAAAAATCCAATGGCGTAGTGAAGACAAATTCCGGAGCTTCGCTCATCGACTTGGGCGACGGCGTGGGCTGCATTCAATTCCATTCCAAGATGAACGCGCTCGGCGCGGACATCATCTCGCTCATTCTGCAAACGCTGAAACCGGGCGGCGCAGGCGACAACTTCGACGCGTTCGTCATCACCAACGACGCCCAGAATTTCTCGGTCGGCGCCAACCTGATGCTTCTGCTCATGTCGATCCAGGAAGAAGAATGGGACGACATCGACATGGCGATCCGCCAATTCCAGGGAATGACGCAGGCCATTAAATTCTCCTCAAAGCCGGTGGTGAGCGCGCCGTTTGGGCTGACGCTGGGCGGAGGCTGCGAAATTTCCTTGCACGCCGCCGCGCGCCAACCGCACGCCGAGCTTTACATGGGGCTGGTCGAGGTGGGAGTAGGCCTGCTTCCGGGCGGCGGCGGCTGCAAGGAAATGCTGCTGCGGGCGGTTGACAGCGCGGCTTCGATTCGCCCCGACGGCCGCGGCGAGTCGGTCGAAACGCTTGAGGCGATGAAGAAGACATTTGAAACCATCGCCACCGCAAAAGTCGCGACTTCGGCGCACGAAGCGCGGGGCCTCGGCTTTCTGTCCAGCTCGGATCGCATCACCATGAACCGCGAGCGCGTGCTGAGCGATGCGAAAGCCCGCGCGCTCGAGCTCGTCAAAGCCGGCTACGAACCTCCAATCATGCGCACCGATGTGCCCGCGCCGGGTGAGAACATTCTGGCCACTCTCAAGCTCGGGGCCTACATGATGCGCCAAAGTGAGTTCATCAGCGATCACGAACAGAAGCTGGCCACCAAAATCGCCGAAGTCATCTGCGGCGGCAACGTCACGCCGGGCACGCCGGTCAGCGAGCAGTACGTGCTCGATCTGGAGCGCGAGGCCTTCAAGTCCCTCTGCGGCGAGAAGAAGACACAGGAGCGAATTCAGTACACGCTGAAGACCGGTAAGACGCTGCGCAATTGAAGGCCTGAACAATAAGGCTCGTGCCGGCATCGGCCGAAAGCGCTCGCAAGCGCGGCGTATAATTTGTCTATATCCCGTGAAGGATGGTGCACCCGTATATGTCTGCAAGCAATGGCAACTCGCCAAACGGCACGAACGGCGATGGTTTCAACCTGGCTTTGAAGCCGCGCGCGGAATGGCTGGCCAAGCGCAAAGCGGCAAACAAAGACGGCAATTTCTCCCAGATGCACTACGCTCGCCAGGGCGTGATCACCGAGGAAATGGACTGGGTTGCGCGCCGCGAAAAGATCACCGCCGAACTCGTGCGCGACGAAGTCGCCCGCGGCCGCATGATCATCCCCGCCAACATCAACCATTCTGAGCTGGAGCCGATGGCGATCGGCGTGGCGTCGCTCTGCAAAATCAACGCCAACATCGGTAATTCGGCCGTCACTTCCAACGTGGAAGAGGAACTGAAAAAGCTGCACACCTCCGTCCACTACGGCGCCGACACCGTCATGGATCTCTCGACCGGCGGCGGAATTCACGAAATCCGCGAAGCCATTCTGCGCCATTCGCCCGTGCCCATCGGCACCGTGCCCATCTACGAAGCCATTTCGCGCGTCAAGCGCGTCGAAGACCTCAACGCCAGCGTGATGCTAGAAGTGATCGAGGAGCAGGCGCAGCAGGGCGTCGATTACATGACCATTCACGCCGGCGTGCTCATTCAGTATCTGCCCATGGTTTCGAAGCGCATCACCGGCATCGTGAGCCGCGGCGGCGCAATCCTCGCGCAGTGGATGGCGCATCACCACAAGCAGAACTTCCTCTACGAGTGCTTCGACGACATCTGCAAAATCATGAAGAAGTACGACGTCAGCTACTCGCTCGGAGACGGCTTGCGTCCCGGCTGCCTCGCCGATGCGAGCGACGAAGCCCAATTCGCCGAACTCAAGACTCTCGGCGAGCTGACCAAAATCGCCTGGCAGCACGACGTGCAGACCATGATCGAAGGCCCCGGCCACATTCCGCTCGACAAGATCAAAGAACAAGTCGAAAAGGAAAACGAACTCTGCTACGAGGCCCCGTTCTACACGTTAGGCCCGCTCGTCACCGACATCGCGCCCGGCTACGACCACATCACTTCGGCCATTGGAGCCGCGATGATCGGCTGGTATGGCGCGTCGATGCTCTGCTACGTCACCCCGAAAGAGCACCTCGGGCTGCCCAACGAGAAAGACGTAAAAGACGGCATCATCGCCTACAAGATCGCAGCCCATGCCGCCGATGTTGCCCGCCATCGTCCCGGAGCCCGCGACCGCGACGACGCTCTCAGCTATGCGCGCTACAAGTTCGACTGGGAGAAACAGTTCGAACTCTCGCTCGACCCGGAAACCGCGCGCTCCATGCACGATGAAACCTTGCCCGAAGAGGGCTACAAGACCGCGGCTTTCTGCTCCATGTGCGGCCCGAAATTCTGTTCCATGAATTACTCCAGCAAGGTGGATGAGTACAACAAGGAGGTCCACGGTCTGGAAAAAAAGGACTACTCTGGACTCGTCGAGAAACTGGTTACGATCAAGTAACTCACGTAGGGACAGCCGCCTCGGCTGTTCGGGTCAATCAAAATGCACACGCACGAACAGCTGTTGCAAGAATTCGAGCGATCATCTCGTTCCCACGACGGCGTGAAGCCTCTGATGCAGCACATGGCCCGCGAGCTTCACGACTCGATGACGCGCTACAACTGGGTTGGCTTCTACCTGATGGAGCCGCCCAATTTCGACGCCCTGGTCGTAGGCCCTTACGCGGGCAGCTTTCAGCCCACTCTGCGCATCACGCTCGACCAAGGTTTGTGCGGAGCGGCGGCCTCTACCGGAAAGACCGTGGTAGTCAACGACGTTCCGGCCGATCCGCGCTACCTCGGCTCCGACATGGTGAAATCCAATATCGTGGTGCCGATCTTTGTTAAGAAAAGCGTGCTCAAGAACCGTGTCGCCGCCGAGCTGTGCATCGAGAGCTATTTTGCGAATACCTTCGATGCCGCCGAGCAAAAGTTCATCGAGTCCTGCGCCGCGCTGGTCGGACGGTATATGGAAAAAGAGTCCATCCCAGCGACGGAAGCCAGTGCGCCGCGGTAGCCTGCTTTTGCGTGGAGTTCGTGCTACGAACCGCATGGCGAAGCCAAAAAAGTTCGACTTAGAAAACCCCGCTCCCGTCGTTGATGAGACGCCGAGACCCTGGCCGCCATTGCTGAAGGACTGCGGGACGCTGAAGCCGGCCGCACCGTACCATCAGAAGAAGTGCGACGCTTCTTGCCCAAGTGGACTACCGCCTCCTCTACACGCAAAGGGCGCTGAACGATCTCGCCGAAATCATCGGCCACATCGCCGGGGATGACGTACAGCTTTCCGCGCTGGTTTCATTTAGCGCCCTGTGTCTTATAAATATATACGTACAACAATACATGTATACAATGGTCCACGTGGAACACTATGCCACGTTTTCAGGAAACAAGACAACCGGAGTCCGAGCCTACTGGATGCAGACGCTGCGCTCGGCAGGTTCGAAGCGGTCGGCCTGGGCCTCACGCTGGGTGCTGTAATGGCCGTCGGGAGACTTCCCGTAAAGTTCGTCACCGGGACAATAGTAGAGCGCCGTATGGGTATCGACCCAAACCTTCAGATCCGGGTCGCCGTGAAAGTGCACAGCCTGCTGCGGTTCCTCCGCGATGCCCATCGCGATGAGAACCCGTTCCCATGGCGACAAGCTGGGCTTCTGCCCGCCCGAAGCCGGCCACAACAGGGCAACGGCAGCAACGATCACAGCGAGCCCGAGAAACAGGTCGGCGCGCCGAAAACGCAGCTTTAGGCGCAGGTTCTTCAAACCGCGGCCGCTCGGTTCTGGAACAGCACTCGATTCTGGAACCGCATCGGGCTCAGCCCATTCCCCATCGCTCAGACCGTCACGATTCAGACCAGCACCATTCAGACCATCATGGTGAAGAGGAATCGAGTCCTCAGCGTCTGCGATCGTGGTCTCCTCTGTCCCGCTCGTGGTCGCGGCCGACAAATCGATTGTCGCCAGCAACAATTCTTGAGGATGATCGTGGTCAAGATCGTGATGCGTCAAGTTCACCGCTTCGTCCGCGGCAGGATCTTCGCTCGCTTTCCTGGCCCGCAGCGACGGGGCCGGCTCTGGAGGCGCGACCGCGGAACGAACCGCGCTGGGACTGGCCGGATCGCGACGTAGCCGCCCCGGATCTCCGGGCGAAAGCGGGATATCATCTCCGGGCTTGCGGCGCGCGTCCAACGCTAAACCCTGCTCCTTGCTCATCTGCCACAAGGAAGCCCAATTTCGCTGGAGTCTCTCCCCCGGCCGGAAGTTCGGCGCGCAGCAGTTCAGGCAAGTAGCGTCGGCGGAAGGCAGCGGCCCCCCACACTCCTTGCAAGTGCTCAGTGGACTGGCGTTGGCGTGCGGCGGATTCGCTTTGATTTCTGGGGGACTGCTTGCGGCTTGGGGTGGATCCGCCTTCGGTTTCGCAGAAGTTTCGGCCTCGTCGCCCACAGCGCCGCCATTCATCCGGGCGTTGTGCTCCTGAATTGTAAAAGCTGCGGCCAGCAATCCCTGAAAGGACTGCTCGTCGAGCACGAGTTTGGCCCGATCCGATGCCATGTGGGTACGGGGGGAGGGTAACTGGCCTGACCGATTGCGTAGGTATTATAGGCCATTTTCGCTCACCGAAAACGGTGAAAAGCCAGCCAAACGTGCAGCGGACCTACGACTGAAGCTAGGCGAAAAACCTCAGACCAACTGGCCTGGATTCCTGAAACGGGACTTCAAAGTGGGAAGCGATTCATGAAATGGGGCTAATCGGACGGCTCTGGAAACCCAAGGTGCTACGTAAGTTACTGTAACTGTGGGGAATGGCCTGAGGAGAATATTTGGCGAACGGGTTGCTCCTATAGTCGGCGGGGCGCGACCCCAAGATTGAACCGAGGGAGCGGACAAAAAGCCAATGATTAATCTCAACGAGATCAAGATCACACCCCGAGACCAACAGGTGCTGCACCTGCTGGTACAGGGGTGTAGCAACAAGGAAATCGCGAGCCATTTGAACATCAGCCCGCGCACCGTAAAGCAACACCTGCGCACGCTGTTCCTGCGCGCAGGCATCAAGGAAGGCCGGAAGCGAGTGAAGCTTGCGACCGCCATGTTTATTAAGGAGCAGGTGCAACCATGCAACCCCGCGATCGATTGAGCGCAAAAGAAATTCAAGTAGCGACCCTGGTGTGGCAGGGTCTGACCAACAAGGACATTGCCGCCGTGCTCCATACCAGCGAGCAGGTGGTGAAGAATTACCTGCGAACGACCTTCGACAAGCTGGGAGTGTGGACGCGGCTGGAACTGGCACTCTATGTGGCCAGCCACGGCGGAGCGAACTGGCATGCGCAGATCCGCACGGACTCGGTCGCGCCACTTCCGGCATGGGGCGCGCCATCTGCGGAGGAGAAGGTCCCCTATGGGGAGACAGGAACTAAGACGGCAGCGGCGGCGGCAGCGGGGAGCGCGGTGTAACGGCCGCGCGAACGCGCGAATAGTTTTGGGAGAACCTGACGTCGCCGCTCGGGTCGTGCTGGTCTGATAAATAGTTCTGCGCGAACACGCGGCGTGTTGTTGGAGAGCCGGGTGTGGCCGCTCGGCTCGTGCCGGTGCCGCAAATGGCCTTGCGAGTGAGTCGTCTGCTCCGTCGGAGCGAGCGGCCCCTTCTTAATCGCGATCCCGCTGGCTGTTATCGGAGCCTGCCGAGGTATTGGAAAAGACGTCTACGTATTTGTAAAACGTTCTACGGAAGAGGGCAGCCGATGCAGCGAAAGAGGGCAGTCTTCACAGCCAAAAGATAGGCCTTTGGTGGACGGGTACGAACGGAGACTGTTGCTGGGTACGAAAGTAGACGAAAAAAGTTGAAGAATTTTGGCGGGATTCGGTGAATTTTATGATATATGGGAGCGCACTTGATTTTCCGTGAACTGTCCCGATTTTCTCCCGGGTTGTGCCGGTGGTTAGCCCATCCTATTCTTCTTTTGTTCGCTAAAAATTCTTCTTTTGTTCGCCTTTCTGTACCGGAGTTGCCCGAAGGCGAATAGGGAGCGAATAAAATATATTTTTGGAATACGAATGTGTACGTATATGCTGGACAGGGATAACAAACAAAATGGGTTGGTGGATTTTGGGGGAGGCGAAATGGGGCTTGACAAGGTGTGCTATGGAGGACAGGGATAGGAGGTCAGAATTGCAGAGGTCCAAGCCGGGCCTTACTTGAGTGTCCGGGTCCGATGGTAGTGGGCTACTTTGAGTTTTGAGCCTATACGCTTATGCCTCCCTAATAGTGTGGGCTTGGTGTATAGCGTCAAAATCTTCATGCAGGCATCGCAGTTCGGCATGTATACCAGCGAGCGCTTTCGCGCATGAGCCGATTCCGAAGGCAATAATGACAAGGAAAAGGCCGGTCAGATCATTCATATCGTGCAATAGCTTTTCCATTTACGCCGCTCTTTCCGCCCTCCGCTGTTCATAAGCTTCCCAGAGGGCAACCAAATCCTCGACGCTCCACAGTCGTGTTTCGACGCCAGCGGCCATCGCTGGACTCATCCGCAGCGTGTGGTGAATCTTGATGAAGTTGTACGCGAAGTAGTTTAGCGCAGTCGCAGCCGCGTGATTCTCCAGTTTGCGAGAAAAGCCGTTCGACAACCTTATGTAGCGCCTCACCGAAACTTGCGCTGCAAGCGGCTTCAGCTTGATGAGAAGCAAGTTGGTTCCATCGCAAATCACTACAGATGCCCTTAAAACCTACGTGAACGTGATTGAGGAACACCTGATCCTGATAGATCGCGCAGACTTCGCCGACTTCAACGAAGAGCCTCATGACAGTTTTCTTCGCTACGCCAGTCATGCGGACCGCGGCGCGAATCGAACAGCCTTCAATCAGGCAGCTGATCACTTGTTCGCGAGTCTCGGATTTCAGGCGGTTCATGTGTGTATTATGCGTGAGCGGTTACGAATATGTCAAGGACAAAAATTAGGCTGCCGAGTTGGCAGCCTTGTGGTATAGTTGGAATCGCATTGTAACGTGAGCATTCCGATCATAGCTTCGCGGGCGAAATCGGATACTCCGTTGGAACCGAGGTGACGGATATATATGTTAGTCGCACCGCCCCGCAGTGGGGGCGTAGGACTGAGGTCAACTCTTTCCCTAACGAACTCGCTCAAGGGGGCGTCCTGCTAGCGGGCGTCCCCTCACGAGCGTTTACAGAATAGCACGAAAACCCGCATGACTACAGGGAAATCTCGTTACCAAGGAGGGTCATGATGCCGGCCGCGAAGCAGATGAAATGGGTGCAATGGGACGCCGTTATTGCTGATGTTGAGGCACAGATTGCCGAATTGAATACGGCCTTGAAGACACTCAAAAAAATACGCAGTCTGGGAGCAAACGTGGGGGTGTCTACGGGCGTTTGGGAGACTGGAGCGTCCAGTGTTCTTGAACCGAAGCCAGATAATAATGCTACCGCAGATGGTGACATTCGATCGGATGCGTTTTTCAGGATGACGATTGCTGATGCCGCTGTGAAGTATCTACGTAAATGGGCTGACCGTTCGCCCCAATCCACCAAGACTATTATTGACGCCTTGGCTCGTGGGGGATTGAGGGGTAAGGGGTATCAGACGGTCTACAAAACGCTCGTGCGTCGTGCCAGAGAGAAGAACGATGTAGTGAACGTCCATGGAGATTGGGGTTTGCAAGAGTGGTATTTACCGGCCTCAGATACAGCGCCAACAAAACAGGAATAGCGAATGGAAAAAACTGGACTAGCTCTAGCACGGTTGCGTGCGAAACAAATGGAGTCCAGAATGGCAGAGATTCTGGATTGGGACGATGAAGAAGAAGTCAAAAAAGCCCTGAAAAGGCTTGGTTTGGTACCTGGAGAAGATGCTTTTGAAGAGGCTTTAGCTATTTGGCGCGACTTGCGCTAACAGCGTCAACGTATTCCACAAATTGCTGTACCCGAGAATTCTTCTTGCTCTCCGATAATCCCTTGCGCTCCATGTCCCGCTCAGCAAGCCGCACAAGTTTCCGCGCGGCTTCCTGCTTCGTCATTTTACGGTTCGGCTGCTGGCACACTCTAGCAGTGGACATGTCGGCTTTCTCAGGCCCTCTCGAAGACATACCAATATACTCGCAGTCTCAGATTCGGCCAAACAAATAACGTTGGTAACGTGCTGCTTAATTTGATGCGATTCAAGGATTTCCGTTGCATTTAGGCATTTTATGGGCCAAATCACACATTTTTATAGTGCGGATTTACCGGTCCTAACCTTCGCCCATCTTGCTCGTGCCGCCTTGCTTGCGCTCAAACTGCGCTCCTCATCGGTCATCTTTGCAGCTCTGGCAGGGCCGCCCTTCCTTCCACCTTTCTGGCCCATCGCCTGCATAAATCTACTGATTTCCGCTCGTGTTAATTCGTCCGCCTTAGATTCTATTTGTCCCGTGGATCGGAGCACTAGTGCGTGCGCTGCTTGGTTTACATCTTTCGGCTGCTTTGACGTGCGTAACCGCTTTTGCATACGTAAAGTATGCCACGTTCGCCAGCCGTCTCAAAATGAAAGTAGCCCACTTCCGGGTCCGATTGTTGGCGCAGAAAGGGCTATTGGATGCCCGCCGACGTTGTAGACGTTGGTAAGGGTGCACGCCTAAGCGCGAACTTAAGGGAGAATTCGTTTGGGTGGCCGTCGGTCGGCATCCGCCAGAACTCGGCCAGCTCCGCAGGAAACTAGAGATCCAGAAGCCGACTTCGGGGTACTGTCCTAATTCCAGAGACGCACGTTTAGGACAGTACCGACTTCGGGGCAAATGATCTCGTGTACCACCCTAATCCGGTATAGCGAACACGCGAAGCAGGTCCGCGAAGCGGGGGTCGGAACGCAGAGGATCCCAAAGAGCCTCCACCTTGATGTAAGCAAGCCGGTTGTGCCTTTCGTCGCTGGCTCTCGCGAGCCATGCGAAAGCCTGATCAGCTTCTTCCAGACCCGCGTAGATGAGGGCAAAGCAAAGGGCAGGTACAAAACTGCCTTTTGAAGTTGTGTCCAGCGCCGCGATAATTTCCATCACATGGCTTCGCGCCCTTGATCGAGCGTGCGCATATCCCAGGAGCGCAAGCGCCCAACTCGACCTTTGGGTAACTGCCACGCTCTTTTCGAACTGGGCTACCGCCTCTTCATACTGGCCCGTTAAAGAAAACACTTGCCCGAGAACTGCAAAGGCAGGCTCGTAGTTCGGATCCAGCTCCAGCGTCTGCCGGCACTGTTCCACCGCCTGATCGAAGAATCTGGCCAGGTAGAGCTGTACCGCTAAAACATGGCTCACCGCAGCCGACGCGGGATCGAGTTCGAGAGCGCGCCGCGCGGCCGAGATGGATTCCTCCGCGCGCCCCCGTGAGCTTAGATACAGCGGGTAGAACGAATGCCCCATGACGAAGGCTGGATTCAGCGCCTTGGCCTGCTCGAAGTGCCTGCCCGCGGCCGGCCAATTCCGGTCATAAGTAAACGAAGCATAGGCCAAAGAGACGTGCGCTTCGGCGCGATTGGAATCGAGTTCCAGGGCCCTGGTTGCCGCCGCTTTCGCTTTCGGCATTACAGCATGGGGCGCCAGCACATTCCGGAACGACATCAGGTTGTACGCGTCTGCCAAGCCAGCGTAGGCGACCGCGTAGCTGGCGTCTTTCGCGATCGCCTGCCGGAAATACTCGATGGCCTTCTGCAATCCATCGGCGCTGCGTTTGTTCCAATGGAAACGGCCCTTAAGATAGAGTTGGTAGGCTTCCAGGTTTTTGGTTTCGGACCGGACCAGCGTTTCCGGCTTATCGGGGCCGAGTGTCACTTTCAATCGCGCTGCAATCGTCCTGGCGATTTCATCCTGCACCTCGAAAATATCCTGAAATTCGCGGTCATAACGCTCCGACCAAATGTGGTATCCGTCGGCGGCGTTGATGAGCTGCGCGACAATCCGGACGCGGTCCCCTGACTTGCGCACACTGCCCTCGATTAACGTTGCAGCGTTTAAGGTTGTGCCCACCGTGCGCAGATCGACCTGCTTGCCCTTGAACGAGAACGCGGAGGTCCGGGCGACCACTCGCAGATTTCGGATTTGCGCCAAGGCATTAATAATCTCTTCCGTAACGCCATCGGCGAAGAATTCACTGTCTGGGTCGGAACTCAAATTTGCGAACGGCAGCACCGCTACTGTGACCGGTTCGGTGGTGAGCTGCCGGAAGCCCGAGCTCTCAACTGCCGGAACGAAGCGATACCCTTGCCCCGGCACGGTGGCGATGTAGCGATTCTCTCCACGGTTTTCGCCTAGAACCCGGCGCAATGTGGAGATGTTCTGATTGAGGTTGTTCTCCTCCACTGCGGTATCCGGCCACACAGCGCGCATCAGGTCATCCTTGGAAATGACCTCCCCTTTGCGCTCCACGAGCAGCAACAACGTATCAAACGCCTTGGGTGTCAGGCGGACGGGCTTCCCCTGCCGAAACAGCAGGCGCTTATCGACTTCTATGCGAAAGTCTTCGAATTCATAGCTGCGCGCTGCTGCTTCGCTCATCGTCCGCGCTCGGCCTTCATAACTTTTCAGAACATTTCAGGGCCATTCTAAGGACTTTTATACGGGCCGGGGAACAGGATAGCGCACGTGGCCGGATGAGTACATCGCGTCACAAAATGAAAAAACAAGGAGTGAAGCATATGCGGACCAACATTTGGAAAGCAAACAAGAGCACGGCGATGGCAATAGCAATTATCGCCTGCATGATGCTGGCGGCATCCACATCCGCCTTTGCGGTTCCTGCTAGCCAGGTCTCGCGCGTCCTCACCTTTAACAATTTGACGGGCCTGTGCTGTTTTTCGTGGAATCAGACCGTCAAGATCACCGAGCCCGCCGTCGTGGTTCCGGTCATCCTGACCTGGAGCGCGGATGTTGCCCCCAACGACGAATTCATCGTGGGCCTCTCGCTGAACGGGGGCGCATGCACTGCGTACGGGTCTCGTGAGATCGACGTGTATCCCTATCCCGGGGGAAGCAACTACACGACTACCACCCATCAGTGGGTCCTATTGCCAACCGACGGACTCAAAAAAGGCACGAACACCTTCGAGCTCTGTGGTGGCGGCGCAATCTCACCCGCCGACATCATCAGCATCGGACTGAGTACGCTCACGGTCCAGACGTCGAAGTAATGCCGCGAATCGCGGCCAAATTCACAAATCAAGGAGAAAAGCGTATGCGGTCAATCATTTGCAAAGCAAGTCTGTTCCTGGCGGCAGCGATCCTCGTGGTACCTGCTTTCGCCCAGTCAGTTGCACACCCAGAAACGAAGACTAAACTCGTGGGAACCTGGCAGGTCCAGGTCACGCAGGTGGATTGCACGAGCGGCACCCCGCTGGGTCCTTCTTTCACGTCGCTCCTGACGTTCGCTCAGGGAGGCACCATGAGCGAAGATACCGAGAACCCCGCTTTCGGCCACGGGCAGAGAGGTGCCGGCCAGGGAATGTGGAGCAGCACTGGCCAGTCAACCTACACGGCCAAAAGCGTAGCTCTCATCAAGTACACCACGCAGGCCAACCCGAAAACGCATGATCCGGGATTTGACGCGGGCCAGCAAACCATCAGCCAGAACATCACTTTCGACGATCAGTCCGGGCAGTGGAGCAGCAAAGCCTCGGTAACGTTTACCGACGCTACCGGCACTGCCTATCGCCAGGGATGCGCCACTGCAAGTGCGGCGCCGTTCTAGAAAAAACAATCACGACGTCAATTCACAAAAACTCAACCCAGGTATGACGCGGGAACCGCGCGACCACGCGGTTCTCGCTCGCTTTGCGTGGTCCGGAACGGGCTTCTGGAGGTCAGTCTGGGAGACGTCCATCTTCCGCACAATCCTCGATCAGCCGCCGGGGACGGAGGTGAAAGCGCGTGTTCAGGTAATACTGACTTCGGTGTAGGTGCCGTAGACCTGGCGGAGGGCTTCGCAGATTTCGCCTACTGTGGCGTAGGCGCGGACGGCATCGACTATGTAGGGCATGGTGTTGGCTTCGGAGATGTTGCCGTTGTTACCCGCGTCGGGGGTCTCGGCGGCGGCGCGCTTTAGCGCTTCCAGGCGGCGCTGGACTTCTTCGTTGGAGCGGCGGGCGCGCAGGGTTTTTAGCTTGGCGGTTTGGGCTTTGGCCACCGATTCGTCTATGTAGAGGATTTTCGGTGATTCTTCTTCGATCACGAAATCGTTTACGCCTACCGTGATCTTTTCGTTGGCTTCTACGGCGCGCTGATACTGATAACTGGCCTCGGCGATTTCTTTTTGCGGGTAACCACGCTCGATGGCTTTGACCATGCCTCCCATTTGATCGAGTTTGTCGAAATAATCGAAGGCGCCTTTCTCCATATCTAAGGTTGACTTTTCTACGAAGTAACTGCCACCTAATGGATCTACGGTGTTAACTACTCCGGATTCGTGGGCGATGATTTGCTGGGTGCGCAGGGCTATGCGGGCGGCTTCTTCGGTGGGCAGGGCTAAGGCTTCGTCGTAGGAGTCGGTGTGGAGAGATTGCGTACCACCTAAGACTGCGGCTAGCGCTTGCAACGCTACTCGGGCGATATTGTTCATCGGTTGCTGCGCGGGCAACGAGACTCCGGCGGTTTGGGTGTGGAAGCGCATCAGGCGCGTGCGGTCGTTTTTTGCGCTGAAGCGGTCTTTCATCAGGCGGTACCAGATTTTGCGGGCGGCGCGGTATTTGGCGATCTCCTCGAAGAAATCGTTGTGGGCGTTGAAGAAGAAGCTTAGGCGCGGGCCAAACTCGTCGACGTCGAGGCCGCGGCGGCGCGCCCATTCGACATATTCGACGCCGTCATAAATTGTGAACGCCAGTTCTTGCAGCGCGGTCGAACCGGCCTCGCGAATGTGGTATCCGCTGATTGAAATCGTATTGAAGCGCGGTGTGAATTTCGAGCCGAACTCGAAGGTATCGACGACCAGGCGCATGCTGGGCGCGGGCGGGTAGATGTATTCCTTTTGCGCGATGTATTCCTTCAGAATGTCATTCTGGATGGTGCCGGAAATTTTCTTCCAGTCGGCTCCCTGCTTTTCGGCGACCACCAGATACATGGCCCAGAGCACGCTCGCTGGGGAGTTGATGGTCATGGACGTGGTGATTTTTTCGAGGTTGATGCCGTCGAAGAGAATCTCCATGTCTTCGAGCGAGTCGATGGCGACGCCGCATTTGCCGACTTCGCCTTCGCTGGCGGCGTGGTCGGAGTCGTAACCCATGAGCGTGGGCAGGTCGAAGGCGACGGAAAGGCCACCGCCGCCGTGCTCGAGAAGATATTTGTAGCGCTGGTTGGTTTCTTCGGGCGAGGCGAAGCCGGAAAACATGCGCATGGTCCAGAGCTTGCCGCGGTAGCCGGTCGCGTGAATGCCGCGCGTGTAGGGCGGTTGGCCGGGGTAGCCGAGATATTGATCGTAGTTCCAGTCGGCGGGGAGATCGGCCTGGGTGTAAAGGCGGCGGATGGGGACGTTGGAAATGGTGCTGAAGCGGGCGTTGCCGTTCGAGTCGCGGTTGGTGCCGGTGGGCGCGCCGATGGGCTTTTCGGGAGCTTTTTCGAGCGTAGGCGCGAGCGTTTTTTCGGCCCAGGCTTTTTCGGAGGGCGACGGGTGACGGGCTTCGAATACGTCGGCGATTGGACTTTCGGCGATGGATGGCTTGTGCTGGTCGGCTGTTAATTTATTTTCAGGCATGCGGCTCCCCACGGGCTTCGTTGCTCCCAGGTTGGCGCGCCCAGAACGCGTGCGAACCTGGAGCACCATGTCTAGATTTTGATGATAGAGGAGCGGCGGGGTAGGGACAACTTCTTATGCCGACCGAGTGGTTGGGGAAATAGCTTCGATCTTCGAGCCGCGAGCTTCGAGCAAACCCTGGCGCTAACCAAGAGCGCTCCAAAAACGGGCCGACCGAGCACGGCCCCATCTGGAGGCGCATCAGTTAGAACACGTCGCGAACGGTTCGGTTGACCAATCCAATGGAATTGTTGGCCGATTCGCCCGCGGCATAGGTGAGGGTGACGGACTGATCGGGGAACGTGATCGTTTCCGACGCCAGCACGGTGGTGCTACCCTCGGCGGTAACCTGCACAAGGTAGGTGCCGTAGGGGACGCCGATCCATTGTTCCGTGCCAGGAGCCGCGGACACAGTGAACGTCCGTGGAGGCTTGACGTACAACTGCGTGAGCGTGGCGGTAAGAGCCGGGGCATCCGCGACCTGCGTGAAGACGAAGCGCGCATTGCCCGGCAAGACCGAGTAAAGGTTGTCAGTAAACGACAGCAGAGCCGGTTCACCGCCGCTGACGGTGACAACGGCAGACGTGTTGGTGTTGGCCACCAGCGTCACCGAGGAGGTGATGATCGGCGCGTTCGAGCAGGGTGCCAACGTGTTGGACTCGCTGATTGCGACCGAGTAAGTTCCAGCGGCAAAGGTCAACGGACCGCTGGTGTTGTCGAAGGTAAGGTTGCGGACCAGGCAGGCCTTTCCGTTGATTAAGACGTCGACGGGGAGACCGGGGTTTGCGTTATCCGCGATGTTGCGGCCGGGGATGCCATGCACGATGTAGAGGTACGCGTTGTCGTCGGCGGCGAAGCCGTATGCGCCCAAGACGAAGCACAAGGCTGCGAGTTGCAAAGCGATTCGTGTGCAGAGTTTCATAAATTTTCCTTTCAGTTGTCGAAGTTTTTGGCGCTGATTTGGGGGATGAGCAGCCCGTCACGCATCGCGGCGGCACGGCTCACGACTGCCTGTTGAGATCCCAACGGGAAGCTGTCCAACTAACTTTATGTTTGAACCAGCTTCGATCAAGTCAAACCCTCTTCGAAGAACGAAGTTCTGAGGGCGCGAAAAAAAAGAATCTTTGGCAGGATTTTCTCTACAAGCGCCCTGGAAACGGTTTTAGGACGCGGCCCCTCAAGCTGCGGGGCTTGTTTGGCGGCGGGTGACGCGGAAGATGTCGCGCACAATTTCGGCCTTGCGGCCGGGAAACTCTTTTTCGATCCAGGCGACGAGTTGCGCGGCCGTGAATTTGTGCTCTGCACCAACGAAGCAGCGCGCGTCGTCCATGAGCACGACATGCCCTGCAACGGGGCTGGAGAGGATTGCGCGCAACTCGGTGAGGAGGCGGCTCAGGTCGCCCTTGGCCGGGTCCTCGCCGTAGTATCCGGCGTCGAGCCAGAAAAGCGCGGGGGCCTTGAGCTCGGCCACTACTTTGGGAACCAGCACCTGGCTGTCGCCTTCGAGCACCGTGATGCCGGGATCGCCGGCAAAGCGCTGGCGGGAGATCCCGGCCAGCTGCGGGTCAAGCTCGATCGTGTAAATGCGGTCGAAATGCTTGCGCATGGAGGCGACCATCTCGCCGTAGTAAGTTCCGGTTTCGACCAGAGTGCGAAGACGGTAACGGCGGCCGTATTCGGCGATGGCCATTTGTTTGAGCAGGTGAGGAGAGCGCACGGGCTTGCCGCGCGCGACCCACCAGAGATAGTCGAAACGATGGCCCAGAGGTTTCCATTTGGAGTATTGCGCTTCGCCGACCATGCGGCGCAGGAGCTTCGACATGGCGAGATTGTAGCAGTCCTGAGCGGCTTAAAGCCGCTGGTGTGGCGGGTCGTGGCGGCATGGCTGAAGCCCTCCACCGCGGCCATGCTCTTTCAAAGCTCTCCGTGAACCAGCTTAGTCAGGGTGTCGTTGGCGGGATATCTGCGCGGGCCTGCGCGATGATCTCACGATAGTAGGCTTCGGTTTCGTCCAGCGCACGGGAAACCAGGAAACGCGCATGGGCGGTGGCGCAGCCGGCTTTGGCCAGACGGCGACGTAATTCGGCGTCGGTGACCAGTCGCTGGATCTGGGCGGCGAGTGCGGGCACATCGCCGGCCTCAAATAACAAACCGTCCTGGCCGTGCGTTATGATCTCCGGCACACCGCCTGCACGGGCAGCGATAACGGCAACGTTCGAAAGCATGGCTTCCACCACGGCCAAGCCGAAGGGCTCGCCGCGGGACGGCAGCAGCATTACGTCGGTACCGGCGAACACACCGGGGATGTCCGGGCGAAATCCGCAAAAGAGAACTTTGCCCTCCAGCCCGCGGCGGATCGCCAACTGTTCAAGCCGACGGCGCTGGCTGCCTTCGCCAACGATGAGGCAACGATAGTTCAAATCGCGCGGCAAAAGCGCAAGAGCCTCAATCAGATCGCGCTGGCCTTTGGCGCGCGAGATGCGACCGACTTGGCTGAGGACGACCTCCCCGGGCGCGATGCCGTACTGCGCGCGGAGAGTGGCGCCGTCGGCGGGCGTGATTCGGGCAAAGGGGGTGGGGTCGACGCCGTTGCGGATGGTGCGCACTCGCTCGGGCGGGAAGCGGAAATCGCGGATCAGCAGTTGCCGCAGAAAATCGCTGACGGCGATGACGTGGCGGAACAGGGCGCCGTGGCTTTTCTTGAAGGGGGTTCGATGCCACGGGTCGTGGACGGTGACCACGTAGGGCACGCGGTGTTTGCGCCAGAGCCACTCGGCGAAGTAGCCGGCAGTACGGTGCTGCGCGTGGACGATGTCAATGCGGCGCTCGGCTGCGATGCGCTGGATTTGGCGATAGACGTTTCGCTTTTTGAGCGGATTGATGGTCTGGAAGGGCAGTTCGTAATCGACGGTGATGCCGGATGCCGGCTTGCTCTCGCGTCCGGGCTCAATTTTGCAGGCTTGATCGACCTTGTCGGTTGCCAAAAAAACAGAGTGTCCCCTCGCCGTCAGAGCCTGGATGAGCTGGATGGTGTAGGTTTCGGCTCCGCCGGCGCGGCCTCCCCGCCAGCGGTGCGAAAACAGGATGAGTATGTTCATTTTGCCGCCGCGCCGCCGGCCGCGCTGGGCTGCAAGCGTCGAATGATCGTTGTATCTTGCCGCGGCAGGGCAGTCAACAGGACCGGGCTAACGAGCTGCCCGCAGGGGCCAAAGCCCCTGTCAGAAAAGAAAGGTTTTATCGCAGCGCTGAAAGCGTTGCGCCACCCAAAATCGAGTTTTTCAGCAAACCGTGAAGCCGCATCCCTTCAAAGCATTTTACTTGTGCCCCGAATTTACGCGACGCCAAACTAGCGACCGGATCCCGACCCGTTTACTGGTGCGACGGCGGGTTGGCCGGTAGTTGATCGGCGGGCCGCGCGGCCACGTGCGGGACGTTGACGGCGTGTGTGACCTGCCCGCTCAAAGCATCGGCAATCTCAATATTGGCGTGTTCTAGCAGAAGGCCGGTGGCGCGGTCGAGTTCGAGCTGGGCTTTTTCGTAGGCTGCTTTCGCCGAGACGAGCGTGGAAAGGGACGCAGTCAGGCCGGACTGGTACTGCAGCACGAGGGTGGAAGTGGAAGCGCCGAGCGTGTACTTCTTTTGCTCGGCGTCGAGCGATTGCTTCGCCAGGTCGACGGCGGCCTGGGCGGAGGCGACGCTGGCGCGGTTCTGCTGCACGCCGAACTGCGCGTTGCGGACCTCGATGCGTATCTGGTTTTCGATCTGCTGAATGCGCAACTGGGATTGCCGGTATTCGAACTCCGAGCGCACCTGCGTTGCCTGGGCCGCGCGATTTCGAATGGGAATGTTCAGTTGCACTCCCATGCCTTTGTCGGGAGCCGTGGAATTGATGAGCTGGTTCAGCGTGTCGCTATAACTGGTAGGGGACACGGGTGTATAGAAGGTAGACTGGCCGCAGTACGAAGGGAAATTGATGCAGACATAGCCTGGATTCTGGTCGCCGCCCACACCGTTGCCGGAGTAATATGCGAAAAAGTCCAGGCTGGGCAACAGAGCGTTGCGAATGGCTTTGTTGCTGATCGCAGTGTTGCTGAGGTTGATGCGCGCCTCCGCCAGATCGGGGCGGTGACTCAACGCCTCATTGACCAGGTCCTCCGTTGGGACCACAGGTTCTTCGGCGGGAATCTCCATCGTAGAGGTGGGGATCAGTTCGGCGTCGGCGAGCCGGGGATCGCCAAGCGTTCGGCTCAACGCATTCTTGATCAGCAACTGTTCCAACTGGAGGTTGGTCAAAGCGACCGTAAGCTGTTGTTGATCGCTGGCCACTGTGCTTTGCGCACGCACCACTTCGATCGGTGCGAGGGTTCCAATTTCAACCTGTTTCCTGGTGTCGGAGAGCGTCTTCTGGGCAAAGGCGAGTGCTTCTCTCTGCACCGTGACATTCTCATAGGCGTAGACCAAGTCCCAGTACATGTTCTCGATCTGGTCCACGGTGGTAATAGTCTGGAAACGGAATGCCTCGTCCGTAATCTTGCGGTCGTTCCTAGCGATTTGGATAAAACGAGTATTCGGAGCAAATCCGAAGCCCTGCAGCACATGCTGAGTGATCTGGGCGCGGAAGTTGGAATTTAGAAAGGGACTCAGTTGATTGAACGAATTGTTTGATGTCTGGCGCGTGTTATTGAAGGCAACGGAAAGATTCGAGCCCCACTGAAACGCCTGATTATAGGCAAAATTCGCCGTGGTAGTGTTCTGGCTGTTCCCGCAGAAAGGGCTGGAGCAATTGATGCGGTACCGATCAAACTGCACGGTGCCGCTGAGAACGGGATCAAAACTCGCGATGGCGGTGCCAAGGCCAAGCGTGGATCCCGTCAGCCCGCCAAAACCCGCGGCCGCGCCTCCGGCAGCGACCGAGGTGCCGCCCTGGCCGGAACCCACTTGCCCACCGAGGCCGCCGACGCCGCCTCCCGGGGTGTTTTGCACGACGCCACTATTAACGCCGATGATTGCGGCGCCGGCCTTGGCGCGCCAGACGTCGGTATCGGCGATGTTCAGGTTATAGCGCGCGATGGCGATGTCGAGATTGTTTTCGAGCGCGAGCGCGACGGCGTCGTTCATGGAGATGTAGAGTTTGCCGTCGTGCATGAGCTGGTCAATGCGCGGCGTATTGGCCAGGTTGGGCGCTTCCACCCGGCGCGGCGTATAGGGCGCAATCGGATTCAAATGCGAGCGCGGCTTGGCATATTCGTTGACGTCAAACAACCGCGTCGCCGAGGGCATTGCCTGCTGTGCCGATGGAGCTGCCGGCATCGACGAGCTATCCTGGGCCCAGGCGGCGGGCAGCGGCACCATTAAAGCGGCTAGAAATAGTGCGGCCATTCGTTGAAGCGCAGTGAACACTTTGGAACGTTGCATTCGAATCATCTCCATCGATCAGGGCTGGGGAAAACCGAGCCGATACGGCACACTGTTGGTTACGTAGAAAGCCACGCGAGAGTTCCTTGCAAGTGCCCGGGAAAAGCAATCTCTTGCATGAGCCGCAGATAATCGTTCGTAAGTGAAATAGTATAGCTGACGCGCGGGAGCGCTTTCCGCGACGGCAACGGCCGGATTCCGCAAGACCCTAATATGATGAGCGACAGGTACGGGACTCGGAAAAGCTTGTGCGCAATCTCAAACTGATCGTCTCCTATGACGGCTTCGAGTTTGCCGGCTGGCAGGTGCAGCCTGGCCGTGCGACCGTGCAGGGCACGCTCGCCTCGGCTATTGGACGCTTGAGCGGCGAAAATGTACTGCCGCAAGGATCGGGGCGTACCGACGCCGGTGTCCATGCGTTGGCGCAGGTGGCGACTTTTTTGACGGCGTCGTCCATCCCGGTGGAAAACTGGGTGGTGGCGCTGAACGATATTCTGCCGGCATCGATCCGCGTGCTCGAGGTGAGCGAGGTTGCGGCGGATTTCCACGCGCGCAAGTCGGCGCGGGCTAAGACGTATCGCTATCGTATGCATCGCGGAGCGGTTTGTCCGCCGTTTCTGGCGCGCTACGTTTGGCATTATCCGTATCCGCTCGACGAGGCGGCGATGACGGCGGCAGCTGGAGTCGTAGTGGGCAAACAGGATTTCACGTCGTTTGCGGCCGTGGATCCGGAACGCGTGGAGCGGATGAGGGCGAGCACCGAAGGAGATAATGGCGGTGCAGGCGAAGCACGGAAGACAGCAGGGGCAACGACAACAGCAGCCTCGGCAATCGTTCCAACAAATATCCGCGAGGTTTTTTCCTCGGCATGGGTTCGCGAGGGCGACGAACTGGTCTACACGATCCGCGGCAATGGATTCCTTCATCACATGGTGCGCAACCTGGTGGGAACATTTGTATTGGTGGGAAAAGGGAGCGTGACGCTCGAAGGCTTCCGCCACATTCTGGCCGCACGCGAGCGCTCAGCCGCCGGACCGACCGCGCCGGCTGGCGGGTTGTATCTGGTAAGCGTCGAGTACTGAGGAAGCGGCAGGTGAGCGAGGAACCGAGTATGCAGCATCGCCAGAGGGACGGGGCCCGTCCCTCCAGTTCGAAGCTCTAGCGCACGCCGCTCCACCGCGCGTACACTTCTCTCGATATGGCAGCCGACGTCCAATTCGCGGTGTCGCGCATCGCCTCTGTGAATCCGGCGACCGGTGAAGTGCTTGGCGAACTGGATAGCGCAGGGCCCACCGAAGTGCGCGCCGCCGTGGCCCGTGCCCGCGCGGCGCAACCGGATTGGTATGCGTGGGGTATTCGAAACCGGCTCCGCCTGCTGCGCCAGTTTCAGCAGATTCTGCTGGGACGCAAGACGGAAGTCGCACGCCACATCACCCAGGAGGCCGGCAAGCCTCAGGTTGAAGCGCTGGTCACGGAGATTCTTGTTGTGCTTGATGCGGCGCGCTTTCTGATCGAGAATGCGTTCGCGCTTCTGCGCGACGAACCTCTGCCGCACGGCAATCTGGCGGTCAAAACAAAATCGGGCCGCATTTTGCGCGAGCCCTACGGCGTCATCGGAATCATTTCGCCCTGGAATTATCCTTTTTCAACCCCGGCAACCGAAACGATGGCGGCGCTGGCAGCGGGCAATTCGGTCGTGCTGAAGCCTTCGGAGTTGACGCCGCTGGTGGCTTTCGAACTCCAGAAATTGCTGCGCGAGGCGGGTGTTCCCGACGATGTTTTTCAGGTGCTGCCCGGTGAAGGACCAACGGGCGCGGCGCTGGTGAAAAGCGAAATCGACAAGCTCGTTTTCACGGGAAGCCTGGCGACCGGCCAGCGCATCGCCCAAACTGCCGCGGAGCGCATGCTGCCGCTGGTGCTGGAACTGGGCGGCAAGGACGCGATGCTGGTGCTGGAGGATGCCGATGTTGACATCGCCTCGAGCGGCGCGGTTTGGGGAGCTTTTGTCAACGCCGGCCAGACCTGCCTTTCGGTGGAGCGCTGCTACGTGCACCGCAGTTTGTATCCGGTCTTCGCCGAGGCTTGCGCCACGAAGGCACGCAAATTGCGCGTTGGGAACGGAATGGATCCGGCTACCGACATTGGTCCGATGATTCACGAAAAGCAGGTCCGTATTGTGGAAGCGCACGTGGAAGACGCGCGGCAGCAGGGCGCTCGCGTGCTGGCCGGGGGCGAGCGTGTGCGTGAACTCGGCCCGACGTTCTTTGCGCCCACCGTACTCGCGGGTGTGAATCACTGCATGAGGATCATGCGGGAAGAGACGTTCGGGCCGGTGCTTCCGATTGCGCCGTTTGATGACGACGCCGAAGCGGTGCGGCTGGCGAACGATTCCGAGTACGGATTGGCGGCGAGCGTTTGGACGAGCGACCGCGGGCGCGGCGAACGACTGGCGCGCCAGATCAACGCCGGCACGGTGATGATTAACGATGTCGTATCTTGTTTCAGCATCAGCGAAGCTCCGCATGGCGGCATAAAAGCCAGCGGCCTGGGGCGCACGCATGGACGCTGGGGACTGGAAGAAATGGTGCGCGTGAAGTATGTGGACACTGATCTGGCGCCGCGCATGAAGAAAGTCTGGTGGTTTGGGTATGGGCGGGAGTTCAGCGCCGAGGCGGAAAGCTTCCTCGATATGCTGTTTGCGCGTGCGCTCCGCCAGAAAATGAAAGCCTCAGTGCGCGCGGCAGGAGCGCTGTGGCGAAGAAAACTGTAAATGGCTACGAGCTTCGGAGCCGCGAGCTACGAGCAAGCGAACCGTATAAATCCGTCTGCTCGGAACTCGCGGCTGGCGACCACGTTCGCGCGCTAAAGCAGGAGGGAAAGAAATAACATGTCTGGCGACCGCATACTACTACGTCACACGCTGGCCACGGTCGCTTATCGTGGCGGCAAGACAATCCGCAATGCGCCCGAGAGTTTCGCCGATTACGGCGCGCCGGAAAGCTCGCGCACTCCGGCAAAGATCCTTGCGCACATGGGCGATCTCATGGACTGGGCGCTCACGATGGCCGAAGGAAGCCACAAGTGGCACGACTCGACTCCGCTGGCGTGGGAAAAAGAAGGCGAGCGCTTTTTTGTCGCGCTGAAGAAATTCGACGATTTTCTAGCGTCGGACCGGCCGCTGCAGGCTTCGGCTGAAAAGCTTTTTCAGGGGCCGATTGCCGATGCTCTGACGCACGTCGGGCAGTTGGCGATGCTGCGCCGTATGGCGGGTTGTCCGATCAAAGGCGAAAACTACTTTGTGGCGGAGATCACGGTGGGCCATGTGGGCAACGATCAGGCGGCGCCGAAGAAGGTGTTCGATTAGCCAGTTACGACTCCGTGCGCCGCGCTGGGTCTTCGTGCCGCGCTGGTAAAATAAAAGCGTAGGCGAAATCAGGCATTCGATTGGAGATTTCCGTGGCTTCAGGCGAACCAGTCAGCGTGCAGGCGATAGACGTTCCTCAGCTTCCCAACCACAAAGTGAAAGTCAAGAAGGCCGGTCAGCGCGCCTGCAACGAAAAGGATGAAAAGGGAAAGTTCTGCGGAGGGCATCTGAAGCGTTGGTTCTACACCGCCGACGTGCTGGAGCGCGAATGCGGGTGCGTGGAAAAAGCGTGGGGAGCGGACGCGGAAGTGTATCGCTGCGAATTCTGCAAAACCCTTTACCTGCCGAACCCGGAAGACGCGCGGGGCGTTAACGTGGGCGGCGTTGGACAACTCTCGATTTTCGGCATCACCATTGTGCCGAAGGAAGAGAAAAAGGCGTAGCAAACGAAATTAATAGCCGCGCCAAAACATTGGCTTGATTCACCAACCGCCATCTCAGGAAACAGCGACCGCCACCGGCGCAGTCGCCTTTTCTGCCTCCAGCACACTGGCCAAGGCATGAATGACCGACGCAATGCGGACGGCGGCCACAATCGTCTCTTCGCTCGTACCTTTTTCGCGCAATGTCTTCTCGTGAGAGTCTACGCAGGCGCCGCAGCCGTTAATCGCCGACACCGCGGTGCACCAGAGCTCGAAATCCAAGGGATCGACCCCGTGCGAACGCAGGATGTTCATGCGCAGCCGCGCCGGAATGGTCCGGTATTTCTCGTTGCTCGTAAGGTGCAGGAAGCGGTAATAAACGTTATTCATGCCCATGATGGCCGCCGCGCCTTTTGCTGCTTCGATGGCCTGGGCCGAAAGATGACCGGCAGCATCGGCAAACGCTGATCGGATCAAGTCGTCATTGCGCGACGCGACTGCGCTCGCCACTACAGTTCCCCAAGTCTGCTGCTCGGTCAGTTCGGCTTGCGAAAGCAAGGTCGACAAGTTCAGCTTCAGATCGCGCGCGTAGGCGGGCAAAGTTTCCAGCAATTCATTCAATGTCATAAGAGTCCTGGTCGTCGTTAGTCGTTAGTCGTTGGCCGTTGGTCGTTCGCTATTCGTTGCTAGCTGCTCGCCGCTTGGGTCGCCTCTGGCCGTTCGTCGTCGACTACGGCTAGCGCGCGCTTCTCTGCGAGCTAACGACCAACGACGAACGACCAGCGAAAGGCTTGTTATCCAACCACCAGCGTGGGCTCGCCCTTGTGCCAGTTGCAGGGGCAAAGCTCGTCGCTCTGCAGCGCATCCAGTACGCGGAGAACTTCGTCCGGGTTGCGGCCCACCGATCCATCGGTGACATACACGAAGCGAATGACGCCTTCGGGGTCCACGACGAAAGTCGCGCGCTGCGCTACCCCGCCGGCGGGATCGATGATCCCAAGCTGTTCGCAGAGATCGTGCTTGATATCCGCCAGCATGGGGAACGGAAGGTTCTTCAGATCCTCGTGGTGAGTGCGCCAGGCGTGGTGCACCCACTCGGAGTCGGTGCTGCCGCCCAGAATCTGAGTATCGCGGTCGGCGAATTGCTTGTTCAGCTTGCCAAAGCCCACGATTTCCGTGGGGCACACGAACGTGAAATCCTTGGGCCAGAAAAAATAGACTTTCCACTTGCCGGGGTAGTCCTGGTTAGTAATAGTTTTGAAGGCTCTCTTGGGGTCTTTCTCCGTGCTCACCGTAGCGGTCACGGAGAAGGATGGGAATTGTTCTCCAATGCCAAGCATGTTTTGTTTACCTCTCTTCTTATTAAGTTATGAAGCATAAGACCGTCTCTCACTTAGAACATTATGACAAAAAACTTTCCCACTGACATAAAGGCGTACTAGGCCATCGCGCCGGCATGCTCCGGCTTGCGCGTTAGTACCGCTAATCCCTTTTCCAGGTCTGCGATCAGGTCGTCCACATTTTCGATTCCTACGGAAAGCCGGATCATCTGCTCGGTCACGCCCATCTTCTTCCGCAGGTCTGGCGCAATCATGGCGTGCGAGGTGAGGACCGGGATGGAGACCAGCGATTCGACTCCGCCCAGGCTCGGCGCCAGCGTGAACAGATTGAGGGCTTCGGTCACGCGGCAAGCGTCAGCGCCCGTGCCTTCAACTTCGAAGCTCAGCACGCCGCCCGCGCCCGCCAGTTGCTTTTTGGCCAACTCGTACTGCGGGTGCGTCTTCAGCATCGGGTAGTGCACGCGCGCAACCTTCGGGTGCTGACTTAAGAATTCCGCAATACGCAACGCGCTCTGATTCTGCCGTTCCACGCGCACGGCCAGCGTTTTGATTCCGCGCAAAAGCAGGAACGCCGCGTGCGGGTCCATGCAACAACCAAGCGTCGTCCGCAGGTGATGGATTTCATCGATCAGGTCGCGGCGCCCGGTGGCAATTCCACAAATCAGGTCGGCATGGCCTCCGAAATACTTGGTGCCCGAGTGCAGCACCAGATCGATGCCCCATTCCGCAGGCCGGCAATTGATGGGCGTCGCAAAGGTGGAGTCAATGGTGGTGATGAGTTTGTGCTTGCGTGCCAGCGCGGTGATTTTTTCCAGATCGACGACCCGCACCATGGGATTGGTGGGCGACTCGACGTGCAGGATTCTGGTATTCGGCCGAATGGCGCGCTCGTGCTGCTCGATGTCGTTGGTGTCGACGAACGTCGTCTCGACGCCCATCTTCGGCAGCCATTGCGAAAGAAACTTCGTCACGCCACCGTAAATATCGCGTTGCGCCACGATATGGTCGCCGACTTTGACGAGCGCCAGGATCGATGTTGTAATCGCAGCCATCCCGGAGGAGAACAACAGGGCGGCATCGGTGCCTTCGAGTTCGGCGATCGCGCTCTCTGCAACTGTGTGGGTGGGATTGCCGTAACGGGTGTAGAAGCGGTCGGTTGGCGTCACGCGCAGTTGTTCTGCGTTGTCGGTGACCTCGAACGTGGAGGTCTGGTAGATGGGCGTGGCCATCGGTCCAGCTTTTTTCCGCAGATCGGCTCCGCCGCGGACGGCCTCGGTTTCCTGACGGAACTTGTGCTTCTTCATCTTGAAACCTCCCGGTGATGAGCGGTGTGACAGGTTTGCCCGCCGACTGCTGGACTCTCCCAGAATTTCCCCAACCACTTTGGCCAACTATTAAGACTACCTGCCTCGCGACAGCGCGGCAAGGCGCGCGTACGCCGCGATGAAAGCATGGTTGAGGGCAAAAGCTAGGTGTAGACTGGGAAGCCATTGCGACAAATGAGTTTGTCCGGAACGGGTATGAAGAAAATCAAATCACGAATCGGTTCCCATAGATCAAAAACGGGATCAGCGAAGAAATCAACCGGTCCAATCAACAAAGCCGCGCTCAAAGGCACGATCTCAAAAGCCAGGCGCAAAGCCGAAGTTCGGCATATTGCGTGGAACTCGATCACCATCGAGAGCCTGAATCCCCTGCTCGGCCGGCAACTGGTGGTGGGGCAGAACATTATGCTGGCGCGCGTGTTGCTGAAAAAAGGTTGCGTCGTACCCGAGCACAGCCATCCCAATGAGCAGATCACTTACATTCTGGAGGGCGCGCTGAAATTCTGGATCGATGGCCGGGAGATTCTGGTGAATGCGGGAGAGACGCTGACCATCCCGCCCAATATGCCGCATAAGGCCGAGGCCATGGAAGACACGGTCGATCTCGATGTGTTCTATCCGCCGCGCGCCGACTGGATGAGCGGAAAAGACGCATATTTGCGGTAGCGCGCGCGCTAAGTGCGGCGTCCCTAACGGAGTTACCGCGGATTCTCACAAACCTATGCTAATATCTGGGTCTCTAGGTTCGGGAGATCCTACATGCGTTTCTATCTGGCCTTCTTCGCCCAAGTCCTCTTATTCGCTTCCCTTTCGTTCTCTCAAAGTCTTACGAGCTCCACTCGTCACGTCGCGGGGGCGATTCCAGTTGGCACGCCTCGCTACGAGCTTTCCGCCGAGCGTCCGCAAGCCCCAAACCGGAGATTCGCCGCGCCCCCGGCCACTAATGACGCACCGCAAAGCAATACGTGGAAGTTACTCGCCACTTTGCCCGGCGTGATTCACGATATCGCGTTTCCCACCGCGAAGATCGGCTACGCTGCCGGCGAACAGGGTGAGGTCTTCAAGACCATCGACGGGGGAATCACCTGGACCCAACTGCAATTAAACAATGCGGGGAACGATTATTTCTACGGAGTATACGCTCTCACTGCGGAGAAGGTTATCATCTCCGGCTTTTACGATTTCACATCCAGTTATGGAGTTTTTCGCTGGAGTGAAGACGGTGGTCGTACTTGGACGGACGACATAAGTCCCACTGTGGAGTCGTTGCTAAAAGTGCGCTTCGTAAAAGGAAAAGATGGCATCATCATGCCGCTGGCCGCGTCGGGCAACAATCCAACTGAAGCCGAGTACACAAGCGACGGTGGCGCGACGCTTTCCGATTGGAACAGCGCCGTGGCCAATCCGTCCGGCGCGTGGTTCGATCCGCAGTTCTCGCTGCTCACGAATCTGCACGCTCGGGCTTCCGGCATCAACTTCTGCACCAGCCTCACCGGCGGCTCGCAATGGAGCTGTGGCGCTTCGGTCGATTCGGTTTTCGATGGACCCGTCTTTTTTCTGAATGACAAAGACGGATGGGTCGGCGGCGGCGAGATTTCCCCTAATGTGGAGGGGTGGATCCATGTGACCACGAACGGCGGGAAGACCTGGACCGGACGCACTCTGGATGGTCCGTGGCCGATCCGTTCAATCCTGTTCCTGAATAGCAAGACCGGCTGGGCGAGCGGCGGCAACGTCTATACGGATGTAGGCGGCATTTACTTCACCACCGATGGCGGCAACACGTGGTCGGTGGACGCTACTACGAACTCCGAAATGGGTTCGTGTGCACAACACGCGATTGCGGGAGGCCACCACCAGCTTTGGTGCGCCGGGTTCAACTACAACGGCGGCTTTGCCAGCGTGATATACAGCACGCGGTATTAGTACGTGTGGCGCGGACACCGGGGTCCCCAACGCGCCCGGTTTTGGCGCGCTGGGGTGGCACACTCTTGTCCGCGCATCGCATAAGCGTTGCACGGGCCTTCAACAACCAAAATGTGAACCAGCCCCGGCGCATCCATGCCGTATCATGAACCAGGCGGGCTTTGTTGGCCGCCCTCACCGGATCATAACCTTGTCAAACATGCAGTCTGCCGAAACCCGCGCCCACCTGCGCTGCATTGCCTGCGGCGCCACGCCGAAGTCCGCTGGGCAAGACTTTCGCTGCACGCAGTGCGGCGATCTGTTTGAGTTTGTCTTTCCCGCATGGAAGTACGACCCTGCTTCGCTGAAATCACTGTGGCTGAATCGCCGGACGTCGGCCGGCAAATCAGCCAATCGGCTGGACCAGAGCGGGGTTTGGCGCTTTCGCGAGCTGCTGCCGCACATTCCCGAAGAACACGCCATCACCATGGGCGAAGGCAATACGCCGCTGTATCACCTTCAAGGCTGCGCGCGAAAGGTTGGCGTCGAAAATCTTTATGCCAAGCATCAGGGCATGAATCCGACGGCCTCGTTCAAAGATACCGGCATGACCTTTGCCGCCTCTTCGGCTCACCAGGGAGGATTCCGCTGGGTCGCCTGCGCGTCTACCGGCAACACTTCGGCGTCGATGGCGGCTTATGGGGCGCGCGGCAACATGCATAGCCTGGTGCTGATTCCGGAAGGAAAGATTTCCTGGGGCAAGCTGTCGCAATCGCTCGACTATGGAGCGCTGACCTGCCAGCTCCGCACCGACTTCGACGGCTGCGTTCGCATTCTCAACGAGCTTGTGCGGCAGAAGCCTGTGTACCTGCTGAATTCCGTCAACCCGTATCGCATTGAGGGCCAGAAAACCGCTGCCATCGAACTGCTTGAGCAGCTTGGCTGGGAAGCGCCCGACCACATCATTGTGCCGGGAGGGAATCTTGGCAACAGCTCGGCCATTGGCAAGGCGCTCGTCGAAATGCACGACCTTAAGCTGATCTCGCGGCTCCCGAAGCTTTCGATCATTCAAGCTGAAGGGGCGAATCCGTTTTACCGTTGTGTACGCGAATTCGGCGGGACGAAGCTTGAGCCCATGACCGCGGATACCCTTGCGACCGCGATTCGCATCGGCAATCCCGCATCGTGGAAGAAAGCGCTGCGTGTGCTACGAGCGACCGGCGGCGAGGTCGAGCAGGTGAGCGAGGTCGAAATCGCCGAGGCCAAAGCCGAAATCGGCGCCGATGGCATTGGATGCGAGCCTGCCTCCGCGGTCACGCTCGCCGGGCTGAAGAAGCTGCGCGCGCGCGGCTTCGTCAAACCAGGGGAGATGGTTGTTTTGATTCTGACTGGCCACCTGCTCAAGGATCCCGATTTCACCATCAAATTCCACCGCGGCGATCTTTTCGCGGGAACTCCTGACGAACGCCACGCCGTGCAGGCTAAATCGCTGCAGCGGGCTCCGATTGTGCTCGATGCCGACCTGGGCGCGGTCATTGCGGTTCTGGACGCGGCCGAGAGAAATTCGAAATTATCCTTTTGACAAAACCCGCCTGCTCAGGCACCCCAGCGGAGCTTTGGTGGTTTAGCGACGCACCAGGTAGACCAGCGCCGCGACAATAACAGCGGCTCCCAGCAACCAACCCCGCGCCATGCCCAGCTTGTTCATCCAATCGCTTCTCATTTCAACGTCCTCTCTGGCAGTATAGGCCCGACGGCGCATGCGGTCGATTCTAACCGACCGGACCATATGACCATATTCGGGGCTCGTCAAAGGCACCGTTCCACAGAAATTCGTAGCGCTTCGCCGCACATTCGTGTATAAGACACAATTTCGGAGTTCTTATCGGCCGGAATCGGCTCGACCACCCTCGGGACTGCTATAAAGTCTTTCATTTTCAGCTGTTTTGGGGCGGGCTGAGCCGGTCAATCGACGGCTCGTCGGCCGATCAGAAGTCGAATATCTCCAAGATTATGCCTTCGCGTCCTGCATCTTCGGATCGGTCGTTGCGCTTGGCGCTGCCGGCGACTTCCGCCAATCTGGGCCCGGCGTTTGATGCCGCGGCCCTCGCGCTCGATTTCCATCTGCGCCTGCGCGCCGAGCGCGCCCCGGACTTCTTCATCACCGCCGAGGGGCGCGATGCGCACATCTGCGCGCGGGCGGAGAACCACCTGATCGTCACGACCTATTGTGAGGTGCTCGAATCGGAGAACCGCAAAATTGCGCCGCTGCGAATTCACCTCGAAAACGAGATTCCCATCGGCAAGGGCTGTGGGTCGTCGGCGGCGGCGCGGCTGGCGGGCATTGCGCTGGCCGTGCACTTTGGGCATTTACGCTGGAAGGATGATCGCATTGTGGGCGAAGCCTCGATGCGCGAGCACCATCCGGATAACGCTTCGGCGTGCTGGATGGGCGCGTTCACGGTGGCGCGCATGGCCAACCAGGTTCAGGCGCAAGTGGTGGACGTGAAGCCGAAAGGAAAGTGGCCGCTGCTGCTGGCGTTGCCGGAGAATCCGCTCTCCACCGAACAGGCGCGGCGCGCGATGCCCTTTCAGTACTCGCGGGCTGACGCGGTCACCAACATTCAGAATTCGATGCTTTTGCTTTCCGCGTTTGCAAATGGAACGCCCGATCTGCTTGCGGCGGCGCTCGAAGACCGGATTCACCAACCCTATCGCGCGCCGCTCTGCCCGCTGCTGCCTGCGCTCAAGGAATTGACCGGCGAGACCGGCATTTTCGGCGCATGCCTGAGCGGAGCCGGGCCGTCGGTGCTCGTGTTCCTCGATCCCAGGGTGCCTGCAAAAAGAGTGAAGCAGAGGATCGCCGCACACCTTGTCAAGCGCCGCCTGCCCGCCGAACTTGTGCTGACGCAGATCGCGATGCACGGTGGCCGGGACAGTGCGGACTGGCGCAAGCACCATCCGCCGGGAAAGAAATAAAAGCCGACTCGCGCCGACTTTCTCCCAGGTTAGCGCCCATAAAAGCGCACGAACCTGGGGCACTCAAACTGTTTCTTTTAGCGCGATTCGAGTCTTCAGTCCTAGTTTTTGTGAGCTATCTCCGGCTGGCGGGCGGAACGATTCCGTTCATTCGCAGATACTCCACCATCTGCCCGTAGTGATCAAACCCGTGCCAGGCAAAAACCGTCGCCAGCCCGGTTCGGGTAGACTTGCCATCGCCGAAAGGACTTTTCACTTCTCCGGTCGCATTCTCGGCTGTAATGGTGGCGACGGCTTTGTGGGCATAGGCGAAGGAGTCTTTCGCGAACTTCACAATATCGGCCTTCGACTTGATGCTGTCCGGCCCATTTTCTCCGCCCAGTTCAAGCGGCGGGTTTTCGCCGAGGATCGCCGCCGCCACCATGTAATTCACCGCGGCGACGTGTTTTACCTGCTGGGCAAACGTGCGTACGCCCTTGAATTCTCCGCTGGTCGGCGCGAAGCCGTATTTGTCCTCCGGCATAGCCTCAGCCGCGGGGACGAATTCGCTCTCGATGATCTTGACTCCAGAATCGAGAACCTGAGTGATTGTTTTAGGCTCGTCTTTTTTGGGCTCGTTTTGCGCTACGCACAAGCCGCAAAGCGCCAATACCACGACCAAGGACAAAATTTTCTTCATGGTGTCTCCGAATGATGAGATTTGCAGATCCGCGTTCCTGTTGCCGTCACTTTTTATGATGACGGCCTTCATCGCTTTTTTGATGCCGCCACTTCCAATACTCTTCCTGCTCGTCGGGAGAAAGCTTGCGATAATCGCGGCCGGGATCACGATTGGTCTCGTGGCACCAGCGCTGGTAATACTCCGCCTCGCGGTCGTTCCATTTGTGGTAGTCGTTGTAATAGGAGTCATACGCGCGATAAGTGCGGTGAAAGAGACAACCCGTCCCGAACGCCGCAGACGCCAACGCAACGGCGAGGCAAGCCAAACGCACAATCCCAAGTTTCCTGATCATTTCCTTTCCCCTTGAAGGACGGGAAAGATGGTAATTGAAAATCGAATCCAGCACCACTGCGGAAGCCTCGAAACTACCTCTTCAAGCGGCTTGATAAAGCGCGGGCCCTTAACCGGCGACTACTTTCCTGAACGGCCATTCACCGTGCCTCCACGCGCGCACCGCATAAATCGCGAGGCCCACGGCCAGGAGGACTGCCGCATAGCGAACTTCGCGCAGGAAGTTCTTGCGCGAGACCAGAATGAAAATAAAGCTGGCAAACGCAATGAGCGCCGGCAGCGGGTAGAGCCACATGCGAAACGGCCGCGGCAGGTCGGGACGCCGGATGCGCAACACAATCACTCCGGCGCTCTGCACCAGAAACTGCAGCACGATTCGGATCACGATCAGCGCGGCAATCAGGTCGGCGAGCCGCAGAAAGCAAAACAGCGCCGCCACTCCCGCCAGCGCCAACAGCGAAACATAGGGGAATTGGTGCTCGGGATGCACACGCGCAAACGCCCGAAAATAATTGCCGTCCAGCGCGGCGGCGTAGGGCACGCGGGAATAGCCAAGGGTCAGCGAAAATACCGAGGCGAATGCCGTCCACATAACCAGCACAGAAATCACCGACGCCGCGCCCTGCCCGTAGACGCGCTGCATCATGGTTGAGACCACGTAGAGCTTGCTGTTCGCCGCTCCTGCTTGCGCCAGTTCCCGCCACGGAATGACGCCGAGGATGCTGATGTTCATCACGATATACAGACAGGCGACGGCGACAATGGAGAGCAAGAGCGCCCGTGGAATATTCTTCGTCGGCTCCTTGACTTCGTCTCCAAGGAAACAGACGTTGTAGTAGCCGCCAATGTCATACGAGGCGATCAGCATCGCCCCGCCCAGCCCGTGAAAGAAGTCGCTGGAAAACGAAAACGCGCCCGGAGGCACATCGAATGCCTGGCGTGCGTTGAAATGGGCGAGGCCGGTGAAGATGATCCATCCAATCGTTCCCATCACTCCGAGCCAGAGCAATTTTGTGAGACGCGAGATGGCCGTGATGCGCCGGTACAGCAAGAATGCGGTAAGCGCGCACACGCCGATCGCGACCAGCGTTGCGGGCATCACAACCCAAGTCAGTTGCAACGGTCCAAGCAGCGGCAGATTCAAAGTCCACATGCGCGTGGACCAGACGCGCTCGAGGCCCGGCCAGAAGAAAGCCGCATACTGCGAGAGGCCTATGGCGCCTGAGGCAATCGAGAGCGGCGCGCTGAATGACAGTTGCCAGATGAAGAGGAAGGAAACAAGCCGGCCCAGCGTTTGCGGGCCGTAAATCTCTTTCAAGTAACGATACGATCCGCCCGAGCCGGGCATGGCCGCGCCCAATTCCGCCCAAACCAGGCCATCGCAAGCGGCGAGCAGCGCGCCCAGCACCCAGCCCAGCATTGCCTGCGGGCCGCCCATGGCGCCGACGATCAGCGGGATCGTAATGAACGGCCCCACGCCGATCATATCGATCATGTTGAGCGCGGTGGCGGAGCTAAGGGTGAGCCCGCGCACGAGCGGCGTTTTGTTATCGGCGTCCGCTATGGGGGAGATCGTCACGAAGTTGTCGGAGCTCGTCGTTCGTCGTTGGTCGTTAGTCGTTCGGAGAGCGTCGTAGATCGCAGCGTTGTGCTACGGCTGTGACCAAGCCGGCTTTTCAGAAAACCGTGCGAAATCTCATGAGCCGCCCGAACGACCACCGACGAACGACCAACGACTAGTGACAGAAACGACTAACGGCCGCTCACCAGATTCACAAACAGCCGCACCGCGCCCGGCACGCCAGCCGGCAACTGCCGGAAGAAGGCATAGCCCGTATAAATGTACGTACCTTTGCCATAGTGCGCCAGCAGCAGCCCGCCTCGTTGTTCCGCTTCGCCCGGGTCGTGCGATTCGAGCAACGGCGTGAAGTGCGAGTCCCACTCGGACATGAAATAGAGCCCGCGTTCCTGCACCCAGCCGTCAAAGTCTTTCGCGGTGATCTCGTTCGGATAATGAAAAATTTCATTCGCAGGCTCAAGAATCTTTACCGGCGCTTCTTCCACGGAAACGCGGGCCCGGCTCAGCGTTGCCGGATAGGGCGTGTATTTGCCGGCATTGAAATCGATGGGCACTCCAAACGATCCCATGGTGTTGTACTGCACCACCAGCCGTCCGCCGGCCTCGACGTAGTCGAGCAGCCGCTTGTTGTTTGAGATGACGTCCTTCTGGGTGTCGTAGGCGCGAATGCCGAGAACGATGGTCTGGTACTTGCTGAGGTCTTCGGTGTCGAGTTTTTCCGCCGGGATGAGCGTGACGTTCATGCCGATCTGTTGGAGCACCGTTGGGATCTCATCGCCCGCGCCCATGATGTAGCCGAGTTTGAGGTCCTTCGGGACTTTCACATCGACAATGGAGATGCGCTGCGCGGCGGGCTGATAATAATAGGCCGCGCCCAGGTCTCCGCGCGTAACGAGCGAGTAGCCTTCGCTGAACCTTTCGCCGCCGGCATCGAGCACGGCGCGGATTTCAACGCGCCCCTCCTGCAGCTTTCCGGGCACTACTTTGAAAAGAAACTCCTCCTTGTCGCCGCGCCTGGCCAGTGAGACGGACAAGCGATCCGGTTCCGATTTCCAGCCCGTGGGCAGTTCGAGTGAAAGCGTTCCGCGGGGAGCTCCCGTGAGGTTCGAAATCACGCCGATCTTGACTGCGATCTCTTTGCCGTCTTCGCCAGGAAGAACCTGCTCTCCCGGCTCGAGACTCAGAGAAAAAGCCGGGGCCACCGCGAGAGGAGTTCGGTAACGGCTGCCGCTCTCATCGACATACGGCACAAAAACTGTCGCTGAAATTTCCTGCTCCGGAGCTTCTTTTCCGCCGCGCCGGCTTCGAATGATATCGGGCGCCGGAGAATGCATCCGATTGTGCTCAAGAAGTTCATATTTCACGTGCACACGTAAGGGCGGAGGCGGGAGTGGGAGCGCGCGGTACCGTTCTTCGTCAATGGTGTTCAGTGCGTCTGTTTCAGGATTATCGCGATGCCAGTAGGGTCGAGTCGAGGGCGCGTCGGCAGGAACCTTGAGCGCGAAATTGGCGTAGTAATCTTTGGCGGGCGCGATCGTCATTTGTCCGGCATCGGCTTTTTGAACCCACGCGTCGCCGCCATCGAGTTGGGCGCCGTCCACAAGCAGCCAGTGATCCGATCCGTTGTGCAGCCGCGCCATGATCTGAAAAGTCTGTCCGGGAGAAACAACCGTCAGCGCCTCTTTGAAGGGCAGCAGGGTTTTTCCTGTATCCGGACCCGACGTGACCGTGGCCTCCAGACGCAGGCTAAGAGCGATGTTGGCGGATCGTTGCGCCTGTTGCTGCTTTGCCTGCAGGACCGGCAGCACATTTTCCTTGGCGGCATCGGCGACATTACTTGTCTTCAGCCGGTCGACGGCGGCGGCGAGGCGCTCGGCCGCTTTCGAAAACGGCCCGGCAGCGCTGGTGGGATCCGAATCGGTCTTCTCCGCGGCATGCTTGATCTCTGTGGCTATCGACGCCAGTTCTCCGCGCAGCCACGGCGCTTTCTTTTCTTCGTCGCCGAGCCGCGACGCCAGACCAGGCATCGTCGTGTCGATCCCGTCGAAGAAATCCTGCTCGTGACCGTCTTTATCCTTCGCGGCGGTCATCAATGATTTCGGCTCCGCGTCCACCAGTTTGTAATAGGCAAAGCGGTCGCCCTTAGCCACGGAGACGCCGCCCAGCGCTTGCGAGCGCTGATGACGCAATCCCTCAATCGCAAAACGTACGTACGAGTCCCCGAGCAGCGGATCCTCTTTTCCCGTGTTCAGTCTCACCGTGTACTTATCGGCATCGCAGGTGCTGGCGCCCCAGCTGCACACGTTGCCGAGGTAGAGCTTCTTGGGCTGCCACGGCTGCAACCCTTCCGCAATCTGCTCGGGAAAGCGCAGCGGATCGGCGGAGGCGCGGAATGCTTCCCTTGTGAGGATCGCCGAAGCCTGGTGATGTCCGTGGCCATCGCGCTCGGTGCCGGAGAAGCGCGCAATCAGAACATCGGGCCGGAAAGTCCGGACGACGCGCACAATATCTGCGAGCGCGATGTCGTGGCCTCCCCATTTTTCAAATGTCTCTTGCGGAGTTTTCGAATAACCAAAATCAGCAACTCGCGAGAAGCGCTGCTCGACGCCGTAATAGCGGTCGGCGGCGAGCACTTCCAGCGTTCGCACCACGCCCAGCACATCGAACAAGTTGCTGCCCAGTTCGTTCTGCCCGCCTTCGCCGCGGGTGAGCGTCATCAGCAGCGTCTCCACGCCCTTGCCGCGCGCCTCCAGCGTGAGCATGCCACCATCTTCATCGTCGGGATGCGCGTCGACCTGCATCAGGCGGCCCGTGGTCTCGAGCTTTCGCAGCGTCAGCGCCAGCCCCGCCTCGCCCGTGTCCTGAGGAAGCGGATCGTAGTAACGATCGATGGCGGATTTGCCGGCAGACTGGTCGCCAGCGGGCTTTTGGTCTTTTTGTCCCGCGGCCGGAAGTGTGAAAGAGGACGCGAACAGGACCGCAAGTACGATTGCCAAAGACCTGGCTAGACCGTGCACTCCGGCGCCACGACGACCGATCTCGGCTTTCAAGATGGAAAACATCCTCATCTGATGGAATTTACACGAAGAACGGAGCAAATATCTTGCAATGTAGGATGCGGGCAGTGGCGCTTACTTGATGTTCCCTTCTGCCGACGTAAATTTCTGCTGGCACGCGGCTGCGGCCTGCACAATTCCCTGGAATTCGGGGTCTTGGCGGACAGTGGCGAGTAGCGGATCGGCCAGCAACGCCTCGTGCGCGCAGTATCGATCCGCAACAGCTTTTCGCAAGAACGTGTATGCGATCTGTTTCTCGCCGCACGCGGCCAACACGGTCCCCTCATAAAATCTCAACGCAGGAACCTGCTCCGGCGTCAGTGCGTTCTCCGCCGACTCAGCCAGGCGGTGCCTCTCGGATTCGGGCACCTTATCGAGGCAGCCGATTAGAAATGCCCTCATCCACATCGGGCTATCCGTCATGATCTGAGCCGCCTGCCGCGCTTCCGTCATCTTCCCCTCGCGCATCAGCACCGTAACTTTCACGGCATTGGAATACTCCGAGCCCGCGTCGAGGTTCAGATACTCCATGGCGCGGGCCAGTTTCCCCTGCTCAAAAAAAGCAAATGCGCACGAGCGCCAGTAATAGTTTGTGGGATCGATGGCGAGCGCCTTGTCGCATTCGCTTTGCGCCTGATCGAGCAGCCCCGCGTAGCGCAGCACGTAGGCCAGGGAAAAATGCGCGATGGCACTATTGTGACGCCGATTCACCAAGTCCCGGGCGTCTTCATGCGCCTTCTCGAGATTTCCGGTCTCGGCCAGATTCGTCGCCAGCGATGCAGCAGAATTCGTGCGCCCCGGTTCGAGCGCCAGCGCCCGCAGGTACGCCGCATTCGAGCGCTCGTAGCCCGCCGCGCCGCCTCCGGCATAAACCGCATAGTAGTAATAGCGATGGCCCAATGCTTCCCATGCGGGCGCGTAATTAGGATCGAGCTGCACGGCCTTCTCGAGCATCGAGATCGCGTCCTGATTCGGCCCGGCATCGTGCGGAATGGCGGTGCTGCGCAGATACAACTCATAGGCCTCGCGATTGGCCGGAGCGCTGCTGGCTTCGGCCGGCCCACTCCCGATGCCGAGCGCCGGCAGCAGTTCCTGCCGGACTTTCTTTGCCATCTGATTCCGCAGGGCCATCAGATTGCGGGACGGCCCTGTCAGCGTGCCTGTCCACACGAGCTTGTCACTCTTCACTTCCACGGCTTCGAGCGTCACCATGACATTGTCGCCCTGCTTCAGGAAGTGCCCGGCAATCACAGTTCCCACGCCGAGTTCGCGCCCAATCTTCGAGGAATCCACTTCTCCATTGCCGTACTTCTGCGTGTTCACAGTGGGGCGAATTTCAAGCGACGGCGAAACGGTCAGCGCGTTGGCAATCTCATCGGCCAGCGCAAACTTCAGAAAGTCGCTCTCCGCATCGTTATTAATGTTCTGCAGCGGCAGCACGGCAATCGTCCGGTTGCTCATCAGCGCGTCTGAGTTCCGCTGCTTGATCCACCACGCGCCGGCTGCCACCAGTACCGTAAGCAGCACCGCGCACAGTCCCAGCAGAATCCAATTCCGCTTCCCGCTCGACCTTTCGAAAGAGTTCGTGACCACGTGCAACCCGCTCAGGTGCCGCAATCCGCTGCGCAGCGTCGGCTCCGATTCCTTCTTCAGCCGCTCGAGATCGGCCCGCATCTCGGCCGCATTCTTGTAGCGCTGCTCGCGGTCTTTCTCCATTGCCTTGCCGATAATGGCTGCCAGGTCGGCTGGCATCGCCGGATTCAGCGTCCGCGGCGAAACCGGCTTCTGATTGATCACCGCATGCAGCGTGGTCACAACGTTGGTCCCGGTGAATGGCTTCTTGCCGGTCGCCATTTCGTACAGCACCACGCCGAAAGAGAATATGTCGCTGCGAACGTCCAGATCGTCGGATCGGGCCTGCTCCGGCGACATGTACACTGCCGTCCCCGGAATAACACCCACCTGCGTCAGCGACTCCTCCAGCGATGAGTCCGTCGCCGTGCCTACGCTGCCATCCTTCGAAAGCTTCGCCAGCCCGAAATCAAGAATTTTGACCTGTCCATTGGGCGTAATAAAAATGTTGGCTGGCTTGATATCGCGATGCACAATTCCCTTGGCATGCGATGCCGCCAGCGCATCCGCGACCTGGATGGCGATATCGAGCAGCGCTTCGGTGTCCATCGGCTGGCCGCGATGAGCCTGCATCCGCTGCTTGAGGCTCTGCCCCTCCAGCTTCTCCATCACGATGAAGGGATGCCCGCTATTGTCTTCAATGTCGTGGACAGTGCAGATGTTGGCGTGATTCAGTTGCGAGGCGGCCCGTGCCTCGCGCGTAAAGCGCTCCAGCGCCCGCTGATCCTTGACGAGATGATCGGGAATGAACTTGAGCGCAACGCGCCGCCCCAGGCGCGTGTCTTCGGCCTCGTACACAACTCCCATCCCGCCGACTCCGAGCTTCGAGAGCACGCGGTAGTGGGACACAGTTTGGCCGACAAAATCCATGCGCTTATTAGATGCGGACAGGCCTTTTGCCTTCACCTCAACGGCAGACTACTCCCGCGAGCCGTAATGGTAGGACGTCAGGAGGGCGGGGTCAACTCATGTTCGTGAATCGTAAAGAAGTTGCCCGATGAGGCACGACTAATGCTTCACCAGATCGTCGGCCAGCAAGTTCGCCTTCAACGCCAGCGTGTGGCCCCGTGAAATATCCCCTTCTCTTAATGCCGAGCGCGCGCGTTCCACATAGTTATGGATCTGCGAAATCGTTTCCTGCTGCAGGGCGTCGAGACTCCGGCCAGCCACTCTCTTCAGATTTTCGTCCGCCGCATCCAAAAACTTCTCTGCCTCTCGCCGCTCGCTGCTCGCTTCTTCGGCCGGCAAGCCGGTTACGATCTGAACCGCGGGCTCTTCGGCACCGCCCTCGCGCACCACGATTTTCCGTGGCTTTTTGGGTGGAGCTGGCGTTGGCACGGGCGGCAGATTGCTCAGACGATGCGCTTGACTCGCTCCCGGCCCATCCTGCGCTGGAGCCTGAGTCCCTGGAGCCGTCTCCTGTCCAACGGACGGGGCTACAGCCGCAAAGCTCAATCCCAGCGCGACCATGATTCCGCTCATCCAACGCATATCAAGCCGTCATTTCTGCCGGCCGGCCGGTTTTCGCGCCTAAGGCTGGCAGCCGCAATCGAAAAGTCGTTCCCGCACCCACAATCGAATCGAATTCGATCGATCCATAGTGCCACTGCATAATCTGGTAAGTCTCCGCCAGGCCAATTCCGCTTCCGCCTTGTTCTTTCTTGGTCGTGTAATACAGCTCAAAAATCTTTTCCTGCGCCTCGGGAGGAATTCCGTTGCCCTGATCTCTCACTTCGGCAACCACCATCTCGTCCGCGCGATATCCCATCACCGTAAGCGTTCCTCCGTTCGCCATTGCCTGGAGACCATTAAGCACCAGATTCAGAATCGCCTGTTTCATCAGATCGGAGTCCACACGCACCAGGAGCGCTTCGCTGGGCAGGTCCTTCACGACAGTGATGCCGCGCCGGGCCGCATCCGGCGCCGTCAGCACAACCACGTTCTCCAGAATCTTGCGCAGGTCCAATTCGTCCAGGTGTAGATCGCGCGGTTTTGTAAAATTCACCAGGATTTGCACCACGCGATCCAGACGGCGAATTTCGTCTCCAATCACATCCATGTGCCGCCGCATCTCGGGATCGTCCTGCTTGATCTTGTCCTGCAGCAATTGCAGATGCAGCACGATGGCGTTGATCGGATTCTTGACTTCGTGCGCCACGCCGCGCGTCACGCGCCCCGCCGACGACAACCGCCGCGAAATCTCGATTTCGTTCTCGATCCGCCGTACCGATTCCACATCGCGCATCGTCAACAGCGCGCCAATCGGCGTTCCCTTTTCCTGAATGAAATCGAGCGCAACCTGCACGCGGCGTCCATCGGCGGCGTCAAACTCGTACTGCCCGAGCGACTTGTGTTTCTCAAAGGCCGACAGCACAACCGTCCCCAACACCGTACCATCGGAGAAAATTTCTTCCGCCGTGCGCCCGAGGATTTCCCGCCTCGGCCGGCTCAAGAATTTTTCCGCCGAAGCGCTCACCAGCACCACGCGCGTGTCGCGCGTAAACAGCATCAGCCCGTCCTGCAGCTTCGCCATCACGTGTTCGACGTTGTCTTTCAGCGCGGAAAAAATCTGGTTGGTGTCGCGGATCTGGCGCCCCAGGTGCGCGATCTTCAACGACACCAGCCCCACCTCGTCGGAGGCCGATTCATCACTGGCCGGCAGGGGATCGCCCAGGCTGGCGCTGTCCAGGCTCCGCGCGATGGTTTTCAGCGGCCCCAGAGCCACGTTCGAAATCACCGAGGCCAGCACCAGGGAACAAAACACAGCCAGGACCGAAAAGAAACCCGCCTGCTGCAATCTGGGTGTGAGTTCGTTGCGCAGAAAAACCGTCGCTATACCCACGCGAACGCTTCCAAAGCTCTGCCCACCCATCTCCAGCCCGATGCTCACGTCATACACCGTGGAGGGCTGCCCATACAACATGCGCAACTGGCGGCGGAAGCCCGCGTCCCGGAGTTGGCTCAAGGGCGCCCGCGTGGGCACAGGCTGGCCGTTCAGCACAGGATTCGTATCCAGAATGGCCACTCCGCCCGGGTCGATGACCGCCGCGTCATAAATGATGCGCGAGTTTCCCACCAGCGATTCGAGCATCGCATTCAGGTTGGTATCGGTCTGCAGGAAAGTCGTGATCGCCGTCCGCAAGACCTTGGGGTTTGCCGTATCGACGCGGGTGCTGGTCAGATCGGGAACGGCCTTCGAGGCCGCATATTGAAGCTGGTTACTAAGCTGCGAGGCGGTTTCGTCGGCCCACATCAGGCGCTGCTTCAGCAGTTGCGACAAATAGAACCAGGAAAATACGACCACCAACGCCGTAAACAGCGTGGTAATCACGAACACGATGATGAGTTTCCGGGTCATAAAAAGCAGCCCTTAGCTCTTAGCTCTTGGCTGTTGGCCGTCAGTTCTGTTTCCTGGTCTCCTGGCACTTCGCGGTCGGCTGGGCCGCTCCAAACAGGCACCGCAGCGTCCAGCGGAAGCTAAGAGCCAACAGCCAAGAGCTAACAGCTTAAGAGCGGCCCACGATTATTCCTCCTCCAGCACCACTTCCTGGGGCCGGCCATATTCCTTCAGCTTGTTATGCAGCGTCTTCAAGCTGATTCCCAGGATCTCCGCCGCCCGCGTCTTGTTGTTATTCGTCGCCTGCAGCGTTTTCAGGATGAGCAGCTTCTCCGCTTCCTCCACTGTCGTCCCCACGCCCAGGTGTACCGCGTCAGGGTCGTTCACGACCACCTTCACACTCTGCCCAAAACCGGGAGGGAGATGCTTGGTCTCAATCAATCCCGCGTCGCAAACGATCACCGCCCGTTCCAGCGTGTTGCGTAACTCGCGCACGTTGCCCGGCCATGCGTAACTCTGAAAGATATTCAGCACCGCCTCGCTGATGTCGGACACGCTGCGATTGTGCTTCTGGTTCATATCTGTGAGCAGGCTCTTGGCCAATTCGCGGATATCTTCTTTATGCTCGCGCAGCGAAGGCATACGAATATTGAAGACATTAAGCCGGTAATAAAGATCCTCGCGCAGTTCGCCCGCCGCCACCGCTTCATCGGGAATCTTGTTGGTCGCCGCCAGCACGCGCACGTCCACGGCCGTTTCGACCTTACTGCCCAGGCGGCGGAACTTGCCATCCTCCAGCACGCGCAGCAGTTTGGCCTGCGTCCCCACCGGCATCTCGCCGATCTCATCGAGCAGCAGCGTGCCTCCCTCGGCCAGTTCAAAACACCCCGTCCGGCGCTCGACCGCTCCGGTAAACGCACCTTTCTCGTGCCCGAAGATCTCGCTCTCGATTAGTGTTTCCGGAATCGCCGCGCAATTAATCGGCACAAACGGCTTGTTGCGCCGCGGACTCAGATCGTGAATCGTACGCGCAACTAATTCTTTGCCCGTGCCGCTCGCGCCGGTGATCAGCACGGCCGCTGTGCTGGGAGCCACCATCTCGATCAGCCGGAATATTTCCTGCATCGGCGCCGAAGAACCGACCAGCAGGCCAAGCGCCCCCTTGTCGCGCAAGCGCCGGCGCAGTGCCTCGTTTTCCGTCCGCGTGTTCAGGATTTCCCCGATGTTGGTCAGGATCTGCCGCAGCCGCCGAAAATCGATCGGCTTTTCGATGTAGTCGTGGACGCCCAGCCGTCCGGCATGAAACGCAGTCTCGGTTGTTTTCTGCGCCGTCACCATCACCACGGCGATGGTTTGCGACAGTTGGGAGAGCCGCTCGGCCAGTTCCATGCCATCCATGCGCGGCATCTTGATATCCGTGATCACAATCGATGGCGCGAACGCCGCCACTCTTTCAAGCGCTTCCAGCCCGTCGGCGGCGGTATCGGTCCGGTAGCCCCATCCCGACACCAGTTCCGCAAGCCCGGTGCGCTCGTTCTCTTCGTCTTCAACGATCAGTACCCGTTCTTGTGCCATAAGGTCCAGCCAGCATTATTCAGCGAAGCGCTCCGGCCCGCAACCCGTCTGCAACGGAGGCCGTGGTGCCGTTTGATCGTCATCCATAAGCGTCTCTTGTCCAGCGAAAACAGTATCCGAGCTTGCCGAGGCCCGCGCCACGCCACGTTTTGGCGCGATTCGTACGCAAAGCGCCGCGTTCTCAGCGCTCACGCGCCTGGCCGATCAAGCTTTGAAAACGGCTAACCTTGTGGCGACAATATCATTTTGAGATGGGCTGCAAAACAGCTGCTCCGGGCTCAAATTCAACCCCCCCGCCGTGTCAGATGCTACCCTTGGTTCTTCCCAGTTTGAAAAACTCGTCAATTGCTGTATGATCCTGTGTTTCCAATGCAACCTGTCCTTTGCGTTGCAGCAGGGCCCTTATTCCGTTTGCTTTACAAGATTTTAATGTGGATTCGATTGGGAGGAGCTATGTCACTTTGTCACAAAACTTACCAGAGAGGGGCAGCCCTCGCTGCTGTCCTGGCCGTGGTTCTGCTTGCGTTGCCGGCCGTGTTGTGGGCACAGTCAGATGAAACGGTTCCCAAAGAGGAGTTATTCGTCGGGTACCAATGGTTGAACCCCGGAGGCAACATTCCGGACGGAAATACGCCACCGAATGCATACAGTTTGCCATCGATGCCGGATGGCTTTGGCACAAGTTTCGCTTATAACTTCACTAATAACCTGGCCCTTGAGGCGGACTACGGCTTGAACTGGTCGAACCATGGCAATGAACATGAACTCAGCTTTGGTCCAAAAGCCACTTGGCGCGCTGAGGGAGTTAACTTCTTCGCACACACTCTCCTCAGCCTGAACCGCTTGACCCCCAAAAACAACGTCAATAACGACAACGGGATTGGCGCGGTTCTTGGCGGCGGCATGGACTTGAAGCTTTGGAAGCCCATCACGCTCCGGCTTTTCGAAGCTGACTTTGTTTGGGCTCGCCACAATTTCGCAGACTCGGTGCCCGACCAAAGTTCCTCACTGCGGCGTCCGACTTTCGACGGCGCCCGCCTGCGCACGGGTTTGGTCTTTAACTTCGGCGGGGCGCCCCCGGTGCCCGTGGCCGCTGCCTGCTCGATCGATCACACTGAAGTTATGGTCGGCGAGCCGCTTCATGCGACGGTCTCAGCCAGCAACTTTAATCCCAAGCACAAGCTCACCTATACTTGGCTCAGCAGCGGGGGTAAGATTCAAGGCAGCGATACCGGCGCTAGCATCGACACGAACGGCGCCGCCCCCGGCGACTACACCGCTACCGCCACCGTCACGGACCCGAAGGAAAAGAACAACAACACAGCCAGCTGTTCGTCCAAGTTCATCGTCAAGCCGATGAATCCGCCACTGATCTCCTGCTCGGCTAACCCGTCGTCGGTCGACGCCGGCACGCCGGTCACCGTTACTTGCACCTGCACCAGTCCCGACGGCGTACCCGTCACGGTCGCGGGATGGAGCGCAAGCGGCGGCAGCATTTCCGGGAGCGGAAGCTCCGCAACCCTCAACACGACCGGAGCATCGCCCGGCACCATCACCGTCAAGGCAACCTGTACCGACTCGCGCGGCTTGAACACGGCGACGTCGACTTCGGCGTCGGTAAAGAACCCGCCACCGCCGCCACCGCCGCCACCGCAAGCCAGCAAGCTGAACCAGTGCGACTATCCCAACAAGGTAAAGCCGTGGCGCGTGGACAACACCTGCAAGGCTATGCTCGACGACGTTGCTGGCAAGCTGCAGCAGGATCCAGACGCCAAGCTGGTCGTGGTCGGCAATGCCGATCCGAAGGAGATCAAGCACTCCAAGCATAAGAACCTGGCCGGCGAGCGCGCCGTCGATGTCAAGTACTACTTGACTCAAGGCGAAGCGCAGCAGCACATCGACGCCAGCCGCATCGAGTGCCGCACCGGCGAAGCCGGTACGACCACTTCGGAGCAGTGGATCATCCCAGCCGGGGCCACCTTCCCCAACGCCTCCTCGACCACCGCGGTCGACGAGATGAAGGTGAAGAACATCCCGGATCACCCGAAACCAGCTGCCAAGAAGGCGGCCAAAAAGGCCCAATAACTGAATGTAGGGACGGGGCTCGCCCCGTCTCCCCCAAACCAAAGGCCGGTAGGCTCTGTCCTACCGGCCCTTTTTATTGTCCGTTCTTCGGTAACCTTGTCCCATCCGTGGTAGCCTGTCAGTCTGGGGCGCAGGCGAATACTGTTCGCAGGGGTCAATCTAGGTATATGAATCACTGGCGCGCTCTCCGTACCGGTTTGCTGGTTTTAGCCGTCTCCTTTCTCAGTACTGCTCTTCTGGCTAGCGGTCCGTGGCAGGTCCTCGGACCCGATGGCGGCGATGCCCGCAGCCTGGCCTACGACGCTCACAATCCCGATCACATTTTCTTAGGCACCTCGACCGGCCAGATGTTCACGAGCAATGACGGTGGCCACAGCTGGTCCCGCCTGGCCCATCTTGGCGGTGACGACTATGTTCTCGATCACATCGTCGTCGATCCCCAGGATTCCGACCGTGTCTACGTTTCTGCCTGGAGCGTCTCCAGCCAACAACTTGGCGAGGTCTTCCGCACCCGCGACGGTGGCCGCACCTGGGAAACCGTTCCCGCCATGCACGGCAAGTCCATCCGCGCCCTGGCCATGCATAAGGGTGACTCTAAAGTCGTAGTCGCCGGCGCCCTCGATGGCGTCTATCGCACCAACGATGGCGGCGACACCTGGCAGCGCCTCACGCCCGCCAACGGCGCCGAGGTCAAGAACATTGAATCGGTCGCCGTCGATCCCAAAGATCCAAACACCGTCTATGCCGGAACCTGGCACCTGGCCTGGAAGACTTCCGACGGCGGCGCCAACTGGCAGCACATTAATAAAGGAATGATTGACGACTCCGACGTGTTCTCCGTCATCGTCGACCATGACAACTCGTCGGTCGTTTTCGCCAGCGCCTGCTCGGGAATCTACCGGAGCGAGAACGGCGGCAACCTGTTCACCAAGATTCAGGGCATCCCCTTCACGGCTCGCCGCACGCGCGTGCTCAAGCAGGATCCCTCCAACGAAAACATCATCTACGCCGGAACTACCGAGGGTCTCTGGAAAACCGTCGATCTGGGCAAATCCTGGAAGCGCGTCTCCGGTGAGGAAGTTGTTGTCAACGACGTCTACGTTGATCCCCGCGATTCGAACCACGTGCTTGTCGCCACCGACCGCAGCGGCGTGATGGCTTCCATGAACGGCGGGGCGACTTGGGAAACCTCCAATCACGGTTACGCCCACCGCTACGTCTCGGCTCTCTTACCCGATAACCAGAATGCCCACACGCTGTATGTCGGCCTGGTCAACGACCGCGAATACGGCGGCGTCTTCTACTCGCATGACAACGGCCAGCACTGGATGCAGAAATCGGCCGGCCTTGGCGGGCGTGACGTCTTCGCCCTTAAGCAAACCGCAAGCGGCATGCTGGTCGCCGGCACCAACCGCGGCATCTTCTATCTTGAGCACAACGCCAGCGAGTGGAAGCCGATGAACGCGGTCGCTGTTGCCGAGACCAAAACTGTCTCGCGCAAGGGCAGCAAGAAGCCTGTCACGACCACTATCTGGCATAAGTCCGAACTCGAAGCCCGCGTCAACGATCTCGAACTCGACTCGCACCGCTGGCTCGCTGCTACTACCTCCGGCGTCTACACCAGCACCGACATGGGCAAGGCCTGGCACGGTGGCCGCGTCCTCGGCCAGCAGGATTTTGTCAGCGTCCGCGCCAAGGGTGATACCGTTCTCGCCGCCACGCGCTCGACTGTGATGGTTTCGAGCGACGGCGGCGAAAAATGGCAGCAGGCGAGCTTGCCCAATTACGTGGTCGGCATTCGCAGCGCGGCCATTGCCGGCGACAACCAGTTCCTGATCGCGGCCCGCGAAGGCGCATTCCGCAGCATCGACGGCGGCGCCACCTGGGAGCACATTGTCGATGGCCTGCCCGCCAAGGACATCACCTCCGTCAGCTTCGACTCCACGCACAAGCGTGTGCTCGCCACCAGCGACTCGACGGGCGTGATCTTCGAAAGCCGCGACGGCGGCCGCACCTGGCAGCGCGGTCCCGACAGCGGATATCCGCTGCGCCGCGTCAGCATCGTGGGCGAACGCTACATCGGCGCGACGCCGTTTGATGGTGTAATCCTCCAGCCGGAGAATGAATCCATCAGCGCCGCCGCCGGCATGGGTAGCTCACAGTAAACCAAAAACCGGACGGGCGCCCAACCTAGCGCCGGCGACTCGCCGCAACAACAAGTAATTCGAGGGTGCCCCATTCAAACGCCGCGCCGTTTGCGGCGTTTGAGTGGGGTTCTTCGCTGGCCGCAGCCGAGCGCCGGCCTACGAATTCGTTTCCCGCGGTCATTTTCGTTTCTCGGCACCCTTACCCGCCGCCCGGCGCGGTCCGCTTTCCACCAGTTGATGGCTCGCCCGTGAGTCGAGATCCAGCCCGTAGAACTTCTTCAGCTCCCGAATCCGCGCCAGTGACTCTGGACGAAACGGAGTCTTCCCGTCAAACGCATGCAACACGATCCCTTCCAGCAGATCGCCCAGCGTCATGTCATGATATTCGGCAAACCCCTTGAGCACTTTCAGGATGCGCTTTTCCATCCGCACACCTGTCTGCACTCGCTCCACAACGAATTGTGATTGATCGATCATGGTACGAGTGTACCATGGTAACAATGTCCAGGAACGCGCAATCCGACCAAGGCTTGCCGCCTTCGGCTACAATCTCAGCCATGGGTCCCAAACGGAGGACGATCCCCCTGGCGCTCGGCCTGGCCTTCGTCTTCACCCCCGCTTGCAGCCGCCCGCCGGCGTCCCCCGATTCTTCGAGCAGCTTGCAACGGCTCCCCTTCGATCAGCAAACACCGGCATCGACTTCCTCCAGCCGCTCCCTGATTCCGCCCACCATGATCCCCGAAGGCACGTTCTTGACCGTCCGCCTGAGCAAGCCGCTCTCCAGCGTCTCGGCCCACGCCGGAGACGGCTTCGAAGGCACGATCGATGAGTCCATCGTCGTCGACCAGCAAACTCTTCTTCCACGCGGCGCCAAGGTCAGCGGCCGCGTTCTCGACGCCAAATCCGCCGATGGCCCACGCAATCCCGGCTACCTGCGCGTCACCCTGGTCAGCGTAAACGCCGGTGGCAGAACCGTCCTCATCGACACCTCCAGCATTTTCGCCAAAGCCACGCCGCGCCCGTCCGCCGCCGCCGGCCCCGCGTCCGCTCCCAACGACGTCGTCTTCACCGCCGACCGCCGCCTAACCTTCCGTGTGGCCCAAGCCATTGACTTGCAATGACCGCAGAGCCGCGAGCTTCGAGCTTTGAGCTTTGAACGGACCGGTTTGCTCGTAGCTGGCAACTCGTGGCCCGCAGCTGATGTGGGCTCCCGATTCGGCCCGGCGCACCGTTCCATTTCAGCAATCCGCCCCTGCCCCGCGCCGCCCTCCCACCCGCGATTCATCACAAAAATGACGTGATGGCCGACACTTAGTCCTCAATTCCTTCGCAGTACACTTTCCCTAATCCGACTAGCGGGGTCCATTCGCGGAAAAGTCCTCCCAGCTTGGAACGCGAATCCTGCAAGCCGCTTGCGGTCTTCTCCGGCCGCATCGAAGTCCATCGGGCGTCGGCTGAATTACGAGCACTGGTGTCCGTATGGAAGTTTCGACAGCATTCGCGCCGCTAGCCCCGCCCGCTCCCGATTTCTACCGCGACCTCCGTTTCCCAAAGGTCTTCGAAGCCGCTGCCATCGGCATCGCCCTCTGCCACTTTGACGGACGCATCCTGGAAGGCAATTCCGCGCTCGCCCGCCTGCTGGGATACGAGCAGTTGGAACTGGCCGGCCTCGATCCCTGGAAATTTTACGAAGGCGATTCTGCCGCGGCCAGCCGTCTCCCTGATTTGCTGCATGGAGCGCGCGATTCCTTCGCCGTGGAAAAACACTGCCGCCGCAAGGATGCCTCGGAGTTCTGGGGACGCCTGACGGTCTCGCTAGCCCGCAACGCCCAGCATGATCCCGCCTTCCTCATCGTCCTGCTCGAAGACGCTACCGAACGCACCCGGCTCGAGCAACAACTCCGCCAGGCCGAAAAAATGGAGATCATCGGCCGCCTTACCGGAGGCATCGCCCACGATTTCAACAATCTCCTCACCGGCTTCCTGCTCTACTGCGATCTGCTGCTCTCGAAACTCGATTCCGCCGACCCGCTCCGCCGCCACGTCGAAGAAATCCGCCAGGCCGGCGAACAGGGCTCGGCCCTGACGCAGCAGCTGCTTACCTTCGCGCGCAAACAAGAGCCCAACCCGCGCCCCGTTCCGCTTAACCTGGTCGTCTCGTCCACTGAGAATCTGCTGCGCCGGCTGATCGGCGAACACATCGAACTCATCATCGCCCTCGACCCGGCCGCTGGCGCGGTTTTCGCCGACCCCGCGCAGCTCCGCCAGATCCTGCTCAACCTGGCGCTCAACGCCCGCGACGCGCTGCGGCCCGGCGGAAAAATCCGCCTGCAGACGCGAGCGGCTGAATTCCCTGCCAACGCCGAGGCTAGCACCCCGCGCCCGGCAGTCTCCCTTGTCGTCGAAGACAACGGCTGCGGCATGGACCCCGAAACTCGCGCTCATCTTTTCGAACCTTTCTTCACCACCAAGTGCCCCGGCGAAGGCACCGGCATGGGCCTGGCAACAGTCCACCGCATCGTCACCGAAGCTGGAGGACAAATCAAAGTCTCAACGGAACCGGCCCATGGCACCCGCATCGAGGTCTTCTTCCCAACGTACGAAACGGTCCCGGAGCCTGTACCGTCCGAACCCAACTTACTTTCTCAAAGCACGCGGCCCCCACGCGTTCGCGAGGTCGCATCTTTCCCGGCAAGCCGCTCTTCTAGTTCAAACGCGGGTGATCCGGTCACGGTGGATCCTCGAATCCTCCAACCCGCCGATGGCCCGATCACCCGATCGCCCGATGTCCAGCTTTCTCAATCTGCCAGCTTGAACGGAGACCAACCATGATGACCGCCACCGCTGCCGCCCTCAACTCGCCTCTGCCGCTTGCGCAAGCGAATTTTCTTAACCTCCTGATCGTCGACGACGATCGCGCCACCCGCGAAGCCGCCACCGAGGCGGGCCACTCGCTCGGCTTCAGCACTTACGTCGCCGATTCCGGCGACCATGCCCTGCGCCTTCTCGACAGCGCCAATATCGACGCCGTTCTGCTCGATCTCCGGTTCTCGAACGGCAACGGACTCGAAGCGCTCAACAAGATCAAGCGTCAGCGCCCCGACGCAGCCGTGATCGTTGCGACAGCGTTCGCGACCGTGCAATCCGCCGTGCAGGCAATGAAGCTGGGCGCCTACGATTACGTCGCCAAGCCTTTCAACCTGCAGGAACTCCGCCTCCTGCTGGAACAAGTGGCCGGCCATCTCCGCGTCAAGACCGAAAAACGTCTCTTGCGCGAGGCCATTAAATCGCACAACGGTTTCGGCAACATCATCGGCCGCAGCCCCGAGATGGAGAAGCTCTACCGCATCATCGCCAAAACCGGGCAAAGCACTCATCCCGTTCTCATCCTTGGCGAAAGCGGCACGGGCAAAGAGATGGTGGCGAAAGCCATCCACATGGCTGGCCCGCTCCGCAACAAGCCCTTCATCCCCGTCGATTGCGGGTCGCTCGTCCCGACGCTCATCGAAAGCGAACTCTTCGGCCATGTGCGCGGAGCCTTCACCGGCGCCACCGGTCCTAAAGACGGCCTGCTAGCCATCGCCGAGGGCGGCACTGTTTTTCTCGACGAAATCGGAGAACTCCCCATCGATCTCCAGGCCAAGCTATTACGAGCCATCCAAGAAAAAGAAATTCGCCCCGTGGGCGGCACCAAACAGGTTCCCATCAATGTCCGCATCCTGGGCGCAACCAATCGCGATCTCGAGCAATCCGTCGCCGAAGGCACTTTCCGCCGCGACCTTTACTTCCGACTGAATGTCCTTACGCTCCGCATTCCCCCGCTCCGCGAACGCCGCCAGGACATTCCTCTGTTAGTCGCGCACTTTCTCGAGCGCATCGGCCGCGAGGGAGGAACGGAAAAGACCATCACGGATGAAGCCCTCAAGCTCTTGCTCGCCTATGATTGGCCCGGCAATGTCCGCGAACTCGAAAACGCCCTCGGCCGAGCCTGCGTCGTCTCCAGCGCCACCGAACTTCAAGTCCGCGATCTCCCCACTCATCTCACCGGAGCCCCGCGGACCTTAACCGCCGCGCCCACCAACGGCATCATCCCGATCTCGGAAATGGAAAAGCAAACCATCCTCAACGCGCTCGCCCAAACCAGCGGAGACAAAATGCAAGCTGCCCGCCTGCTCGGCATCGGCAAAACGACGCTCTACCGCAAACTGAAGGAGTACGAAGCACAGGCCTGAATACACTAGTCGTCGGGTGCCCCGCACATCGCTCGCGTTGCGATGTGTGGTTTTGCGCCACAAACGCGGGAAGTTCCTGCGTCTAACCCTTACGTGGTCCGGCAAAAAGTCCGATAATGTCCCCAGCATGAAATCCGCGATCCACAAACGTCGCGCTTTCACCGCCACGGTTGCCTCCGCCGTCCTCGCGCTCGCGGTGCTCTGCCTCGCGGCATCCTCCCTCTGCGCCCAGACCACCGGCCACCGCCTCATCCTCAAAGACGGATCCTTCCAATCCATCACGAAATATGAAATTCACGGCGACCGCGTCCGCTACTTCAGCGCCGAGCGCGGCGAGTGGGAAGAGGTTCCCAAGTCGCTCATCGACTGGGACGCCACCAAGAAATACGAGGAAGGACGCCTCAGCGAAGCGCCCGCTCCCGAAGCCGCCGAGCTCGACAAGGAAATCGAAGCCGAGCGCAAGGCCGCCGAAGCCCGCTCCCCGCAGGTCGCACCCGGCCTGCGTCTTCCCGATGACACCGGAGTCTTTCTGCTCGATACCTACCAGAACCAGCCGCAACTCGACGAGATCGAGCAGTCCGGTAGCGATCTCAATCGCAATACCGCTTCCAACATTCTCCACTCGGCGATCAATCCGCTCGCCGGCGCCAAGCAAACTGTCGAACTTCCCGAAGCCCACGCCAAAGTGCAGTCGCACACCGCCATCCCGTCCCTGTACGCCAATCTCGACTCCGGCAAGGGAGCGCCAGCCAGCGCGCAGGCGGCGGACGAACCGCCGCTCTCGCCCGCCGACCGCTTCAAGATCATTCGCCTCGAGGTCAAAGGAGGTAAGCGCATCGCCGGTTCGGTGAAAATCGGCGTCACCGGCAAAACCAAAACCGACGAGCGTTTTGTCCCCTCCACCGTGACGCCCATGACCGGAGGCTGGGTCAAAGTCACCCCGATTGATCCCCTGCCCAACGGCGAATACGCCTTCGCAGAAATGCTGGCCAAAGACGGCATGAACGTCTACGTGTGGGATTTCGGCGTCAACCCCGACGCCGCCGCGAACCCCCAAGCGCTGAAACCGGATCCAACGGAGACGAAGCCGGCCCCGAACCAACCAGAGGATCTAAAGAAGAGAGAGAAGCAGTAGCACCGACGGCGATACCATCGCTTGCTCGCTGTGGGAGTAAGCCCTGAGAACTCGATACCGGCAACTGGCGACTGAGAACTGAGAACTGGGAACTGCCCTAAGTTTCCACCAGCCCGCGCGATACCACGCCGATGTTGTCGCGGGTTGTGTTCTTCACTACGTACATCATCTCGTCGGCCTGGCGGATAATGTCGTGCGGCGTCTGGGCGTCGTGCGGAAAGGTCGCCAGCCCCATGCTGCAGCGCACGTTCAAATTCAGTCCCTGCTCCGTGCAGAAGGTCCCGGCACGCATGGAATCCTGCAGGCGTCGCGCCACCACTACGGCCTGGTCTTTGGTGGTTTGCGGCAGCAGCACCACAAACTCGTCGCCGCCGTAGCGAAAGGCAAAATCAATCAGCCGCAGTTGCGCTTTGATCAGGTATCCAATCTCCGCCAGCAGCCGGCTTCCCACCAGATGCCCATGGGTGTCGTTCACCTGCTTGAAGTGGTCGAGGTCAATGAAAATGACGCTGAACTGGTAGCCGAAGCGCCCCGAGCGGTAGACCTCGGTCTCGAGCGTTTTATAAAGATGCCGCGCGTTGAACAGTCCGGTGCAATCGTCGGTGATGGTCAGTTCCTGAATCTTCTCCACTGAGCGGGCGTTCTCGATCGCAATCGCCGCGTAGTCGCACAGGGCCTGCAGGAAGAACAGTTCCTGTTCGCTCAGCCCCACGCTCGCATTCACCAGCTGGATCACACCCAGCACGCGGTGTTTCGAGCGCAGCGGCACGCAGATCACGGAGTGGGTCCGCAGCTGTGTGAGTTCGTCCAAACGCGACGAAAACCTCGGGTCGGCCTGCACATCGGGCACAATCAAAGGCTGCCCATGTTTCGCCACCCAGCCCGCAATTCCCTCCCCTACCTTTAGCCGCTCCTTCGACAACATCGCCGAGGCAGCGCCCACCGCGATGGCGAAATAAAGTTCGTCTTTCTCTTCATCCACCATCAGCAGCGACCAAGTGTCCGGGCGGAAATATTCCGCCATTTTCTCCATGATGGTTTGCAGGATGGAATCTAGGTTGAGCGACGAAGTCAGCGCCTTCGCGACGTCGTGGAAGATCGTCAGCTCTTGGGACAGTCGAATTGGGGATGTCCCGGCTGCCTCGGGCATTGGCTCCTCGATCTGATGGGAGATACAAAATTATAGGTTTCTCGCCGCCAGCCGGGCAACGAACGATAGTAACTAACTGGTCGCGCGGAAGGGCTTCCGCTACCCCCTGACTCGCCATGACAATCCAGAACCGCCGTCTTAATCCCCTCATTGACTTGCTTCTTCCCCGCACGTAAGATTCGCTCTCGACGATCGGCGAAACAATGATCGGCCAGACCATCTCGCACTACCGGATTCTCGAAAAGCTCGGCGGGGGCGGGATGGGCGTCGTGTACAAGGCCGAGGATGTAAACCTCCACCGCTTTGTCGCCCTCAAATTCCTGCCCGATGATGTCGTCAAAGACGCTCAGGCGCTGGCGCGGTTCCAGCGGGAGGCGCAGGCGGCTTCGGCGCTCAATCATCCCAATATCTGCACCATTCATGAGATCGGGCAGGAGAATGGCCATCCCTTCATCGTCATGGAGTTTCTCGACGGCATGACGCTGAAGCACCGCATTGGCGGCAAACCCATCGACAGCGATGTGCTGCTTGGGCTGGCGATCGAGATTGCCGACGCGCTGGACGCCGCGCACGCCGAAGGCATCATCCACCGGGACATCAAGCCCGCGAACATCTTTATCACCAAGCGCGGTCACGCCAAGATTCTCGACTTCGGCTTGGCGAAAGTAACCCCAGCGGGCAGAGGCTCAGACGCTGCCGGAGCAACCGCCCAAGAGACGCTAGAGCAGGACCACCTGACCAGTCCCGGGTCCACGCTTGGAACAGTGGCTTACATGTCGCCGGAGCAGGTGCGCGCCAAAGAACTGGATGCGCGCAGCGATCTGTTTTCCTTCGGCGCTGTGCTCTATGAAATGGCCACCGGCACGCTGCCCTTCCGCGGAGAAAGCTCGGGCGTAATCTCCCACGAAATTCTGGATAGCGATCCGGCTCCGGCCATGCGGCTGAATCCTAATCTTCCGCCCAAGCTCGATGACATCATCAGCAAGGCGCTGGAGAAAGATCGCGAGCTGCGCTATCAGGGCGCCTCCGAGATGCGAGCCGACCTGAAGCGGCTGAAACGGGAAACAGAATCGCGGCGCGGCGTCAGTTCGGCGTCGGTCGCGGCCGCACACGACAGTGGCGTTCAGACGCCACCGTCATCCTCTGCTGTATCGGCATCCGTACCCGTGTCCGGCTCCTCGCCTGCGCTAGCCTCATCTTCGTCGCCGAGCGCCGTGAGCGTGGCGGGAACGGCTGCGGCTGGACGGGGAAGGCTCTGGAGCTTTTTGGTTCCCCTCGTGGTCGTCTTGCTCATCGCCGCGGGGGCGGGAGTGTGGTATTGGCACTCGAAAGCAAGCGCACCCCAGATTGAATCGATTGCCGTGATTCCATTCACCAACATCGGCGGCAACGCTGACGCCGATTTGCTCAGCGACGGCCTCACCGAATCCTTAATCGCCAGCCTCGCCCACGTGCCGCAGCTGAAAGTGAAGTCGCGCAACTCCGTCTTCCGCTACAAGGGCAAAGATGTGGATATCCAAAAAGTCGGCAAGGAGTTGACCGTGGACGCCCTGCTCACTGGCCGTGTAGTGCAGCATGGAGACATGATCCAGGTCAGCGCCGACCTCACCAACGTGCAGGACAACACCGAAATCTGGGGCGAGCAATACGAGCGCAAAGCCAGCGACATCATTGCCCTCCAGCAGCAAATCGCCGGCGATATTGCGGGCAAGCTGCGGTCGACTATGACCGGCGCGGAGAAGCAACAGGTCACCAAGCAAGGCACGCAAAACCCCGAGGCCTATCAGCTTTATGTAAAAGGCCGCTACGCCTGGAACAAGCGTACTGAGGCCGACGAGAAGACGGCGATTTCCTACTTCAATCAGGCCATCGATAAAGATCCCGGTTATGCATTGGCCTATGCGGGAGTTGCGGACGCCTACGCCGTAATCGGCGCCTATGGCGGCGACGCCAATGAGTTCGTCGCCAAGTCGAAGGCTGCGGCCGAAAAGGCTCTGGAGCTTGATCCCACGCTGGCCCGCGCACACGCGGACCTGGGCCTGATCAAGATGCAACACGATTGGGATTTTGCCGGCGGCGAGGCCGAGTTCCGAAAGGCGTTTGAACTCGATCCCAGCGACGCCACCGCGCACCAGTGGCTCTCGCAGTCAGTCTCGTATCTCGGCCGGGCACAGGAAGCGATCGAAGAAGGCACGCGGGCCCATGAGCTTGATCCGCTCTCGCCCATCATCGGCTATGCGCAGGCGGAGGCTTACACCTACTCGCGTCAGTTTGATAAGGCGGCCGAGTTGGACAAGAAAGTCCTGGCCGACAACCCGGCATTTGGTGTGGCGCACCTGGGCCTAGCCTCGGCGTATTGGGGCGCGCACAAATATCCGCAGGTCATCGAGGAGTCTCAGATCTACGCCCAACTATCGGGGGACAAGAGTTACGGCGAGTACGCCGCCGCGCTGGACTCCGGCTTTCGCTCCGGCGGATGGCCCAGTGCCGCGCACAAGGGGATCGAAGTTCTGATCGCGCAATACAAAGCCAGGACCAACTACCTCGCTCCGTACGAAATTGCTGAGTTGTATGCCGATATCGGAGACAAGGATCATGCCTTCGAGTGGCTCAACACCGCCTACCAGGAACGCTGCGTCTACCTGATCATAATGCGGGTCGACTACACCTTCGATTCGCTGCGTTCCGATCCACGGTATGCCGAGCTGGTGCGGAAGATGGGATATCCGCAATAGCTCAATTCCGCATTCCTGACAATTGCCAAGCACCCAGAGTAGAATTTCCATCGCGAGGCCCTTTGTCTTCCTTCGGCGAAAAACTCAAGCTCGAACGCGAAAAGCGAAAAATCACGCTCGAGCAGATTTCCTCCACCACCAAGATCGGCACGCGCATGCTTCGAGCCCTGGAGGAAGAACAATTCAGCCAGCTGCCCGGAGGCATTTTCAACAAGGGATTTGTCCGCGCCTACGCGCGCGCTCTCGGCCTCGATGAAGACCAGACGGTCGCCGACTACCTGGAAGCCTCCGGGGACGGCCCGCCGGTACAAGTCGAACCCGTCAGCCGCGATAGCACTCGCGCCCATTCCGCCCGCGAGCCCGAAAGCGGCCGCCTCGAAATTCGCGCCGAGGTCGCCTCCCGTCAGTTGCCTTGGGGCATGCTCGCCCTGATTCTGCTCATCATTGCGCTCGGCCTTTCGCTTTGGAATTACCATCGCCGCGAGGAAGAACGGCTCGCAAATCAGCCCAAACCAGCCGCGCATGCGCCAGCGCAGGCCATGGATCAAAACGCTTCCTCCCCGGTCGTTTCCAGCTCCGCTGCCCAACCGGCGCCTGTCAGCGAGGCCCTGAATTCATCCACTCCTCCGACTGCCTCTCCGTCGCCCGACAAATCCCCTGCTCTCTCTTCTCCGGCGGAAGCGAGCACAGCGGCGGCCCCAGTGTCCGGTGAATTCGTAGTCGTCATTCAGGCACGGGATGAAAGCTGGCTCTCCGTATTCGTCGACGGCAAGCCCGTTGGCTCCGAGACCGTCGAGGCCGGCAACGTGCGTTCTTACCACGCCCGGGAACGCGTCACCGTGAAGGCCGGTAACGCCGGCGCCCTTGACTTCCGCCTCAACGGAAAGGCCCTCCCGGTCGGGGGAGACATAGGGGAGGTCAAGACCATTACAATCGGCCCTGCCGGCGTGATGCCCAGCGCCCCGGCCCCGGTGCTCCAGTAACGGGAACCGGGTCATTCGACCTTTTCTTTTCTTTCACTTACTCGTGCCTGCGCGCCGTTCAATGCACCCCGGTTCCACTCACTGAACTCTTCGCTCGCCTCGCCCAATTTCGTTGCGCTTTCAGGGTCAATTCTGATACCGTTTTAAAGATCAGATGCCAGACCCCGGTCAAGAGCCCGTGGCGCTGTAAGCCTCCCTTCATCGTACGCGGCTCACCAGTCACCTTGAGGAGATACCAGTTTGCCAGCAAAGAATCGTTTTCTGTTTACTTCCGAATCTGTAACCGAAGGCCACCCCGACAAGATCGCCGACCAGATTTCCGACGCCATTCTCGACGCCTGCCTGCGTGACGATCCCACCAGCCGCGTGGCCTGCGAAACCCTTACCTGCACCGGCCTGGTCGTCATCGCCGGCGAAATCACCACCAAGGCCTACGTCGATTTCCAGAACACCGTCCGCGGCGTCGTGCAATCCATCGGCTACGACAACGCCCTCTACGGCTTCGACTCCAACACCTGCGCCGTGATCTCCAGCATCAACAAACAGTCCGGCGACATCGCCATGGGCGTCGATACCGGTGGCGCGGGCGATCAGGGCATGATGTTCGGCTTCGCCTGCAACGAGACGCCCGAACTGATGCCGATGCCGATTTCTCTGGCGCACAAGCTCACGCAGAAACTTTCCGAAGTCCGCCGAAACGGCACCTGCCCTTACCTCCGGCCCGATGGCAAATCCCAAGTCACCGTTGAATATTCCGAGCCCGGCAAAGTAAAGCGCATCGACGCGGTTGTCGTCTCCACCCAGCACTCGGAAACCGTCGGCAACGACGAACTGCGCGCCGACATTCTGAAACACGTGATCCAGGCTGTCATTCCGGCCAATCTGCTCGACGCCGACACCAAGTACCACATCAATCCCACCGGCCGTTTCGTGATCGGCGGTCCCATGGGAGACTCCGGCCTAACCGGCCGCAAAATCATCGTCGACACTTACGGCGGCATGGGCCGTCACGGCGGCGGCGCATTCAGCGGCAAGGATCCGACCAAGGTCGACCGTTCCGCGGCTTACATGGCGCGTTACATCGCGAAGAACATCGTGGCCGCCGGCCTCGCCGAGCGCTGCGAAGTCCAACTCGCCTATGCCATCGGCGTCGCCGATCCGGTCAGCGTGCTCGTCGATACTTTCGGCACCGAAAAGGTCGATGCTTCCACCATCCCCGATCTGGTGCGCGCCAACTTCAAACTCAAGCCGCGCGAGATTATCGACTCGCTTAATCTGCGCCGTCCCATTTACCGCAAGACGGCTGCCTATGGTCACTTTGGCCGCAACGATCCCGATTTCACGTGGGAGAAGACCGACAAGGCCGCAAAACTAGCCGCTGACGCCGGCCTAAAGCATCACGAGCCGGTGGGAACCAGAAAATAAGGTCAGAGGTTCTAGGTCAGAGGTCAGAGGTTTAAGAACCTGAACCGCAACAGTACGAAATCGAAAAAACTAAGAGCAAGCAAGGAATGAGATTGGGGTCAGATGTAACCTCTGCAATCTGACCTCTAACCTCTAACCTTTTGCTCATCCGGGGATAGAGGAGAAAAATGGCGACACCATCAATCAGCTGCGACGTTAAGAATTTTGAACTGGCCGATCTCGGCAAAAAGCGCATCGAGTGGGCCAACCAGTCGATGAAGGTCCTGCAGATCATCCGCAAGGAATTCATCAAGAACCAGCCCCTCAAAGGCATCCGCATTTCGGCCTGCCTGCACGTCACCGCCGAAACCGCAAACCTCATGATCTGCTTGCGCGACGGCGGAGCCGACGTGGCCCTCTGCGCTTCCAACCCGCTCTCGACGCAAGATGACGTGGCCGCGAGCCTGGTGCGTGACTACAACATCCCCACCTTCGCCATCAAGGGTGAGGACAACGATTCTTACTATGCGCACATCATGGCAGCGCTCGACCACAAGCCGCAGATCACCATGGACGACGGCGCCGACTTAGTCGGTGTATTACACACCAAGCGCAAAGCCGAGTTGGCGGGCATAATCGGAGGCACCGAAGAAACCACCACCGGAGTTATCCGACTGCGCGCCATGGCCAAGGAAGGCGTCCTGCAGTATCCCATCATCGCCGTCAACGATGCCGATACCAAGCACCTCTTCGACAACCGCTACGGCACCGGACAATCGACAATCGACGGCATCATCCGCGCGACCAATTTCCTGTTAGCCGGATCGAAATTCGTAGTAGCCGGCTACGGCTGGTGCGGCCGAGGCCTGGCCAGCCGCGCTCGCGGCGCCGGAGCCGAAGTCATCATCACCGAGGTTGATCCCACAAAAGCGCTCGAAGCTGTCATGGACGGCTTCCGCGTCATGTCTATGGACGAAGCCGCCAAGCTAGGCGATGTCTTTTGCACCGTAACCGGCAATAAGAACGTGCTCGCCAAGCAGCACTTCGAAGTTATGAAGGACGGCGCGATCATCTCCAACTCCGGCCACTTCAACGTAGAAATCGACATCCCGAGCCTGGAAAAGATGTCCGGCTCTAAACGCACCACCCGCAACTTCGTGGAGGAATTCACGATGAAAGACGGCCGCCGCATCAACTTGCTGGGCGAAGGCCGCCTCATCAACCTGGCCGCCGCCGAAGGCCACCCGGCCTCGGTCATGGATATGAGCTTCGCCGACCAGGCCCTCTGCTGCGAGTACATGGTAAAGAACGCGAAAACACTGGAGAAGAGGGTCTACACCGTTCCAGTCGACTTAGATAAGCGAGTAGCCAAGCTGAAGCTGGAGTCAATGGGCATCAAGATCGACCGGCTAACTCCCGAGCAGGAAGAGTACCTGGCCAGCTGGAGCGAAGGAACGTAGTTTGTGTGGCGCGGGCGCCCTGGCCCGCGGCTTTTGAACACGGCATGAGCCACGTAGTCCAGCGGCCCGGAAGTTTCGGGCCGCTTTTTCTCAGTTTCCGCCGCCTCGCCTCGGGCGAATCACTATGGCCGCAGGTAAGCATCAGCAACGTGCACGGTCGGCAACAAAGCAACCAGCGCAGCCGATCGAACTGAGCATCTGGATGCACTGCGCCTTTTTCCTGCTCGCCTATGCCCTGATAGCCTCCAGGCGGCCGGATGCGATCTTCCGCCCACAATTCTGGGCCGAAGACGGGCATGTTTGGTTTGCGGATGCCTACAACCTGGGATGGTGGCCTGCTCTGTTTCGCGCGCAAGACGGATACTATCAAACGCTTCCGCGCCTGGCTGCCGCGCTTGCGTTGCTTGTGCCCTTGGCACTGGCTCCGTTGGTGCTAAACCTCGTCGCCATCGGCGTTCAGGCCCTCCCCGGGAGCCTGCTTCTTGCTTCGCGGTCCTCCGCGTGGGGAAACCTTCGCTTCCGGGCTCTCCTCGCAGGCATCTATGTGGCGCTGCCGAACTGCCGCGAAATGGGTGCGGTCGTTACCAGTTCGCAATGGATCATGACCCTGTGCGCCTTCCTCGTGCTTGCGGCTTCCACGCCTAAAGGCAACGGGGGCAAGTTGTTCGAGATCTCCCTTCTGCTGCTCTGCGGTCTCACAGGACCGTTCTGCATTTTCCTGCTCCCCATCGCTGTTTTCCTCGCCTGGAAGCGCCGCGATCAGTGGGCGCGCATACGAGCCGGCACTCTGGCAGCGCTCTGTCTTGTCCAAGCATGGGCGCTGCTGGTTGTGGACCCGTCCGTACGCCCCCATTTCGCCCTCGGCGCCAGCCCCGGATTGTTCACGCGCATCCTTGCCGGCCATGTCTATCTCGCGGCCCTGCTGGGTCACAACACGTTTGCCGCACAATCAGCGCCATTCATTTTCTTCCTCTTTGTAGCCCTTGCCGGAACTGCCATTGTTGCAATCTGTTTTGCCAAGTCCACAGTTGAGATGAGACTCTTCCTCGTCCTTTCGGCCATGCTCTTCGCCGCATCGCTCCTCACTCCTTCGGTGTATCCGCCCCCCGGAGTCTCTGTCTGGAAAATGATGGCGGGCGTAAGCGCCATTCGCTATTGGTTTTTCCCCACACTCGCCTTCGCATGGTCACTCCTGTGGTGTCTGCACAGTCGACCTGTCCCGGTGAAAGCCGTGTCGGCTTGCCTTCTCCTCCTGATGTGTTACGGAATCGTCAGAGACTGGGAACATCCGCCCTACCGTAATCTTCATTTCGCCGATCAGGTAAAGCGCTTTGAAGCCGCCCCGGCAGGGACAGCGGTTGTCTTCCCGGTAAATCCGAAAGGTTGGACCATGCAACTACTCCGCCAGTAGACCTCCTGGCGGGTGAAGCCTACCGCGTTCAAAACGCTCGCCCCCGCCCAGGATCTCTTGGGGGGCTGCGCGGCTGCCTCACGCCCGGCCGTGAATCTTGGCCCACCACCAGCGCACGCCCACCAACAGAAACCGCCAGTCGTGAAAGAATTCCGGGGGCTTGCCTTCAAAGGCATGGCCAATGAACTGAAAGATCCATCCGATCAGGAATAGAGCCAGCGCATACAGCCACAGCCGATGGAAGAAGACGCTGGCGAAAAAAACCGGAAGCGAAAGCAGAATGACCGGAATGCCCAGCGTGTGGCACAGCCGGTTCACCGGATGCTGATGACTGGAGCTGTACTGCGAGATCCACTGCTCGTTGGTGCGTCCGCCCAGCACGCGAGGGATGATATCACGCCCAGCGGCTGGCGCAGCAAGCACTTCCAAGTACAGGCGCGGGTGGAAGCGCGTCTCAGGCGGGGTTTCTGCGATTCGCTTCCGGCAAACCCACCCGGCGCAATCCGCCTGTTTACGGATTCAGAACGACTGACGGTTTTCGATTGACGCCGCGGGCTATGAGTGTACATTCTCCCCATCAACGGCGTCGGTTTGCCGCCACTCCCTTCCCCGAAAACAGCAGACCGACGTCTTAACTATCAGGGGTTGTCGTTTGGAAATGTCGTAACCGAACTTCGATCGAGGAGATTGACCATGCCGCAAATGAAACGAACCTATAGACTCGGCCGCACTCCGCGCACCCACGATCCTCGCGTACCGCACCTGAGCGCTCTGCTGGCCGGAACGCAGCCCGCGCCTCCGCCGCCATCTGTCGACTACACCAAAGGCATGCCGCAGGATCTGGGCATGATGCTGAATGACACTCTGGGAGACTGCACCTGCGCTGCGTTTTATCACGCTCTGCAGGTATGGACATTTAACACCACCAAGGGCAAATCGATGGACACCGAGCCCGACAGCAATGTCGAAAAGCTCTACGAGCTGGCCTGTGGATACAAGCCCACTACGCCGGGCGAGGGTCCCGGAGGGAACGAGCAGCACGTGCTGACCTACCTGCTTCGCAAGGGAGCACCGTGTGGCGCCGGAGGCAAGACGCCGAACAAAATTGCGGCCTTCGTCGAGGTCGACCCGCGCAACGTCAACGACGTGAAAGGCGCGATCAACGATTGCGGAGTCGCCTACATCGGCTTCAATGTTCCGGCGAACATCATGCCGCCCAATGGAGATCCGCCCGCGGTCTGGAATGTGGTTGCGGGGTCCAAGATCATCGGCGGCCACGCGGTTGTGCTCGCCGGCTATGACGCCAACGGTGCGCGCCTGATTTCCTGGGGCGGCTATTACACGATGACTTGGGATTTCTTCTCGACTTACGTCGACGAAGTCTATGCCATCGCCGATCAGGACTGGGTCGACGCCACCGGTCAAACGCCCGGCGGCATCACGCTTTCCGAGCTTGAGCAACAAATGCAGGCATTGGAAGGAAACCCCGCGGCCGCCGCGGTCGCGTAACGGACCGCCCCGGGCCCGCACTCATCGATCGGCACGCGATGAGAAATCAGACAAAGAAAGCGGCCGGCAGCTTGGCTGCCGGTCGTTGTTCCATCTGCGATCAGAGAGCGTTAGCGCCCGTGTCCACCGCCGCCGTGGAAACCTCCACCACCGTGGAAGCCTCCGCCACCGTGGAAGCCAGCTCCGCCGCGGAATCCGCCTCCGCGAGCAACCGTTGCCGGACCGCGACCCGCGAAGCTGCGCGCCACTGGGCCACGCCCTTCAAAGCCGCGTCCAACATATCCGCGGCCGTAGAATCCGGGGCGATAGAATCCGTGGTCCCAATACGGCCGTCCCCATCCGTGATACCAAGGGCCGGCCCCGATGAAGACTCCGCCGACAAACCACTCTGGGCCGTAATATCCGTAGGGCGCACAAGCGTACGGATAGTAGTCGTAGTAGCCGTAGGAGCAAACCGGCGCTGCGCCCACGTAGCCAGGGCCAACTCCGACGCCGACCGGCCCGATGCCCACGCCAACTCTAACCTCCGCCTGCGCATACGCTAATGGCAGCAGCATCAACAAACTGAACAGCGTCAAATATCTCAGGTATTTCATGGTGAACCCCCTTCTTTCCTTTCCGGTTTCCACCGGCTTTGAGGTCCTTCAGCTTTCTCTGAAGCGCCTACTCATTTGAACGCGTGTCGGTCCGGAAAGTTTCGCGAAACCGAGTGGCTCATTTCAGCCATCCTGCGTGAAATCAGCCACTTGCAGCCAGCCTCGGTCCGACGCCCTAGGGATTCCCCAGTCTGCGATTGGCTGGTCCGCGGGAGGCTCGCCCTGCGCCTACGTTTGTCAACACGGCCAAAAGTTTCACCATCGTGGGCAAGCGCTGCCCCGCAATGGCCGATATAAACAAATAGATTTCCCGCGGTAACGAGGATCGCTTTGGGCACAAACACCAAGGTGTTGTTGGTGGAAGACAGCAAGCTCTTGCGGATCGCGATTGAACGCGTCCTGGCAAAGGCCGGATTTGAAGTCTCGACGGCGGAGGACGGCGAAGAGGCATTGCGCCTGGCCTACCACAGGTTACCGGATGTCATTCTGCTCGATCTGCTGCTTCCGAAGATCAGCGGGCCCGACGTGCTCAGGGCGCTGAAGGAAAATCCTGCAACCCTGCATATTCCGGTTATCATTCTGAGCTGCTTGTCGCAACGGAATGAAGAGAGGCTTCTGAAAGAAGGCGCCGCGGCGTATTTCGAAAAAGGCGCGCTAGACCTGGAGAATCATCCCGAGCGGCTGGTCGCCGCAGTGCAAGATGTGCTCATGAGGCTCGCTGAGCAGAGATGAAAGCGAGTGAGTGAAAGGAAATTCTCCTCGCTTATCGCTTCCAGGCTCTCGCTCGTTAAGGCTTGCAACTATCCGCGCATGGCAATTTCCGCGTTCCGGACCCAGCACTACCCGCCTGAGGGAAGCGGTAAAATCAGCTGCATGTATCACTACAATCCCTCGACCGCACTTGAAGAACTGACCGAAGAAGCAACCTTGCCGAATCCCGTGCATGTGCGGGATATGATGCTGCGGAAAAAGCTCAACGCCGATCAGGCGCTGGAGTTGAACCGCATCTTTGTCGAATATCAGAAATTCTTCGGCGAGACGCAGAAATTAGGGAAGGAAATTCTGAAGCGGCTGGCAGGTTAGGGGAGTTGGCGCCGACCAGAGGTCAAAGAATCCGGAAGAACCAGTGGCCGGCAAGTTCGCGCGGACCAGGCGCCGTCAGTGGGGCTCGAGAAATAGATTCGCCAGACCTTGTGCCCGCTGCCAGGATTCCGTTATCGCATCGGGCGCGAAAAACTGGTCGTGCCGATAGACAAGTAACCATTGTCCGGCTTTTTCCACCGACCACGCCGCCTCGGGATCGGAAACCGCCAATCGATCCAAGAAAGAAGGGTTGAAGAAAGCGCGGACCGCGGCCGCATTGCCAGCGCACAGCGCATATCGGCGCCCGAAGCCGGGGTGGGAGTCGAAGCGAAGCGCTTGCGGACCCGCGCTTAGCGGCGCGCCTTCAAGCGCGCGGGCGGCAATCATCTGGAAACTAGGAATACCGGCCGGCGCTGCAAACGCAGCCACGGTCTGCTGGCATTTCACGCCGGTTTGCGGACTTGAAGACCCGAAGCTGTCGGTGAAATCGAAAAGCAGCCGCGAGGGCGAATTCACGCGGTCACCGAACAGGTTCGCGATTTTCCCGCCGCTCCCTCGCGAGAACAGGTTGAATCCCTTCTTGTCTTCATCGCTGATAGGGTTGAGACCCTGTAGGGCGATGAATTCCAATTGGGCGGCGGCAGAGCGGAATCGAAACGCTCGCGAACGAGTGAAGTAGAGGACACCTACAACCAGGATCACCAACCCTGGACCGAGAATCAGCACCCACCATTCGCCAGACCAATCCATAGGAACCGTTTACTGTACCTGATGGGAAGTTCCGGGTAAATTGCATTTCAACCGGCCAGACGAGCCGTCCGCCTCCAGGCGAGCGCGGATAGCGCCGCGCCACCCCAACGCGCCACAGGGCACATCATTTACAATCAACAATTCCCTTCTCATTGGAAGGATTATCGATGCATCGGTGGTCTGAACTCTTTATTCCAACTTTGCGCGAGTCTCCGGCGGATGCCGAGGTCGCGAGCCACAAACTGCTGGTCCGGGCCGGATACATCCGGCAACTGGGCGCTGGCATCTACTCGTTTCTGTTTTTGGGCAACCGCGCGGCGCAGAAAATTATGGGCATTGTCCGCGAAGAAATGAACAAGATCGGGCAGGAGTTCTACCTGCCCACGCTCCATCCGCGCGAGCTTTGGGAAGAGAGCGGGCGCTGGTCCGTGATTGGCGAGAACATGTTCCGTCTCAAGGACCGCAAAGGCGCCGACCTTTGCCTGGGCTTTACGCACGAGGAGATCATGACCGACATCGCGCGCAAGGAACTGCGCAGCTACAAGCAGCTGCCGCAGATCTGGTATCAGATTCAGACGAAGTTTCGCGATGAGCCTCGGCCGAAGTCGGGCCTGCTGCGGGTGCGGCAATTCATCATGAAAGACGCGTACTCGTTCGACCTGGATGCGGCAGGGCTCGATGTCTCGTATCAAAAGCATCACGACACGTATTGTCGAATCTTCGACCGCTGCGGGCTGAAATACGTGGTGATCGATGCGCACTCGGGAGCGATGGGCGGGTCGCAGTCGCAGGAATTCATGGTGCGCACGCCGGCGGGCGAGGATCTGGTGGTAAGCTGCGAGACTTGCGGCTACGCGGCAAATATCGAGAAGGCTACGTCGAAACTGGCGCCGGTGGAGGATTTGGCAGCCGAAGGCGACGGCAAGCCGCTGCTCATTCACACACCGGGAAAAGGCGCGATTGCCGATGTGGCCGAATTCCTGGGGATTTCGGCGCTGCAGGATATCAAGGCGGTCGCATATATGGCACAGAATCCGGGCGAGCGAGGCCAGGCCGTCGAACAGCCGGTAATCGTATTCCTGCGCGGCGACCACACCGTGAATGAGACCAAACTGCTGACGCTGGTGAAGGCGGCGAATGTGCGTCCGATGCAGACCGAGGAGATCGAAAAATATTTTCAGGGCCCGGCGGGATTTATCGGGCCCATCGGGCTGGTGGTGCGTCCCCAAGAATTGCTTGGCGAGTGGGACACAAAGAAATGGCCAGCCGACGAGCGCTCAGCCACCGTCGTGCTCGATGAAGCGCTTGCCGGACGCGCCAATATGATCTGCGGCGCAAACAAGCTTGACTATCACCTGAAGAATGTCACGCCGGGAAAAGATTTCCAGTGGACGATTGCGTCCGACGTGCGCAGTGCGAATGCCGGCGAGGGTTGTCCGAAGTGCGGGGCGGCGTTGTGCATTGATACCGCGGTTGAGATTGGGCACATCTTCAAGCTAGGTTACAAATATTCGCACTCCATGGGCGCGACCGTGCTCGACCGCAACGGCAAAGAAGTGGCACCGATCATGGGCAGCTATGGAATCGGGATTGAGCGCATTCTGACAGCGGCGGTTGAGCAATCGAACGACACGAACGGCTTCTGGCTGGCGCCGTCGATCGCCCCGTTTGACGTGGTCGTGGTAAGCACTAACAGCGGCGACGAGAAGATTCGGACCACCGCCGAGGACATTGCGCGCAAATTGGAAGCCGCCGGGCTGGACGTGTTACTGGACGACAGGGACGAACGGCCAGGGGTGAAGTTCAAAGATGCTGACCTAGTGGGCATGCCCTTCCGTGTCAACGTCGGGAAGAAGGTTACCGAAGGCATGGTCGAAGTGGTTCGGCGCTCGACTCTGGAAAAGACTGACGTTAACATTTCAGTCATAACCGATCATCTCCGCGGACTTGTCCGTGGGCCGAGTGCGAGCTAGCTAGGAGCCGGGTACGAAGCGGCGCTCGCAAGCGGCGGTTGATGAGCGAACGCTATGTCGACATTGAGACTGGTCTTCGGCTTTGGAGTGTTTGCGCTGGTGGTGCTCGTGTGCATCAAGTTGATCCCTCCATTTTTCTCCAATTTCGAGTTGGAGGATGCGATCAAGAACGACGCTCTGCAGGCGACTTACAGTACGCGCACGGAAGAGGACGTCCGCAATGCCGTCATCAAGCACGCGCGCGATTACGACATCGAACTGACGCCCAAACAAGTACGTGTGACGCGAACAGGCAGCTTCGGCAATGGAACTTTGACCATTCAGGCGGATTACACCGTGCCGGTCGACTTCCCTGGCTATTCGACGAGCTTGGAATTCCACCCTTCGAGCAACAATAAGGGCGTGTTTTAAGCGCAGCGGTTCCGCTCCGAACTTGGCTTCAACTCGCCCCCACTGACGATTCCTTCCCGCAAGAGCCGCTGCATCCTGCTGACAGGTACGCACTCCTGCCTCTGCAGCCTTCGGAGCACCGGGGTAATCTCTACTCCTCGTGGCTATTGCCGATGCTAGATAGATGAATTCTCTCTACAGCATGGGGATGACCGGAACCTCCGTGTATCTCGGCCTAGCCACCCTTGGCATCGCCAGCCTGTTGGTGCTTATCCCCGCAATGGTTGCTCTCTTCCGGAAGCGGTCTTTCGTGGCACAGCCAGATCAGCCCTTGGACGCCCAGAAAGCGCCCATCGATACAGCATGCGAAAGCGCGTTACATTTGCGAACATTGGTCGAAGCAATCCCGCAAATGATCTGGACGGCGACGGCCGACGGAAGCCGCGATTACGTCAATCAGCGGTGGTGCGATTACACCGGCCTCAGTTTGGAACAAGCCACCGGACATGGTTGGGAAGCGGCTATCCATGCGGACGACCTGGATTTGTGCCGAAGGAAATGGGGTGATTGCATTCGAACCGGCGAGGCGGCCGAACTTGAGTATCGTCTCCGCCGCGCAGCGGACGGAACCTACCACTGGCATCTGGCGAGAGCCCTCGCCTTAAGAAATCCTGAGGGAAACGTCGTGAGATGGTTCGGGACCTGCACGAACATTGACGACCAGAAGCACAGCCAGGAGATTCTCGAACAACAAATCAAGGAACGAACCGAGGAACTCACGGCTGTGAATGAAAATCTGAAACGCGAGATGTGGGAACGCGAGCAGATCCAGAACGATCTCGATCAGCAAAACGTGACAATGGTGGCGGAGATAACCAAGCGGTCGGAACGCACTGTTCTTTTGTCGAAGATGGGCAAATTGTTGCAAAGCGCCATCCATATGGACGAGGCCGTCTCGATCATACTGGGTTTTGCGCCCAAGATCTTTCCCGACTTTCGAGGAGCATTGATTCTGGTAGATGCCGCCAGAAGCCTTCTCGAAGTAAAGGGCTCCTGGGCGGCGTGCAAAATGCCGGCCGGGCCGACGTTCGATATGTGTTCGTGCTGGGCCCTGCGCACTGGACAAAGACACTTCGTGGAAGTGGGCGACCACACCGCGCCGTGCGCGCACGCCAATACGGCAACCGACCCTTACTTATGTGTCCCCATCATGACCCAGGAAGGAGCAGCCGGAATTCTGCACTTGCAGGCGATCCTGGACGCTCGCGACCCATTCGAGTCCGAGCTTCTAATTGCCAATTCATTTGCCGAGCAAGTCGGGGCTTCCATCGCCAATCTGAAGCTGCAGGAGGCGCTGCGGCAGCAGTCGACGAGCGATGCCCTCACTGGGCTTTATAACCGCCGCTACCTGGAGGAAAGCCTGGAACGCGAGTTGCGGCGAGCGGCCAGGGCGAAGCAGCCGCTTAGCCTGGTCATGTTTGATCTGGACCATTTCAAAACCTTCAATGACACATTTGGTCATGAAGCGGGCGACGCGGTCCTGCGCGAGATGGGCGCGTCCCTTGCCAGGACTGCCCGGGCCGAGGATATTTCCTGCCGGTTCGGTGGGGAAGAGTTTCTCCTGATTCTGCCGGGCACGAGCCTGGAAGGGGCGCGGACGCGGGCCGAGCGAGTGCGGTCCCAGGCACGGAAGCTCGCGGTTATGCACCAAGGAAGGCCTTTGGGAATCATTACCGTCTCGCTCGGCGTTGCCGCATTCCCGGCCCATGGCTTATCGGCCAAGGAGTTGATCGCGAGCGCTGACGCGGCACTCTATCGAGCAAAGAAAGAAGGGCGGGATCGAGTTGCGGTAGCCGAGGCGGCAGAGAGCAGCGCTGCCGCTGCCGGCGCGACGCGCTGACTCGTCCATCTGGCCAATGTTGGTTCTGCTTTCGACCAGGAGCCCTGCTGGCCTCTTGGCACTCGTCCTCGCCCTCACCCACACCTGTCCATCCCTTGACACGCATCCAAATAGTGCAGGGCTTGCCTTGTGATTTAGAATCAGTCACACACGTATCTTGCCGGTAAAATCCGTTTCGGACTGAAAATTGCTCTGGTCCATGACACACCATTGTCTGCATGACCATTAGGCTAAAAATCCCGAAGGTTCGAAGGCACCCCGGAAGCGCGAAAAGCCACTTGCGCGTCAAAGATCCGGTCATGCGCTACGCGCTGCTGACCTTCCTATCGTTTTCGCTGCTGGTGATCGGATTCTTTGCCTATTGGTATGTAAAGTACGACCGGATCATCGAACAGCGGTTCCGCGGGCCGGTGTTCGCGACTTCCGCCAAGATCTACGCCAGTCCAAGGGTGGTGCGGGTCGGATCTAAAGACACGATCAACGATATTGCGGCGGAACTGCGGCGGGCGGGATATAGCGAACAGCAGGGAGGATCGCCCCTCGGCAGCTACCGGGTGCACGGCGGAACCATCGAAGTGCTGCCCGGGCCTGAGTCCTATCACTCGCCGGAGCCGGCCACGATCACCGTGGCAGACGGCGCGGTAACGGCCATTTCGAGCCGCTCGGCGGGAGAACTGGAAGCATACGAACTGGAACCGCAGCCGGTGACTTCGTTGTTTGACGCCGAGCAACGCTCGAAGCGCGAGTTGGTGAAATACGACGACATTCCCAAGGTGATGGTCGAGGCAGTTACCTCGATCGAAGACCGGCGTTTCTTTCAGCACAGCGGCGTGAACTTCATGCGCCTGATCGAAGCGGCGTGGGTAGACTTCACGCATCAGCGGCATCAGCAGGGCGGATCGACGATCACGATGCAACTTTCGCGGGCGTTTTTTCTGAGTCCGGAAAAGACATTCAAGCGCAAGATGATCGAAATGCTGATCGCGGTCGAACTGGAGCAGAAATTTTCGAAGCAGCAGATTTTCGAGTTTTACGCGAACCGCGTCGATCTCGGGCAGCGCGGATCGTTCACGATTTCCGGCTTCGCCGAGGGCGCGCACTCCTACTTCAATAAAGACCTCAAAGACATCACGCTGCCGGAAGCGGCTTTACTTGCGGGTTTGATCCAGGCACCCAGCTATCTCTCGCCGTACCGGCATCCGGAACGGGCGCTAGAGCGGCGGAATACGGTGCTGGAGGCAATGGTCGATACCGGCGCGATCGCGCGCGCCCAGGCCGACAAGGCCAAGGCCACACCGCTGAAGCTGGCGCCTCCGAACGTCGAGGCGAGCGACGCGCCCTACTTCGTGGACATGGTCCGCGACACCGTGCTCTCCAAACTCAACGAGCACGAAATAAACGATCAGCAGTTCCGGATCTATACGACACTCGATCCCGAGTTGCAACGGGCCGCAGCGCAAGCAGTGGAGATGGGCATCAAACTGGTCGACGACCAGGTCATCAAGATGCGGACGAAGCGGACGAAGGTCGGGGGCAAGTGGGAGACGACGGTCACGCCCGGCCCGCAAGCGCAGGTCGCGCTGGTGGCGATGGATCCGCATACGGGCGCGATCAAGGCGCTGGTCGGCGGGAGAAACTACGCCGCCAGCCAGTTGAATCACGCTTTGGCCAAGCGGCCGACCGGGTCGATCTTCAAACCATTTGTTTATGCGGCAGCCATGAACACGGCGGTGGATGGAACCGCGACCGTGATGACTCCCGCTTCGTTTGTGAGCGATCAGCCGTCGACCTTCGCCTATGGCGACCAGATCTATGAGCCGCGCAATTACAAGGAGGAATACCACGGCGATGTAACCCTGCGTTACGCGCTCGCCCTTTCGCTGAACAATGCAACCGTGAAGGTAGCGGAGGAAGTGGGTTACGACAAAGTCGCCGAGTTGGCAAAATCGGCTGGGATCGCATCGGTAAAGGCGACACCGGCAATGGCGCTAGGCGCCTATGACGCCACGCCGGTGGATATGACCGGAGCCTACACGACATTCGCCAACGGCGGAGTGAGGCTGTCGCCTGTGTTTGTGAATTCTGTCCGCAACGCGCAGGGCGATGTCATTGTGAACTTCGCGACCGAACGAAAAGAGGTGCTGGACTCGCGCATCGCGTTTGTGATGACGCGCATGCTCGAAGGAGTCGTGAACTTCGGCACAGCCTATGGCGTGCGCCAACGCGGTTTCACGGCACCGGCCGCGGGCAAAACGGGAACTTCGCACGACGGATGGTTCGCCGGTTATACCAGCAACCTGCTGTGCATTGTGTGGGTGGGATACGACGACTACAGCGATATCCGGCTGAGCGGTGCGCAGACCGCCGCGCCCATCTGGGCCGAGTTCATGAAAAAGGCCGTTACGCTGCCGCAATACGAGGACGTAAAGCCCTTCACGCAGCCGGAAGGAGTGGTGGACGTCGAACTCGACAAGATCACGAACCGGCTGGCAACCCCTTCCTGCCCAGATACTTATACGATTGCCTTCGTCGCCGGCACGGAGCCGCGCGATACCTGTGACCAGACCAGCGAAAAACAGGGCTTCTTCTCCCGCCTGTTCGGCGGAAAGTCAGAAACGGCGCTGCCGCCGCCGACAAATGGGAACCAACAGGCAGCAAGCGGTGTCCAATCTGAGGAAGAAGCCAAGAAACATAAGAGCTTCTTCGGTAAGATCGCCGGCGTATTCAAAGGGGATGGTGGGACGGGCAAGACCGACAAGAGTGGCGCTGCACCATCTAAACCAGCAAATGCCGCTTCCCCGCCGCCCTAGGGTGGTGGTATAAGCAGGTTATCTTCAGGAGGTCGCTATGCCGTCCTCACCTTCGGCAACGCAGTGGGGCGTTGTCAGATCGCCGCTTTTGGCGTTCGTCCTGCCGATTTCCTTTGTGCTGATTCCACTCCTCGCAACCGTTGTTCCCTTACATGCTCAGAGCCTGGAACAACTGGCAGTCGGGCCTCCGCAAATTCATCGTATTGAGCCGCCCTCAGCCAGCGCATCGGCCAGGGAGTTGGAGAGCATCGGCGACGCGCTCCAAACCGACAAGAACTACCTGGATGCGATCGACTACTACAACGCCGCCCTGGCAAAGGATTCTCACAACGCGGTTTTGCTCAATAAGATCGGGATCTCGCAGTTACAACTGCATCGCTACAAAGAGGCGAGGAAGACCTTCGAGCTTTCTATCCGAACCGACAAGAATTATGCCAACGCCTATGCCAACCTCGGCGTGGTCTATTACCAGGAAGGGAGTTTCGGAAAGTCAATCCGAAATTACGACAAAGCCATCTTGCTGGACAAGAATGAGGCGGTGTTCTACAACAACCGGGCGGCTTCGTTATTTGCAAAGAAAGAGTTCGCCAAGGCCGGCACCGACTATGCGAAAGCCATCGAGCTGGACCCCGACATTCTTGAACACAACGAGCGCGGTGGAGGCGTGCAGGCCCGACTGCCCTCGCCGCAGGATCGTGCGCACTACGATTACGTTCTAGCGAAGCTGTATGCGCGAAATGGAATGCCCGAGCGCTCGCTGCACTATCTAAGAAGAGCAATGGAAGACGGCTACCGCGACATCAACAACGTTTATAAGGACGCCGAGTTCAGCACGCTGCGAAACGATCCGCGCTTCGCCGAGTTGATGGCGTCGAAGCCCGTGTCGATTCCGGAGTAGAGGACTCTCGCCAACGCGCTCACCATTGAGGCACGTGAAGATAGCTGCAATTTACCATTTTTTCACACAATAACCGTTGACCGTCGCCTCCCCGGGTGCCACAATTCGGGCGTGCGAAAGGGCGCATGTCGTCCGGCACATTTGCGTCGCACGAAAAATCCATTCCGCCAGGCAGCCCCTTTCGCCGAGGAGTGCTCTATGGCGGCCCTAAGAACGGCCATCCCGCAGAACCGTCCAGCAAAGTTCCGCTTCTCGTTGGTCATTACCACTCTCGCAATCATGCTTGCGTCCTGCGCGATCTCGCTTGCGCAGACGCTCACAGTCCTGCATTCGTTCAACGGGGGCCAGGGGGATGGATACAACCCATCTGCCCCCGTCGTCATTGACCCGAACGGCGTTCTCTACGGAACGACGTTTGGTGGCGGAAACCTCCACGCCTGCGTACTCGGCTGCGGCGAGGTCTTTGAGGTCGCGCCCACGAAGCTATCCACGGGCGAATGGAAATACTCCGCCATTTACGAATTCAACGGCGACAAGGATGGATGCTGTACTTATAGCGCCCTTACTCTCGACGGCAAAGGCCGGCTGTACGGCGTAACCTATCAGGCCTCCCCCAGCGACAAACTGTTCCGCTTGACGCCGCCTGCCAAGCCCGGCGCCTTCTGGCATTTCCAGGATCTTTACGATTTCACGAATGGGTTTTTCCCGGCGACGCCGCTCTTGATCGACACTGCCGGCGCTCTCTATGGTGTGAGCCCATTCGGAGGGTCATCCGCTTGCGGCACCTACGGCTGCGGCGCTGTGCTGCAGTTCGTTCCCACCAAGCAGGGCCCGTGGATCGAAAACATTCTTTACCAATTCACCGGAGGCGCCGACGGAGCCTATCCCGCTTCCATCGTGCTGGATAGCGCCACCGGCACGCTCTATGGCGTGGCGGAAGGGGGCGGCGTCATCTCCCCAAACTGCACCTATACCGGCGGATGTGGCACTGTCTTTAGTCTTACGCCCACCCAGGCCGGGTCATGGAACTACTCGGTACTCTATTCCTTTACCGGCGTTCACGATGGTGGTCCTTACGCCCTGGTCCCCGGCTTGGACGGCGACTTTTACGGTCTCTCTATCCGGGGAGCGCGTGGCGAAGGGGCATTTAAGCTGACGCCGCGTAAGAATGGCACTTTGGCTCCCAGGTTAGTCCACGTTTTCAGCTCACAAGACCTCCCTGTTGATTACTGCGGTTATCCTCCCTCGTTCCTGACGTCGGAGCCGAACGGCGTAATGTACGGCGCGATTTTCGGCGATATCGACCTTTATTTCGGAGCCATATTCCAGCTAACACCGCCCGGTGGTGGTACGGGGCCATGGACCTACACCACGCTCTGGGATTTCAACGAATCCGGACCTGACCTGAATCCGAATGGCGTCACGCTCGGCCCGGACGGCGCCTTATACGGCACGACTAACGGAGGAGATTCAACCGGAGGAACAGTATTTCGGCTGGCATTGCCTTCGCAGGCGCCTTGGCCTCCCTCAGACTTCTGTTATTAAAGGAGTTGGAGTCCCCGAAAAAATTTTTGGGGAGCCCCGAAACTTTGATGCTGCGATCGGGTTTGCTTCGATATTCCTCCTGAAAACAAACAGGGTGAGTAAGGAGAAACAGCCACCGGTTGCAAACCCGAGCACGCCCCAAGCAAGCAACCGGTGGATTGTTTTTTTGAAGCAGGTTTCAACGTTTCAGAGTTTCAAGGTTTCGGAGCCTTGAGGTTGGGCCGGTCGTTCGATGCTGATTGATTCCGCTTACAACCGCTTCATGACCAGGCCTTGAGTTGGGCACGGCATTGGCCCCTGAAGTTCGGCATTCGGGTCACGCAAAGTTATTCATGAAACCAGTAGCTCCAGTACTTTGAAACCCTGAAACTTTGCAACCTCGAAACCTTCTTCCTATCCCCCGCGTTCTTCGGTGTAATCAGCGACCGCCTTCTTCCATTTTCCCTGGGCTTTGAGGATGTACTCGACCGCGTCGCGGGCAGCACCGTCTCCGCCGGCATGCGACGTTATCCAGTGGGCCTCCGCCTTCACCTCGGGGCGGGCGTTCTTTACGGCGATGGCAAAGCCGCATTTGCGCATGACGGGAAGGTCAATGACGTCGTCGCCGACAAAGGCTGCTTCGGCTGCGGTAATGCGGTCTTTCTCGATGATCTGCGCGAAGACGCTAGCCTTGTTTTGAATGCCCTGGTATACGTAGTCGATTTTAAGATCGCGGGCGCGCAAGGCGACGGTTTCGGAATTTCGCTTGGTGATGAAGCCCGTTTTAATTCCGGCAAGCCGGGCGAGCGAGATCCCCGTGCCATCGTGGGCGTGAAAGCCTTTGGCTTCAATGAGGGAAGCGCTATGGAGTCCGAATTTCCCCTGCCCGCCGTGTTGAGCGTTTTGTTCCAGCACGCTGTTGCCGCCTGAGGGCGCCGGGACAATCCAGATTTTGCCGTCGGTAAGAACGCCATCAACGTCGAAGAGAATGAGCTTGATTTTCTTGGCGCGAAGTTTAGACATGCGAGGCGATTCTAGCATTCAGCGATGGGGCGTTGGGACTGACGTCATCGACGCGAGAGCCACAGCACCGGAAAGTGGCGGCCGAGTTTCTCGAAGTCACGGTCGGCGGTGACGAGGGTAGCGCGATGCTGCAAGGCAAGAGCGGCGGCGATGCAGTCTACGTAGGGAAGTTTGTGGAGAGCCTTCAGTTCGGCAGCTTTGACGGCCTGGGGAAGATCAACTGGGACGATCTGGATCGGCAGGCGCGAGAGACCATCCAGCGTCTGGCGGGCTCGCTCTTCGCTGCGCTTTATCCACAACCAGTAGAAGACCTCGCCAAGATTCATGACCGACACGAAAATGGCCGCTTGCTCCAGGGCCGCTGCGTGGAGTAACTGATCGACTTTGCGCGTACCGGGTCCGGCCTCGACAAAATCGATCAGCGCATTCGCATCCAGGACGTAGCTTCCGGTCATTTCTCCAGCCGGTGCTCGCGCTCGCGGGCTTCAGCGATGGAATCGTCGCCCTTGCAAGATCCGCGCAGGCTGCGGATTAACTCTTCCATTGCTGCTTGCGACTCCTGTTTTCCCTTGCCTGGAGTCGCCTTGCCCTCGTAACGAACGTCGAATCCCCAATCCTCCAGGATCTTGACGGCCTGATGAGAGTTAGTGGGATCGTTCGGTGGCACCCCTGCGGCTTCCAGGATCAGCGGTCTCGCCGGCAACTCCCTCCCCTCTACGATCACGGTCCACTTCGCGGGACGGGAGGCGCGCAATCTCCTGGCGGCGGCCGTTATGTCCTCTCTCGTTAGTGCGGCGACTCTTGTGCTGGGCATTTGCGCGTCCTCCAAGCTTCTGGTCTCCGCGAATTATTCATATTCATCATATTCATATTCATACTTACAGTCAAGACCGCCCGAACCGCACATCAAGTTGACCAAGGCGAACATTTTACGAAACTGCCGTTTCCCGCTACAATCTCCTTCATGCCGTCCGCAGTCCCCTCTTCCCTTGCCTGGGCCCATCCACTCGTTCGGGAGTGGTTTGTCTCGCGCTTCGGAACCCCCACCGAGCCACAGGAGCAAGGCTGGCCGCACATCCTCGCCGGGCATACCACGCTGATCTCCGCTCCCACGGGGTCCGGCAAAACGCTGGCCGCGTTTCTGGCCTGCATTGACTGCTTAGTGCGCAAAGCCCTGGCGGGCAACCTGCACGATCGCACCGAAGTCCTCTACGTATCGCCGCTCAAGGCCCTCGGCAACGACATTCAGAAGAACCTCGAAATCCCGCTCGGCGAAATTTTGCAGATGGCCGGCGAGCGCGGCCTGCTGATGCCCGAGATTCGTACCGCGGTCCGCACCGGCGACACGCTGGCCAAGGACCGGCGCCTGATGCTCAAGCGCCCGCCCCACATTCTGGTGACGACGCCTGAGTCGCTCTACATTCTGCTGACCGCCGAGAAAAGCCGGGCCATTCTCCGCGACGTGGAAACGTTGATCGTGGACGAGATTCACGCCGTGGCGGACGACAAGCGCGGCGTGCATCTTTCGCTCTCCCTCGAACGGCTCGATGAACTCGCCCATCGCCCTCCGGTTCGCATTGGCCTATCGGCGACGCAAAAGCCAATCGAGGAAGTGGCGAGGTTCCTGACGGGCAACTCGGACGAGCACCATCCTCGGCCCCAGCCAATAATCGTCAACGTCGGCCACAAGCGCACGCTCGATCTTGGAGTCGAGGTGCCGCGCTCAGAACTCGGCCCCGTCGCTTCGAATGAAATGTGGGATGAGATTTACGAGCGCCTAGTCGAGCTCGTGAACACCCACCGTTCGACGCTCGTGTTCGTCAACACGCGCCGCCTCGCCGAGCGCATGGCGCATCACCTCGGTGAGCGCTTGGGCGAAGAAAATGTCGCCGCCCACCACGGAAGCCTGTCCCGCAAGCTGAGGCTGGAGGCGGAACGCAAGCTGAAGGAAGGCCAGGTCAAGGTGCTGGTCGCGACCGCCTCGCTTGAACTCGGGATTGACGTCGGCACCGTGGACTTGGTCTGCCACATCAGCTCTCCGCGTTCGATCGCCGTCGCTCTGCAACGCGTGGGCCGCAGCGGCCACTGGCGCGGCGCAGTCCCCAAAGGACGATTCTTCGTCACCACGCGCGACGATCTGGCCGAGTGCGCGGTCCTAGTGCGCGCAATTCGTTCCGGAGAACTCGATCGCCTCATTTTTCCCGAATCCTCTTTGGATGTTCTGGCACAACAGATTGTGGCGAGTTGCGCGGTCTCTCCGAACGCCGCCGGCGAGGACAAGGATGCTACTCACGACGGCTGGGATGAAGACGAGTTGTTTGCGCTCGTCAAGCGGGCCTATCCCTTCCGCAATCTCTCGCGCTCCACGTTCGACGAAGTCATCGAAATGCTCTCCGAGGGCATTGCCTCGCAGCGCGGACGTTATGGCGCCTATCTGCATCATGACCGCATCAACCGGAAGCTGCGGCCGCGGCGCGGCGCGCGTCTTGCCGCTATCACCAGCGGCGGAGCGATTCCCGACAATGCTTTGTTCACCGTAGTCGCCGAGCCCGACGGCGCAGTGGTCGGCACGGTCGATGAAGACTTCGCCGTCGAGAGCATGGCCGGCGAGGTCATGCTGCTGGGCAACACCTCGTGGCGCATTCGCAGGATCGAAGGCCGCTCGTCGCGCATCATCGTCGAGAATGCTCAAGGCGCGCCTCCCGGCATTCCCTTCTGGCGAGGCGAAGCTCCGGCGCGCACCTCGGAGCTTTCCGAGCAACTCGGTCAACTGCGAAAAGACATCAGCGACCGTTTGCCCGGAGTGGTCCCCGTGGAAGGCTGGCGCAATCTGCCGGTCGTCGCCGAAGTCGTGGCCTGGCTCGGCGAAGAATGCGGACTCGACCAGCCCGGCGCGGAGCAGTTGATCCAGTACATCCTCGAAGGCCGCGCCGTCCTCGGCGACGTGCCCACGCAGACGACCGTTATCGCCGAGCGCTTCTTCGACGAAGGCGGCGGCATGCAGCTCATCATCCACGCTCCCTTTGGCGGCCGCATCAACAAGGCTTGGGGATTGGCTCTGCGCAAGCGCTTCTGCCGCGGCTTCAATTTTGAATTGCAGGCCGCTGCCACCGATAACGGCCTCAACATCGCCCTCGCCGAGCAACACAGCTTCCCTCTCGCCGACGTCTTCCACTTCCTGCACTCCGAAACCATGGCGCCGATCCTTGAGCAGGCCGCGCTCGCCTCGCCCATCTTCCAGACGCGCTGGCGCTGGGACGCGACGCGCGCACTGGCTTTGCTACGCTTTCAGGGCGGCAAAAAAGTCCCTCCGCAGATTCAGCGCATCCGCTCCGACGATCTGCTAGCCTCGGTCTTCCCCGACGTGGCCGCCTGCTTCGAGAACATCGAAGGCGACATCAAGATTCCTGATCACCCGCTCGTGCACGAGGTGATGAAGGATGTGCTCACCGAAGCGCTCGATATCGAAGGACTGCGCGAAGTCCTGCGCGCGATCGAAGATGGCCGCATTCGCTGCCTCGCCGTCGACACTCCGGTGCCGTCGCAGTTCTCGCACGAGATTCTGAACGCCAATCCCTACGCCTATCTCGACGACGCTCCGCTCGAAGAGCGCCGCGCGCGCGCGGTCGAGATGAGGCGCGTGCTGCCCGAAGCGGTGCTCGAAGAAGTTGGAGGCCTCGACCCGGCCGCTATCGCGCAAGTCGAGGCCGAGGCTTGGCCCGATGTGCGCGATGCCGATGAATTGCACGACGCGCTGCACACGCTGGTGGCAGTGCCGGAAGGCAGCTGTCAGCTCTCAGCTGTCAGCTCTCAGGAAAGCAGTTCTCAGGTCGCCGGTCACAGGTCGCAGCAGAATCTGCCGACTGCCGGATGGCAAGCCTTCTTCGAGCGCTTAGTCGCAGAGCGCCGAGCCGTTGTCGCCGAAGTGGGCGAGCGAAAGTTCTGGGTAGCCGCAGAGCGGACAGAGATGTTTACCGCGCTGCACCCAGCTGCGTTTGCAGGTGTGGCGCGGACCTGCCCTGAGCGTGAGTCGAAGGGGCCCTCGCCCGCGACCGCACAGAGCGCGGCAAGCGTGGGCTCTACGAGAGACGATGCGATCTTGACCGCTGTGCAAGGCTGGATGTCGCATCTCGGCCCAACGACCGCAGGTGAACTCGGCGCGTTGCTTGGAGTGAGCGCGACCGACATCGAGAAGGCCTTGCTGCGGATGGAGGCCAGCGGCGCAATTCTACGCGGTAAATTCCGGCCTAAAGGTCTTCAACCCGCTACTTCTCGACAATCCGATGGCGTGGCTTCAACGGCCACAGAAGAATTCCGCTTTGGGGTGGCGCAGCGCTTCAGCGCTGCGGTTACACCCGCGTCTTCAGAAGCGGCTTCAGCCGCTGAGGTCACCGAGTGGTGCGAGCGCCGCCTGCTCGCTCGCATTCATCGCCTCACGGTCGCGACGCTGCGCAAGCAAATCCAGCCTGTCACCGCGGCGCAGTTCATGAACTGGCTGCTGCGCTGGCAGCACATCGCTCCCGGCACGCAGGTGCGCGGCGAGCATGGCACGCTCGAAGTCCTTCGCCAATTGCAGGGATTCGAGATTCCCGCCAATGCCTGGGAGCGGTTCGTCCTGGGGCGCAGAATCTCGGATTACGACCCGGCGCACCTGGATCAGCTCTGCCTGAGCGGTGCCGTTGGATGGGGCAGATTGTCTCCTCATCCCGCAACGCTCGAAGCGTCGAACGCCAACGATAGCGACACTGAGCGGACAGAGCTTGCCCTGAGCGAGCGTAGCGAGTCGAAGGGAGTGTCCGCTCCACACAAGATGCGGCGCGTCATTCCCACGCGCGTTGCGCCCATCGCCTTCTTCGTCCGCGAGGATGCCGACTGGATGCGCCCTCATCATCCCGGCGCTGAGGATTCGGCAAGTTCGTTCCTCAGTCCGATGGCTCGGGCTTTGCTCGAACTGCTCAAGCAACGCGGCGCGCTCTTCTTTCCCGACATGGTGCGAGCCACTGGCAAGCTCAAAGCCGAAGTCGAAACCGGCCTCTGGGAGCTGGTTGCCGCAGGCCTTGTCACAGCCGATGGATTCGAGAATCTGCGCGCACTCGTCACTCCAAAAAATCTCAGCGGCAGCACAGGCGTGGTCGGTTCCAGGATGGCAAAGGTGCGACGTCCGCGCCACGCCGCAGGCCGCTGGTCGTTGCTCTACACCGGGCTTTCCACCGAAGCCACAGCCGATCGCGACCGCAGCGCCGAGTCTTGCTGCTGGATGCTGCTGCGCCGCTATGGCGTCGTGTTTCGCGATCTGCTGGCGCGCGAATCGAACTTGCCGCGCTGGCGCGAATTGCAGATCGGCTTCCGCCGCCTGGAAGATCGCGGCGAAGTGCGCGGCGGCCGCTTCGTCGATGGCTTTCAGGGCGAGCAGTTCGCGCTCCCAGTAGCAGTCGAGTCGCTGCGCGCCAATCGTAAAGCCCCAATTCCAGCGACCGGAGAACGAGTTGTGATTGCCGCAGCTGATCCGCTGAATCTGGTCGGCATTATCGTTCCCGGCGAGCGCATTCCAGCAATCTCAGGCCGCAGCGTAGCCTTCCGCGACGGCGTTTGGGATCCAGAGGTAGAGATTCCGGACGCAGCCATTTCGTAAGACAGCGATGACACCGAGTAGAGAAGCGGCTGTCCGCCGACGCCTACGGCAGCTCCAGTTTCAGCAAAGTCTGCGGGTTCAGGTACACGCCCTGCCAACGCACGGCCAGATGCAGGTGGGGGCCGGTGGCGCGGCCGGTGCCTCCGCTGAGGGCTATGGGCTGGCCTTTTTCCACGGTGTCGCCTTCCTTGACCAGGAATTTCGACAGGTGCAGATAGAGCGTGAGCAGGCCCTGGCCGTGGTCGATGACAACGCAATTGCCTTCGAAAAATAATGGCTGCGCCAAAATGATTTTGCCGCGATTGACGGCAGCGACCGTGGTTCCCGGCCCCACGCGGAAATCGAGTCCCTGATGCGTACTCTTCACGGCGCCGTTAAAGACGCGCTGCACTCCGAAGACATCGGAGATTTCGGCTTCGACGGGCGGCCGGAACGAACCTTGCCAATCGCGGCCCGGACTTAAGGTCTTGAAGGCGTCTTCCTTGATCTTCTTGTCCTCGTCAATTTCTTTTTGCTCTTCGAGGCTCGGAGCGGTGTATTTTCCCGGGACTTTGAGGATCACGCGGGGATAACGCTGGAGCTGGACCGTGATTTTCTTCTCATACGAAATGGCTTGTCCAGCAGGCGTTTCGGCGTGCAACTGGATTGGATAGACACCCGCTTTGGTTTCCAGGCTAGCACCCGCGAGTGCGAACCAGATTTTCTCTTGCGGATCGAAACTGAAGGCGAGATCGTGACCAAGCCAGCTTCCCGAAAGTGAGCGCACGTTCTTCGGCGCGCGAACGCGCAAGACGACGGGCGATCCGTTGACGATGCGCGCAGGCTGATATTGAAGGCTCCAGCCGCTCGCGGGAGCAGCATCGTGCGCGCTGGCAAGCAAAAGCGCTGAGATCGAAAGGCTAAGAAGAAGTAACGGTACACGCATCGGTCTTTCAGACTAAGCCATTTCCACGGTGCGCGCAGCCGATTTCTTCATGCTGTGCGCGGAGAAACGATTCGCGCGGACAGGAGTCTCCGCGCCACACTGAACCCGAGTCTCCTAGGAAACATTGACCGAGTCGCGCCGTTCAGCGGGTTTGTACTTAACAGCGGCAGTGCGGTCGAGCTTGTCCCAGGCAAACGGGCGGCCGGTGATGGCGCGCTTCAACGTGCGGAACAGCACAAGCGAAAACAGCTGGCGATAGGCGAAGCGCTGCAGCCACACCTGGCTGAGGAGCCAGACATCTTCGCGAGCTTCGGGCTGGCGGCGCTCAAGCGCGAAGGCAATGGCGGAGGCGATGAAGTCGATCACCAGAAAAGCTACAAAGAAAACGAGCAGCCGCTGGAAGCTGGCCGGGTCCGTGGATTCCGGGTGGTAGTGCTTCTGCACGAAATACCAGATGGCGCCGACGAAGAACATGATGTCGATGAACGGCGACACCAGCGGCAGCAGAATCTGGAAGATAAGCATGTTGGGGATCGCGACCCAACCCAGTGCGCCTTTGCGGACGACTACGTCGCGATGCTTGAAGATGGCCTGAAGGATTCCAAACGACCAGCGGAAACGCTGACGCATCAGGGCATTGGCATTGGTGGGAGCCTCGGTGAAGGCCAGCGCCATGTCTTCGTACTCAACGCGGTATCCGTTGCGGAGAAGAGCCATGGTGAGATCGGCATCTTCGGCGACGGTATCCACGTGGTAGCCGCCGGCCTCGCTGACGGCGGAGACGCGCCAGGCGCCGATGGCGCCGGGCACTACGCTCACCGCGCCCATCGTGTTGAGGGCGCGGCGCTCGAAATTCTGGCTGGTGATGTACTCGAGCGCCTGCCAACGCGTCCAGAGATTGACGCGGTTGCCGACTTTGGCGTTGCCGGCAATGGCTCCGAGTTTCGGGTTGAGGAAATGCGGGACCATGCGAGAGATGGCATCGGGAGCGATGATGGTGTCGGCATCGATGCCGACGAAGAGTTCGGCATCGCTGATGTGCTCGAGTCCGTAGTTGAGGGCTTCGGCTTTGCCGCCATTGGGCTTGGTGAGGATGATGACTTTCCCGGCAGCCTCTTCGGCTGCAAAAGCGCGGCGGGTGACTTCAAGCGTTCGGTCTTTGGAACCATCGTCGATGACGATGACGCGCAGGTTGGGATAGTCGGAATCGAGAGCGCCCTGGATGGTTCGTTCGATGACCTTCTCCTCGTTGTAGGCGGGGATGAGAACGGCCACTTTGGGCCGGTAGGCGGCGATCTCAGCGGGCGTGCCCAGAACATGGGAGCGGAGCCGGTCGTAGATGGCGAGGACGCCGACCGAGATGAGACGGAAGGTCATCAGGATGTCGCCGAGGAAGAAGACGACGGTGATGCCGAAGATGACGCCTTCGAAGAGACGGAAGCTGATCCAATTGAGGCGCGCTGCCCATAGTTGATTGGTGGGAAGCGGGGGCATGACGTCGGCTTTGGTTTTGCCGAGCAACTGGTAGACGGGGACGAAATCAAAGCCGCGGGCGCGGGCGCCGTCAATAATGAGCGGCAGGGCAAGCACGGTGCGTTCGCGATTTCCGCCGCCATCGTGCAGAAGGATGATGTTGCCGCATTTCTGATCGTAGAGTTTGCAGGGCGGAAGATGATCGAGCACGCCGGCCGCAATTTGCTGGGGCGTGAGCATAGGCTGGTCGCTCCAATCGCGGGGATCGATTTTGTTGCCGACGGTGATGTAGCCCATGCTTTGGGTGAGTTCTAGAGGCCTGACCTCATCTTCAGTGTCAGGCTCCTGGTCGACCGAATAAGGAGGCCGGAACAAGTTGGTGCGAATTCCAAGATAACTGGCAAATAGGCGCTCCGTGAGATTGAGCTCGACCTTCATATATCCGGTGCCGATGGTGCTGATATCGGGATGGGTGAAGGTGTGGTTGCCGATCTCATGCCCTTCCTGATAAATCCGCCGGGTCAGGCCGCTGAATTTTTCGGCCTGAATGCCAATCAGAAAAAAAGTGGCGGGCACGCGCTCACGCTTGAGGATGTCGAGGATGCGAGGGGTCCACTCGGGATCGGGTCCGTCGTCGAACGTCATCGCCAGCTGACGTTGGCTGGCGCCATAGCGGTTCACCCGGTACGGTTCGGGCAAGGTTTTGAAATTTTCGTCGTCGATCAGGCCGGTGTCTTTGTCGATGCTGATTTCGCGCTCGCCATCGGCGGGCTTGGACTCGATGTGGAGGATTTCTCCCTCGCCTTCCATATCCACGTCCTGGCCGGGCGGAACTTCTTTCAGATGATCGGGAGCGTTCGCATCTCCAGGAACGTCCCACACGCGCCAGAGCGAACGATCCTCGGAACCGAGCCGCCACAAGGCGAACGTCTGAATGCCCAGCATCTGGGCGGCACGCATCTGGTTGAGAGCAGTGACGGCGTCAAGGAACCAGACATCGTGGCGATAGTTGGCGTCGTCGCGGTAGCTGAAGTGCGGGTTGAGGGCGTCATCATCGTAATCGATGTCTTCTTCGGAATCGCGCGACCCGATCCAGGCTTCCTGTACCGACACACCTTTGTCCCGCTCGTCGGGAGGAAGCTTGCCTTTCTTTGGATGTTCCACCCAGTCGTAGCCGTAGTTGCCGATGGCGCAGATGAGCTTTTCTTTGGGGATGGCCTTCACAGCAAAGTTCAGGTTGGCGGCGAACCAGTCCTGGGAAGCGACGGGGCCGGGCGTGCCACCGGGAAAGTGTTCGTCGTAGTTCATGATGACGACGCCATCGACGGCGGCAGAAATGGCCTGGTAGTCGAAGTCGGAGTTGCGGACCTGCACGCTGACGTAAAGCTTCATTCCCTTGGCGTGCAGGTCGGAGGAAAGCTCGTTCAACAGGGTGACGTAGCCGAGCTGTCCTCGCTTGGGAAAGGACTCGAAATCGATCATCAAGCCGCGGTAGCGATCGGCGGCGAGAAAGAGCGCGATCTCATGGCGGAAGCGGGCGCGTGCCGCGGGATCGTTGAGGAAGTCGGCGACCGCCGGGGTAAAGTCGTTGCCGTCGAAATTTTGTACTACGGGGAAGACGTCCATGTTGATGTCTTCCGCCTTGAGGAACGGCATGACTTTCTCGTCGACGGGACGGGACTTTTGATTCTGCACCACGTCGAACATGGCGTTGGTGTCAGGATCGACGGCCTGCAAGTGGCCATCGGCGCTCAGAACCTGCAGCCAAGTGGGAAACAACAAATCGATCTGGCGGGCATACTCACGCAGCGAGGAATAGCTGGCCGCATCCCAGGCGACATAGAAAGCGGCGCGAACGCCTTCCTCGGAATTGAGCGTGATTTGCGAAGGATGCTTGCGGCGCTGGTGGGCGCGTCCGGTGCGGGCAATGGTGGCGAGGCGGCGTTTTTCGCGGGCCTTTGTTTTTTCCCCTTCGGTGAGCGAGTGGTAGCGACTTTTCTCGGCTCCCCAGGAAAGGTCGGGCAGCGGCTCGCTGCGCAGGGCGCTGTAGAGAAAAAAGACGACGAGGAGGGTCAAGGCGAGGGCGGAGGCGTCAAAGACGCGCCGAATGCGCTTCCAGCGCGCTTGCAAGGGATCGTAAAAGACCTGTTTGGCCATCGCGTCGGTGTACTTCATCCTAAGGGCCGAGGCGCGTGGGGTCAATCGGCGCCATCGGGTCATCGGGTAATCCGATGATTCGCGCTATATTTCCAACGTGCTTGGAATGCTGCGCGAACATCGGAGATTTTTTCTTTGGGCAGGTCTCGTCGGCCTGACCTTGCGGATGTTCTTCTTCGTCTACGTCCCTTCGGTGACTGACGATTCGCGCGTGTACATCGATCTCGCAACGAATTGGTTTCAGCAAGGCGTTTACGGGCAGACGCAACCGGGACAGATTGTGCCCGTCGACACGAGGCTGCCGGGATATCCGGCTTTTCTGGCGGCGATTTTCCGGGTTTTTGGTTCGGGGAATATTCGCGCAGTGCTAATCGCGCAGGTGATGCTGGACATGGTTACCTGCATAGTGATCGCCGACCTTGCGCGGCGGACTGTTGCCGGACGGATGGCCAGCAGGGTTGCGTTTGCGCTGGCGGCGAGTTGTCCGTTTCTGGCGAACTACGCGACGTCCGTGCTTACGGAAACTCTGGAGATATTCTTCACGGCGGTGGCTCTCGATTGCGTGGTGGCGGGACTTGATTCAAGCGAAAACGCAGTGGGCACCGCTACCACTCGTTGGGCTTATTGGACGGCCGGAGCTGCGATTGGGGCATGCATCCTGTTGCGACCCGATGGAGGACTTCTGCTGGCTGCGGTTGGGACTTACCTTGCTGTCGCCGTGTTGAGGAATATTTGGAACCCACCCTCAAGACATTCGATCGCGCTGGCAGGAATCCTGATTGCGGCCGTTGCGCTGGCGCCGCTGGTTCCGTGGACGATTCGGAATTTTCGGACGCTCCACCATTTTGAGCCGCTGGCTCCGCGGTATGCGAACGAACCGGAAGAACTCACACCCACGGGATTTAATCGCTGGGTGAAGACGTGGATCGCGGAGTATGTGTCGGTGGAAGACATTTACTGGAATGTTTCCGGCGAGAATATTGACGCGGGAAAACTGCCGGCGCGGGCGCTCGACGAACCTGGCCGGGATGAGACGCTGGCGGCGATTGCGGATTACAACCAGACGCAGGAATTGACGCCGGAGTCGGACGCGCGCTTTGCGGCGTTGGCCGCGGAACGAATTCGCGCGCATCCTGTTCGCTACTACATCGTACTGCCGGTTCTGCGTGTTGCCGATATGTGGCTGCGGCCGCGCACCGAGCTTTTCTCTGCCGACCCAAGATGGTGGGAGTTTAATGACGAGCGACGAGAATCGGCGCTGGCTGTGGGATTTGGAGTGCTGAATCTGATCTATGTGGCGGCCGCGCTGCTGGCGATTACGCGAGGCCGCTCGCAGCTTCGCTTCCTTGGACTGATGGGCGGCTTCTTGCTGTTGCGGAGTGTGTTCCTGGGAACGATCGAGAACCCGGAGACGCGCTACACGCTGGAGTGCTATCCGGTGCTGCTGGTGTGGGCGGCAGCGTTTCTTGGGAACGAGTGGGAACGGCGCGTGGGCGGGTGATTTCGGACCCGACCTTCAATTTGTTGGAGAGGGATTCCGAATAGTGTAGGTAATGCCTGCACGCGCTCAAGGAACTCCTGCGCTTCATCGATTTTTTCGTTGGCGTCGTTTGCTTTTTTGGTGGTCTCCGTCCTTGTTTTCATGGAGCCTGACGTGCAATAGTTATGCCCGAATTCCCAGGAGCCTGAAACCATGAGACTCGTCTGCTTCGCTGCTCTAGACCCCTTCTGCCATACCCGCAACCGGACGAGTATCCAACCAGGAGCATCGATGACCCGAAACGTGAACCCAATGCCACCCAATACAGGAAAACGAGCACTGATACTGACCGCAGCGGCGGTTTTGTGCATGGCCATTTTGTTGGCAGGTGACGCAACCGCACAACAGGCGACGGCAAAGATCCTGGGCACAATCACCGATCAGCAGGGACTCGTCATGGGGGACGTCAAGGTCACGGTCACCAGTCCGGCGACCAACGTTTCCGCAGAAACCACCACCGACAAAACCGGGTTTTATCAGGTCTTGAATCTGCCCATCGGCGCCTACCGGATCACGGCCAGCCATGAGGGTTTCCGAACCGTCGAAAGAACGACGACTCCGCTCGAGATCAACCAGGCTCTGCGAGTCGACATCAAGCTGGAAGTGGGCGCGGTCAGCGAGAAAGTGCTGGTGGAGGGGCAAGCCGAAAGAGTGGAGACGGTAAACCCGACGATCGGCCAGAGCATCACCAGCCGTCCCATCGTTAACATGCCGTTGAACGGACGCAATGTGCTCCAGTTGGCTCTTTTGCAACCTGGCGTCACCGAGGACAATCCGGATGATACCAGCGCCTCGCAAGGATTCAACATTGGCGGTGGACGCACCGACTCGGTAACCTACTTACTGGATGGCGGCCTCAACAACGACCTCATCGACAACGGGGTTGTCCTCAATCCCAATCCGGACTCGATTGCCGAGGTCCGCATTCTCACCAGCAACTACACAGCGGAATACGGCCGCAACGGTGCTGGAGTCATCAGCGTGGTAACCAAGTCGGGCACCAACCAGATCCATGGCAGTGCCTTCGACTTTGCACGCAACACCGATTTCGACGCCAACGCGTACTTCAATCCTAGCGCCGGTTTGCCAAGAAACGACCTCAAACGCCACCAATTCGGCGCGACCTTGGGCGGACCCATTACGATTCCCCACCTGCTGGAGGGCAAGGACCGCTTCTTCTTTTTCGTTGCGTATCAAGGCCAGCGTCAGACACAAACCATTATCTCGTCGGACGTCTCGACGTTCACACCACAGGAGCTGGCGGGGAATTTTTCGCAAGCGATCCCGATGGGTGGAGTAACAGTTGACAATCAAACATGCACGGTTTCCACCGGATGCCCTGATCCGAACGTGGTCGCGTTCCTGCAAGAAAATACCTACTTCTCAAGCAAGGCGGATGCGGCACAGGGCATCATCGACAAGATCGATCCGGCCGCGCAGAACTACATCAAGACATTCAACATGCAGTCAATCACGAGCCCGTCCGGCCTGATAACGCAAGCGGCTCCCAGCACTAACAATAACAACGAGCTGACGATGAAGTTCGACCTCAATGTCAGTGCGAAGGACAAGCTCTCGATGACGCTAGGGGGATTTCGAAATCCTCAGACCGAGCCTTTTCCTTCCAATGGCGCCGCTGTAACTGGATACGGGTCCCACGATCAGACCAATAATTACCTTGCGAATATCGCTTATACTCGGACCTTCGCGCCCACGCTGTTGAACGAGTTCCGCGTCACCGTCCAGCGCCGCTACAGCCTCAGTGAAATGCCGTCCGCGAACCTTCCCACCCTGCAAGGAACAACTCCGGGCACTTTTGGTATCACATCGGACTTAGCCAACGGTCCGCCGATTCTTTTTTTCGATACCGGCCTGACTCTAGGACTCAGCCCGCAAGGGCCTGCTTACTTCCACGGTGTTACATACGCCTATACCGATACAGTAACTTGGGTAAAAGGGCACAACACGTGGAAGTTTGGAGCGGGCTTCTCTGCCTACCAACAAAATACCCTCTACGATTTCTACGGTGACGGCGCCTTCACTTACTCTGGTTATGCCAGTGGTGGGGATGGCACCGGCAACAGCTACGCCGACTTTCTGGTGGGAGCTCCAAACAACTTGTTTGAGGGCGCGAATGCGGCCAACAATATCCGGAGCAAGGCAGTCTTCGGGTTCGGGCAGGATGAATGGCGTGTAAGACCCAACCTGACTTTGACTTTGGGGCTACGCTACGAATACAGCACGCCCAAGCTGGACACCCAGGAAAAAACGTTTTCCATCATTCCCGGGAGCCAGTCGGCGAAGTTCCCCGATGCTCCGCTCGGCTTGGTTTTTCCCGGAGACCCGGGAGCGCCCCGCGGTGTCAACTTCCCCGACAGGAAGAATTTCGGCCCGCGAATCGGATTTGCTTACAGTCCAGGGAGCAACGCCAAGACCAGCATTCGCGGGGGCTTCGGTATCTTCTACGACGTGCTGAAGGGCGAAGACAATCTGCAATTCAACGGCGCGCCACCCTATTACAGCGAGCCCTACGTTTATTACCCGTGTATTCCGACCAACAAAAGCGGAGATTGTCCGGCTGGCAAGGGTAATCCGGCGTTTAAAAAGTCCGGCACGCCTTATTACAGCGATCCGTGGGAAACCTCCACAACTCCGTTTGTAAATCCCTTTGCCGTTCCCTACGCACCGGCCAACCCAGCGACCGCATTCAATTCCTGCGCAAGCACCGGCTACATCTGCCCCTTCTACAATTTTCTTCCGACTGCGGGGGGCTCGGTTTATTTCGTCGACCCCCATCTCCATACGCCGTACACCTACCAGTACAACTTGAGCATCCAGCATGAGCTGGCAAGAAATCTGGTGGCTGAGGTTAACTATGTAGGCAGCAGCTCGAAGAGACTTACAGCAATCGTCGATATCAATCCCTTCGATCTCAACACGGTGTTCGGTTCCAACCCCAACCCGGCCCGAATTCTCAATGAGGCGGTCCAGAACAGTACGACCACCAACAGCGTCAACCTCACCAATTACTGTGCGAGTCAGGGCGGCGCTGCCGATTGCCCTTATCAAAACGCGTCGGAGTTTAGAAATGCAAGCTTCGCCAACTTCAACAGTCTGGAAGCTTCCTTGACCAAGCAGAACGGCGAGAACCGCATCTTTGGCAATACTTACTTCACGCTGGGCTACACCTACGGTCACAGTATTGATAACTCATCTGGATTCCGTAACCGCGACTCGCAGGTGCCGTATTACGATCCGGGCATATTCCACGCCTCGTCCAACTTCGACATTACCCATCGGATCACTTTCAGCGGCGGATGGGATTTGCCCTTCGACAAAGCCTGGACGTCAGGACCGACTCGATTGGTAAAGGGATGGAGCCTCTACCCCATTTTGAGCTGGCGGACTGGATTTCCGCTGAGCATCAGTTCGGAGCTACTCTACTCCTTCTACCCGGCGGACCCGGGACCCTCGGGAGCCGGCGACGGCTATCTGGCCAATGCGAATTTCGTGCCGGGCGTCAACAAGATCACAATCCTCAATCCCAGGCACGTAGGAAGTTGCAACAACCCCAACACTGGTTTTACCGACACCGGAAACCTGTACTTCGACTGCAGCGCGTTTCAGGCGGTTTCGGATACTCCGGGCAGTGGCTATGGCACAACGGCGCGAGATTTCTTCCGCGGACCGCGCCGTACCAATCTTGACCTGGCTCTGGCTAAGACCACCCCAATCAGCGAGCGGGTAAACACTGAATTCCGGGTAGAGGCCTTTAATGTGTTCAACCACACGGAATTCGCAAACCCAGACACCAACATTTACGACAACACCTTTGGACAGATCGTCACCACGGATTTAGGGTTCGGCAATGCCGAGATCCATACCGAGCGCATCGTGCAGATCGCTCTACGGCTGACGTTCTAGTGTAGTGCGTCGAACAGATAGACTTTCATATTTCGAGTCGCACGGTCTTTCTCTGCGCTCTTTGCGGATGTTCTTTGCGAACTCTGCGGTTCAACGCTCTGTTTTCCTGCGCCATCGCAGGCCATAGTGAACAGTCGCTATTTTCTGCGCACGACACTAGCTGCCTGAAGCGTTCCCCCGGACGCGGGCACGCGCACGCCGAACGCAATTTCCACCGTCGATCTCCCCTACCCGAGCGGTGAGTCGGTCATGCGGAAGCGGGTGCGGATGTGCTCGGAGAGCAGTTCGATGGCTCCGCGATTGGCCACCGGATCGGCCTTCGCCAGGTATTTGAGGGCTTCCACCAGCAACTTCTGACCGTCCACGTAGCGGGGATCGGACGTGCGTTCACGCGGCTTGCGGGTTAGGTCGGGAGGGACCGGGATCGTAAAAACTTTGGCCATTCGAACTCAGCTCTAAAGGACTTTTTGCAGTATATCGTCTCGGCGCAGGTTTTTCAGCTTGATTCTGTTGGTACCGATCTCGGCTTTTCGCCGCGAGCAGTCCCATGGCAGGGACGAGTTCATCTCCGCCCTGCGCAGCGAGCCCAGCTTCTGGATCTATCCCTGTGGGGAAACGAACTTGGTTTTGCCGGTGGTTTTCAGCTTAAAGACGTTGTCTGACAGTTTTTGGTTGAGGTGAATGTCGGAGTACTTTGCCAGGCGGTAATCGCCGCCGGGAAAGAACATCTGCTGCTGCAGGGAAACACCTTGCATGGGGTCGACCCAAAGCACGATCTTTGAGATGTTGTTGAGCAGGTCCCTGGATTTGGGAGTGAGTTCAAGCTTTGCCGTGGGCACGCCGTTGATGGTCTCTTGTCCGCGATACTGCACGTCGTAGGTGGAGAGCAGGTCGTGGCCTCCGCCGCCGAAACCCAAGAGCAGGAACGCCTCAACCTGGGCGCGGCTTTTGTCGGTTTTGTATTCGTTCACCGTGTCGGTCTTTGGATTGTAAAGGCGCGCCTTGCCGCCCGAATAAATTGCATATTGCTTGGGCTCGCTGAAATCGGCGGCCATTTCCGCATCCTTGCCCTGCCGGCGAAAGTAGAGTTTACCTTTTTGCGTGTCGGTTTCGTCGACCACCTTGGTGTATTGATCGAAGGTGAAGTTGGCTTCCGCAGTGCGGAAGGCTTTGGCAGCGGTGTCCATCTGGGACAGGATGTAGTCCAGATTTGCGGATTGGGTTTGCGCGAAGGCTGCGGTAAAGAGGAGGATGACCGCCAGAACGGCGAATGCGAATTTCATCGAAGGTCCCTGTCTTGCGGCATGTCGTTTGCGGCTCTTCGCCCGAGCCTCATCGGATGATTTCTCATGAGTTGGGCGCCATTGACCGCAGGTTTGTTCGCTCGGCAAACTATTCCTTGTTGACCCAGACTTTGTAACTCTGCGTGCGACCGGCAGAATCCTTCACCGGTTCGTACTTCGTGATGCTGACAGCGCCGGAGATGGGTTCGATGATTCTCTCAAGCTGCGCGGAAATATCGGCGCCAGCGGCAACGTTCACGGCGGCGGCAGGGATCTGATAAATGAACCCGCCGGTCTTGTCGGGAGTGATCAGCATGCCTGAACTCGGAATGCGTTCCACCGGCTTGTCTTTGAAGTTGATGACGTGGGGCGAGAGGAAGACGAACAGGAGAATGAGCGTGACCATGATGTCGTAGTGCAGGCTGCCGCGCTCATAGGACCAGAGGATGTATCCGCGAATTGTGCGCCAGATTGCGCCCATGGGAGAGACGGGGACTTTCGGCACCGTCAAGACTTCGGATTGTTGCAAGTTTATTTGGGAATTCATGACATGGCAAATAGGCCGCCCGGCGCGTTCGACGGCTCGCTGTAGTTCGCCTGATGGTTCGCAGGCTTCCGGTTCATAAGCGCGTGCTTCATAATCCCTGGCTCACATGCTCCTTTGTTTGATGCAATCGGTGCCCATGTAGGGTTGCAAGGCCTCGGGAATGCGCACGCTGCCGTCGGCTTGTTGATAATTTTCCACGATCGCGACCCAGGTGCGGCCAACGGCCAGCCCGCTGCCGTTCAGTGTGTGAACAAGTTCGGTCTTGCTCTTCCCTTCCGGGCGGTAGCGGATGTTGGCGCGACGCGCCTGGAAATTTTCGAAGTTCGAGCACGAAGAAATCTCGCGGAACAGGTTTTGGCCGGGCAGCCAGACTTCAATGTCATAGGTCTTGGCCGAGGAAAATCCCATATCGCCGGTGCAGAGCGTCACGACGCGGTAATGCAGGCCCAGCTTCCGCAGAACGGTTTCGGCGTTGTGCGTCAACTTCTCCAGTTCGTCGTAGGAAGTTTCGGGGCGCGAGAATTTGACCAGTTCCACCTTCTGAAATTGATGCTGGCGAATGATGCCGCGGACATCTTTGCCATAGGACCCAGCTTCGCTGCGAAAACACGGTGTGTAGGCGGTGAGGCAGATGGGCAATTTCGCGGCGTCGAGGACTTCGTCGCGATAGAGGTTCGTGACCGGAACCTCGGCGGTGGGGATGAGCCAGAGATCCTTTTCGCCGTGCGGAACGCGAAATAAATCCTGCGCAAATTTCGGGAGCTGGCCGGTCCCGTACATGGATTCGGAATTCACCATGTAGGGCGGAAGAACTTCCGTATACCCATGTTCGCGGGTATGCAAGTCGAGCATGAAGTTGGCAAGCGCGCGCTCCAGCCGTGCACCCAGTGCCCAGTAGACGGCGAAGCGCGCACCGGAGAGCTTGGCCGCGCGCTCCAAGTCGAGCACGCCGAGTTGCTCGCCGAGTTCCCAGTGCGGCTTGGGATTGAAATCGAACTGGGGCGGTGTGCCCCAACGGCGCGCTTCCACATTCGCTGCTTCGCTGGTGCCTACGGGCACGCTGACGTGGGGGAGATTGGGAAGTGCGGTCAGAATCTCGCGCAGCCGGGCGTCGGCGTCGGCGGCCTTTTTTTCGCCTTCCTGGATCTGCCCGCGCAAGTCCTGAGTTTCCTTGATCAGCGCCGTTGCGTCTTCCTTATTCTTTTTTAGCTTGGCAATTTCTTCCGAGGCCTTGTTCCGCCGTGCCTGCAAGGTTTCGGTCTGGGTGATGGCCTGACGGCGTTCGGAGTCAATCGACCGAAAATCCTTCAAAACCTCGGCGGGATTCATTCCGCGCTGGCGCAGCTTTTCTTCGACGAGCGCGAGGTTGTCGCGAACGAAATTGAGATCGAGCATTCTGCATTAACTTTAGCTGAAAAGCGGTATTCCGTGCACGGGGCAGCAGCTGTCCGAGAGCGTTCGCGGAGGACTGAGGGCAAAAATGTTCTAGGGCCGATGCAAAAGACTATCCCAGCCGGTGACCAAGGTGAGAGGAGATGAGTTGTTCGCGGGAAGGGAGTTGACCAGGAAGCGTCCGTCGGCAGAAATGTCGTATTGAAACCAGCCGAAGGAAGTTGTCACGATTCGGGTCTGCAGAACGAATTGCGGCGGACCCGCCGTCCCCTTTATGGGGTCGAAGGTTGCCATCATCAGCTTTCGATCGGTCTGAATAAAGAAGATCTTCTTACCGTCGCGGCTCCAGCGCGGCTCAGCCGATCCCGGCAGCCTGGAGATCTGGACATGAGGTCCCGGGCCGGGAAAAGGCTGCACAAGAATCTGCCGCGCGGGTACTTCGATATACGCCACCCATTTGCCATCGGGCGAGAATTGCGGCTCGGCGCCGGATTTCACGAATTGCGTGGATTTCTTTTCCACCGGAGAGTAGACGTCCAGACTCGGATACATGCCTCCTCCCAGACTCATATAGATCAGATTTCCGTCGACAGACCAATCGCACGGGATAACGTTGGTGCCGTTCAAGAGCGGCCGCGAAGGACTAGAACCATCGGTAGGAACCACTCCAATGTTCAGGGACGCGTCGCGAAAAGCGATGGATTTGCCATCGCGGGACCAAACCGGAGTGCTCTCGCTTCCGCCATCGGTGAGGCGGGTGCTGATTCCGCGTTCCAGGTCGTAGACGCGGATGAAGTGCTTGCCATTGTGCTGATCGTCAGAATAGACGGCGAGCGAGCGCCCGTCAGGGGAGAATTGCGGGCCCTCATAACCGAGCTCGGGGAACTGGCCGAGTTCTTTCCCCGCAGGGTCATACCAAACAAGGCGCGAGGGAGCATCGGAGGCAGACTGGAAAACCAATTTGCCATCGTGCGAAACAGAAAATCCGGATTGCCAGAAATCGAAGAATTTATCCACTTCCTGTTGCGTCAGCGGCAGCGCCGGTCCAGTGGTTTGAAGGCTGTCTGTATCGAAGGGCTGAGCCATGATGGTGCGGTCGCTCACATAGAGCAGATTGCCGGAAGCGAACAGAACGTTGCCGGTGGTTCCGGAGGAGACGAACTTGGACGCACTGGAATCGATGGTCCCGACATAAATCCCGGGACGCACCGTATCCCCGGTCCAATTCACGCTGTAGAGAAAGTGCTTGCCATCGGGCAGGAAGAAAGGCCAATGATGCGCTTCACCGCTACCCGGTGTAACGGTCGTGACCGGCTGCGGAGTACCGCCGGCGGCGCGCACTTGGTAGATTGGCCCGACGATGCCGGGAGCGAACACAATGACACCGTCCTGATTCCAGGTACCGCCGAAGAATCCAGGGGCGTCGCAGATGTCTTGGACAGAGGAATTGGCAAGATCGACGGCCTTCAGCCGGCCTTGCGCGAAGAACCCGATGTGAAAGCTGTCCGGAGACCAGAACGGAAAGACTGCGCCCTCGGTGCCGGTGATTTGTTGCGCATTGTAGGAGGAAAGTCCTCGGACCCAAAGAGCCGTTTTGCCGTCCGCTCCGAGGGCAACAAAGGCCAAGCGGTTGCCGTCGGGCGCGAAGGCAAAGCTATAGGGCAAAAAGGATGACCCCAGCGGCGGCAGGAGAGAAGAACGTACGACGCGAGCGGACTGCGGCGCTCGCGCTGTGAATTTCACAGCCAGGGCTATGCAGACCAGTGCTAAGACCCCGGCAACCGCCCAAGGGATCGACGCGCGAAACGTTCCTGGCGAAGCCGCTTGCGCCGCCACGCCCGGCTTAAGACCGTCTTGCACGATCCATTTCAACTCGTGACCTAGGTCGCGGACGTTCTGCCACCGTTCGTCTCGGTCTTTCACCAGACAACGGCCGATCGCATGATCGAGCGCGGGCGGCGTCATGGGTTTCGCAGAACTAACTGGCGGAGGATTTTTCTCCATGATCGCGGAGCATATGCTGAGCGAACTCTTTCCCTCAAACGCTCGTTTGCCGGTCGCCATCTCATACAAGACGGCGCCCACGGAAAAGATGTCGCTGCGCCCGTCGACTTCGCCCCCCTCCACCTGTTCTGGAGACATGTAAGGAAACGTGCCCATCACGGCTCCATCTGCGGTGAGAGGTTGCGGTGATGTTGGGAGCGTTTCGGTCAGGCCGGAACTGGGCGGAGCTAAGGGCTTGGCCAGACCGAAATCCATCAGCTTCGCGCCTGTTTTCGTCAGCATGATATTTCCCGGCTTCAAATCGCGATGGACAATTCCCTTACGGTGCGCTTGCTCCAAGCCCTCACAAATTTCAATTCCATATCTGAAAACTTGTTCGAAGGGTAACGGGCCTCTTTGCAAGCGGTCGGCCAACGTCTCACCCTCCAGGAACTCCATCACCAGATAACAGACGCCGTCCTGCTCGCCAACGTCATAGAGATGACAGATGTTGGGATGATTGAGAGAAGAGATGGATCGCGCCTCGCGATCGAAGCGCTCTTTGGCGTCAGCATTCTCAGCCTGTCGGGCTTTTAGGGTTTTGATCGCTACGATGCGGTCAAGCCGAGTATCTTTCGCTCGGTAGACTTCGCCCATGCCGCCGGCCCCGACGGGTGTCGCGATCTCATATGGCCCGAGTTTGGTACCCGCTGCAAGGCTCATGGAATTGTGCGAATTATAGCCTGAATTGCATCTGGGATTGCGCCCTGGCCGCCCGGGTAGAAGCGTGCTGGTTCTGCTGTACACTAGCTCGCAATGAAACAGCACTATTACCGCGTGGCGCTTACGATTCGAGCCTGGATCTTTCTTGCTTTGCTTTTTCTCGGTTCGGCTCCTCGCGCCCTTGCGTCCGCCTACAACGCCCATCCCAAGCTCATCGTCATCATCGTGATCGACCAGTTTCGCGGCGACTATCTGGAGCGTTACCACGATCAGTTCGCAGAGGGCGGGTTCCGCATTTTTCTCGAGCGCGGGGCTTATTTCAGCGATTGCAACTACGACTACGCCAATACGCGCACGGCTCCGGGACACGCCACACTTTTCACGGGAAGCTATACAAGCGGACACGGAATTGTCGCGAACGAATGGTGGGATCCGCTGAAGAAGAAAGCCGTGACTTCGGTGGAAGACGATGCCGTTAAGCTGCTCGGCGTGGATCAGCCCGGGCCAGGTGCATCTCCCCACAATCTGCTGAGCGACACGCTCGGCGACGAATTGAAACTGGCGACTGGCGGCAAGGCGCGCGTCTTCGCGGTTTCGCTCAAGGACCGCGCCGCCGTGCTGCCCGGTGGATTCGCCGCCGATGGCGTGTATTGGATCGATCCGAAAAGTGGAGCCTGGATCACCTCAACTTACTACCGCCAGAACTTGCCCGAGTGGGTGCTGAAGTTCAACGGCAGCCATCGCGCGGAAAAATTCTGGAACCGGGAGTGGAAAGATGCCGACGGCAATGCCCTGGGGGCGACTGCCCCGCGCAATGGCAAAGACGGCAAGCCGGCGGGATTTTATGAGGTCGTTGGCGCTACTCCCTTTGCCAATGAATATCAGCTCGAATTCGCCAAAGAGCTGGTGCTCTATGAAAAGCTGGGCGCGGGACAGGCGACGGATCTGCTCGCGATCAGTCTTTCGGCGAACGACATTCTTGGGCACCGGGTCGGCCCGGACTCTCCGCAAATGCGAAGTATGGCGCTGGAGCTGGATCGGCAACTGGCCGAGTTCATCGGATTTCTTGGGCACCAAGTGGGGCTGGCGAATGTTTGGATAGCACTCTCCGCCGATCACGGCATTGCGCCGCTCCCGGATTTCGCGAAGACTCTGCGTCTGCCGGCCGCGAACCTCGATGCGAAAGCGATGCGCGAGCAAGTCAATTCCCTGCTGGCAAAAAAGTATGACAAGAAGGCGGACTACATTCTTGACGTGGCTTATCCCGATGCCTGGTTAAACGAAGAGGCATTCACCGCGGCTGGGCGCAGCGAGGCTGAGGCCGAGAGCGATGCCGGCGAGGCTCTCCAACAGGTTGGGTTGGCGGGATACTTCACGAAGTCAGAACTGGCGCGCGGGCACATTCCAAACACGGAGTTGGGCCGGCGATATGGCCACAGTTATTCTCCCGAAGGCGGGTGGTATGTGCTGGGCGTGCCGAAGCCATTTCAGGTTGGAATCACGGCCGGTACGGATCACGCGACTCCTTTTTCGTACGATGCGCATGTGCCCCTTGCCTTTTACGGTCTCGCATTTCAGCCGGGAATCTACCGGACGCATGCCGAGCCTACGGATTTAGCGGTCACTCTGGCCTCGTTGCTTGGCATCAACGCTCCGGCACAAGCTACGGGAAGAGTGCTTACCGAAGCGCTGGCTGCGCCGCGCCGCGCTGTGACAGACGAGCATGCTACTGCGGGGGGCAAACCATGAGTCCGACTTCGCCTCGCGATACGTCGGGCAAGCCTGCAGCCGCTCCGGATCTCCGCGTTCATGTCGCCGGCATCGAACTGAAGAACCCGATCATCGCGGCTTCCGGGACATTTGGCTACGGCGTCGAATTCGAAGACATCGTGCACCTGGATCGGCTGGGCGGGCTCGTGGTCAAAGGGCTATCGGTTGAGCCGTTGACAGGAAACCCGCCGCCTCGGCTGTATGAGACTGCGGCCGGAATGCTGAATGCCATTGGCTTGCAGAATATCGGGGCGCAGGCATTTCTTGACGAAAAGTTGCCGGTATTGCGCGCGAAGAAAAACGTGGTCGTGTTCGCCAACGTGTTCGGTTACACGCGCGCGGATTACGAGCGCACGATTGAAATTCTCAATCAGGGCGAGGGCATCGTCGCGTACGAGCTGAATGTCTCCTGTCCGAACACGGCTCACGGGGGCCTGCAGTTTGGCAGCGATCCACATTTGCTCGATGAAGTCGTGCGCTCGGCCAAGCGCGTGGCAGCGCGGCCACTGATTGTGAAACTTTCGCCGAACGTGACCTCGATTTCACTGATGGCGCATGTGGCGGAGGAGGCTGGAGCGGACGCCATCTCGCTCGTGAATACGTTCCTGGCGATGGCGATCGATGCCGAAACGCGCCGGCCGCGTATTGCGAACGTGACGGCGGGGTTGTCAGGCCCGGCGATCAAGCCCATTGCTCTGCGCATGGTTTATGACGCGGCGCACGCGGTGAAGATTCCTGTGATCGGCATGGGCGGGATTACGACGCCGGTGGACATAGTCGAATTCATGCTGGCGGGTGCGAGCGCGGTGCAGGTGGGAACGGCAAGTTACTTCGATCCCGTGGCAACGGAGACGCTCGTCGAAGACCTGACCGCATATTGCCGTGAGCGCCGGATTGAGCGGCTGAGCGAGTTGACGGGCGGGTTGATTACGGATTGACGCTTCCTTGTCTTCATCATTTCGAGTTCTAATCATTCCAAAGACTTCGTCTCCAAATCTGTCTGAATTTCGGGCCTCGACAATCTTGTTAACTCTCTAGTAATAGCGGCCGCTAGCCAAATGAAGTTCGCTCGTCGGTGCGGTGGGACAGATTGTCCCATATGGCCGGAAGGTGGTGGCCCGTCCCGTTGGCTGCTGACTTTGAAGGGCTTAGGTTGTTTCGCCGCTCCCAGAGGCGGTTTTTTGCGCCACATTGTCCCTTCCCACATCTTCCCAGCCTTCCCGCAACCTGCTGATGCCATTGCCTTTATCACGCCCGCATTGGCTCCCCGATTGCCCATTAAGGGCAGGCGCGAAGGGCGCTCACTCGGCGTCCTTCCTTCGCCGCACAAACTTATGAGAGACATCAACACATCACAGACAACGAATCGACGCAAGCCCGGCTTGCGTACGGCGCTGTTTAGCGCCGCCTGGGGCCGCGTTCTGGGAATGGTATTGCTGACTTCGTTGGCTATGCCTTCCTACGCCGCTAACAACTCTTCCGGCAACGGCAAGGGCCCGATAACCAATTCCGTGGTTTGGGGCAGCGGGAACGGCGCCGCCGCTGCCGTCGCCGTCAAGCCCGACTCCGTTGTCTGGGGCAAGGGGGGGAACGGCACCTCCACAAGTTCAACTTCGGGCACCGCCGCTGCCGTCACCGTCAAGCCCGACTCCGTTGTCTGGGGCAAGGGGGGGAACGGCACCTCCTCCAGTTCAACTTCGGGCACCGCCGCTGCCGCCAGCAAGTTTTCCGCCGATCTCAACGACCACGTGGGCCAGGATGG